>OMKS01000469.1_pt1 | contig 37614 bp, 33 predicted proteins | sample 1674721 | NCBI WGS metagenome assembly OMKS01 (sample SAMN06264996, study PRJEB25208) | sediment metagenome | isolation source: hot spring sediment | place: USA: California | collected 2014-09-02 | reverse complement strand
CACCACATTCGTGCTCAATTCGCCGATGGCCGGGATCACCTCTTTGCCGATGCAGGCAATGCCCATGGCCTTGATCTGATTTTCCAGAAAGGGATCGAGATCCTCCACCACGTAGAGCTTTTCCACCCGGGCGGCAAAGTCGCGGATCAGCTTGGCCGGCAGGGGATTGACCATGCCGAGCTTGAGTACCGCCGCCTGGGGGAACGCCTCTTTGACGTAAAGGTAGGAGGTCCCGGCGGCGATAAAGCCGATCTGGCCGTCTCCCTCCTCCACCCGGTTCAGGGGGGCGGTTTCAGCGAATTCGGCCAGGCGCCGTTGGCGTTCCTCCACCGCCACCCGGCGGTTACGAGCGTTGGCCGGCAGCATCACCAGCTTGGCCGGCATTCTTTCGATGCTCGGGTCAAGGCGGCCGCTTTCCACCGGGCCGGCGGTTACGATCCCTTTGACGTGGGCCACCCGGGTGCAACTGCGGAGCAGTACCGGGGTGTCGAACTCTTCGCTGAGCCGGTAGGCCTCCTTGAGCAGCGCCTTGGCTTCGGCGGGATCGGCCGGTTCCAGCATGGGCAGCTTGGCGGCCCAGGCGTAGTTGCGGCTGTCCTGTTCGTTCTGGGAGCTGTACATCGAGGGGTCGTCGGCCACCACGATGACCAGACCGCCCCGCACTCCGGTGTAGGAGGCGGTGAAAAGCGGGTCGGCGGCCACGTTGAGCCCGACGTGCTTCATGGTGGCCAAAGCCCGCACCCCGGCAAAGGAGGCCCCGATCGCCACCTCCAGGCCCACCTTCTCGTTGGGGGCCCATTCGGTGTAGATTTCGCGGTAGTGGACGACGTTTTCCAGGATTTCGGTGGAGGGGGTGCCGGGGTAGCCGGACGCCACCCGCACCGAGGCCTCGTGGGCGCCCAGGGCCAGGGCTTCGTTGCCCGAAAGCCAGAGTTTTTCGGGAGGGGATTGCTGCTGGGTCACGTTTTGCTCCTTCGGGGTTGCTGAAGCGGGGGTTGGATTCTGAAAAAGGGGGCAGCAAATCTGCCGCCCCCTTTTTTCAAACTCGCTTGATCCATCGCGGCCCGGCTGCGGCCGCTTAAAATCGGTAGGCAGCCTCCCAGTACAACTCGGTGGCGTTGTCGCTGGTGGCAAAGGCCGCGCCCGGATCGAGCAGGGCGCCGTAAACCGAGAAACTCAGATTGCGGTTGTACTGATATTTAACCGTGGCCTGGTAGTAGTCGCCGAAATCCTTGGAGACCCCGGGGTTGGTCTGGTTGAAGCGGAGATCGGAATAGGAGATGTTGCCGGTCAGCTTCTGGGTCAGGTTGGCCGACATCCCCAGGGTGATGATCTGGAGGTTGGAGTAGATCGCCTCGCCCACCACGTCGCCGTAATCGTCAAAGCTGGTGTAAACATCCTTGAGATTGTTTTTGTTGGTTGAGGTGTCGTCGTCCTTCAAGTTGAGGTACCGCCAGGCCAGCAGGTCGCCCCACTGGGGCCAGCCGCCGTAGAAGACATCCCACTGCTCATTTTTGTCGGTGCCGGCCTTGTTGCCGCTCAGGTAGGAGTAGTTGGTGTAGAAGCGGGGCTTCATGGCAACCCCCTGCAGGGTGTAGCCGGCGTCGAGTTTCAGGCCGTAGGCGTCCTGGTCGATGCTGCGGTTGGTGTCTTTATCCCAGCCGGCGTCGCCCTTCTGGATGGCCCCCTCCAGGGAGTAGTCGATCCCCATGGCCAGCCGGTCGGAAAAGCGGGCGCCGTACATCCAGATATCCTTGCCCAGTTTCTCATCTTCCCGGTTGAGGAGGTAAAACTCCTGTCGCATGCCGGTCAGGGGGCACTCCTGGTTGATGAAATAGAGGCCCGAGAGGGTGATATCATCTTTTTCCTCGTGGCCGGGGCTGTTTTCCCTATCCTTGAGGTAAAGGCCGTCCAGGGTCAACTGCTCGGCGATCCGCCAGCGCAGCTTGACCCCGTCGAAGTAGATCGAGGTCGAGCCATACTGGGACTGGCCGTCGAGAATGACGAAGCCGCTGCCGTAGATCACGTTCTGGCGGCCCAGGGTGGCCTCCAGCGGCAGGCCCAGCAGGTTTTTCACGTTGATGTAGGCGTTGTCGAGAAACACCTTGTTGTCATTGTTGTCGCCCACTCCGGCCCCCTCGCCCCAGCTCTGGTTGGTCAGCTGGATGCGGACGTTGACATCGTCGGTGGCCTGGTAGTTGCTCCAGAGGCTGCCCTTGAGGCGGAAGGCGTCGCGATCATCATCCTTTACGTTGTCGTCGAAACTCCAGGTGTTGCGCAGGGTGTAACCCCGGAAGATCACCTCGCCGCCCATGGTCATATTCTGGAGCCAAGCGGCAGTGGCGGCACCCTGCTGGGCCTGCAGGGCCTGGTTGATCTCGGCCATTTGGCGCTCAAGTTCGGCGATCCGGTCGGTGTCGGCCGCCGCCGATCCCGGCCAGCAGAGCACTCCGGCCAAGGCGATGGTGGAAAGCTTTTTAACCATGGTTGTTCTCCCCCTCTTCTTTAGGAAACCGCTATTGTGAGTGCCCTTAGGCGACTGAATCGCTGTTCATTTACGACAAGAGGGGTTCTTAACACGGATCACACTTTTTTCAAAGTGAAAAGTGTTTTTGCTTAACCGGCTAATAGTTTCGCACATATAGTGTGATAACTGGGGTCAGCGCTGGGCGGTCGGGCAGACGCCGGGGGTGCGGCAAGTTGTTTCATGGCTCTTTTCCGCCAGTCGCAGACGCCGCCGGTCCTGGGCCTGGCGATTGCGGCGCCGCTCTTCGTCGCTTTCCAGCAGCAGGGGAGGGACCGCTCGGGGGCGGTGGCTTTCGTCCAGGGCGACGAAGGTCAGGTAGGCGGAGGCGGTATGGCGGATTTCGCCGGTTTTGAGATCTTCGCTCTCCACGCAGACCCCCACCTCCATCGAGGTGGTTCCCACCAGGTTGAGGCTGGCCTTGAGGATCAGCAGGTTGCCGATGAACACCGGGGTGTGAAAATCCAGGCGGTCGATGGAGGCGGTAACCACATTGCCCCGGGTATGACGCAGGGCCACCACCCCGGCGGCGTCGTCGATATGCTTCATCACCACCCCGCCGTGGACGATCCCGGCCGGATTGGCGTCCTGGGGCAGCATCATGTGGGCCATGATCACCCGGCTCTGGCTTACGGTTTTGGGGGGCGGGGCCGCCCCGTTATTTGCCCATCCGGTCATGGCTCTTTCTCCCTGGTGAGGCAGTGCGGTCAGCCGCACTATAGGTGGGAGGCTTTCGGGTTGGCAAGCTAAAAAAACCAGGCCAGGGGCAATTATGCCATAAAGCTGTTTTTATCCTTTTTTATCCTTGTTTTTATTGCCTGAAACTGCTTATAATCAGTTTTATGAATGAGGAGAGAGAAGACTATTTGCGCCGGCTGGGGATGCTTTATCGCCGACTGCGGATCGAGGGCAAGCTACGGCAACGGGACGTGGCCGCCCGGTTGGGAGTTTCGGTGGATACGGTGCGGGCCATGGAGCGTGGCGCCGGTTCCGTGGCCATCGAAACCTGGCTGGCTCTGGCCGGGTTGCTGGGGGTGGCCCGCCCCTGGGAAAACCTGCTCCAGGTTCCGGTGGACCCCTTTGAGGAGTATGATCGCAAGCGCAAGGAAGAGGCATGGCTGGAAAAGACCCGGGTAAGGCGATAGCCGACGAGCTGCACCTTTACGTGCGGGCGGTGATGCCGGGGGGAGAGGTGGTCCCGGTGGGCCGGCTGCTGGGGCGCAATCTGAAGCACCCCGGCAGCCGTGAAGGTTTCTTCCGCTATGATGAAGGCTATCTGGCTCGGCCCGAGGCTTACCCCCTGGACCCGGTCCATCTGCCGCTGGCCGACCGGGTTTATCCCGCCCCCGACCGGGAGAGCGGGCTCCACGGGGTGTTTCAGGATTCTCTGCCCGACGGCTGGGGGCGGATCATCCTGGCCAAACGGGCCGGGATTCACCGGCAGCGGTTCGCCGGGGCCCATCTGCTGGCGGCTTTGGGCAACGGCGGTCTGGGGCGGCTGCTCTACCTTGAAGCGGAGCGACCCCGGCGGCCCTCGCCGGCCGACGCCAGCATCAGCTTTGCCGAGATCGCCCGGGTCCTGGCCGAGGCCGCTCGGCATGAAAACGATCTTGATACCGAGGCGGCCGAGTTGCGGCATCTGCTGGCCTGCGGCAGTTCCGCCGGCGGGGCCAGGCCCAAAGTGCTGACCGCCAGGGGTGGTCGCCACTGGCTGGCCAAATTCAGTTCGATCCGTGATCCCCATCCCGATCTTTTTGTGGCCCTGGAGGAGGCGGGATTGAAACTGGCCGGACTGGCCGGCCTGGAGGTTCCGGCCATCGAGCGAGTCGAGGTCGGCGGCCGCTCCCTGCTGCTGGTGGAGCGTTTCGACACCACCCCCCATGGGGGACGCAACGCCTTGGTCAGCATGCGCACCCTCACCGGCGCGGAAGACCCCTTCGTGGTCTCCTATGGCGAGATGGCCCGCATCCTTCGCCGTTTTTCCTTCGAGCCGGAGAGGGATGTGGAGATGCTGTTTCGGCAGCTCGCGGTCAACCTCCACTTGCAGAACACTGACGATCATCTGCAGAATTTCGCCTGCCTCCACACCGGGGAGGGGTGGCGGCTCTCGCCGGCCTACGATATCGTGCCCAACATCTTTCAGACCGAGCATATCCTGCTGGTCAACGGCAAGCACCGGGAGGTGGAATATGTCGATCTGGTGGCCGAGGGCAGGAGATTCGGCCTGTCGTCCCGCCAGCTTGCCCGCCTTTATGATCAGGCCCGCCAGGGTCTGGCCCGCTGGCGGGAGGTGTTCGAGGAGTGCCGGGTCCCCATGGAGCATACCCAGGCCCTGCGGGCGAGCATCGACCGCAAATGGCGCCTGCTCGCCCGCTCCTGAACCCCGGCTCGGATTATAGCGCTTTCGTCAATTCTTCCTGCTCCTTTCACGATCCTCTGACCTTCTTTTAACCCTGCCTTAATTTTCCATCTCTATCTTCACTCCTAATCGTGTTTGACCGGGTTCTTAAATACTCGTTCAAGCCATCAATAGTGCCGCGGGCCCGGATAAGCGACGAAAAGACCCAATCTCGTCACCTCCCTCCCCCGGCACCTAGTCCAGCCGGGTCCGCGGCACTATTGATGGCTTGAACGCAGGCGTCAGGTCGGGAGCAAATTAACGGTGGCGGGAGCTTACCGTAAACCGAAAAACCACAAACGAAGGAGAATTAGTAACATGGAAAAGAAGAGCGTAAAGAAAACCCTTTTGGCCCTGGCGGCCCTGCTGGCTCTGCCGGCCGTGGCCTCGGCCTCCAACCTGGTTGATCCCAACCTCAAACCCTACAAGCCGGTTTCCGGGGTATCGGGCAACATCAAAAGCATCGGTTCCGATTCGATGAACAACACCATGACCCTCTGGGCCGAAGGCTTCCTGGGGCAGTATCCCAACGTCCAGATCGAGATCGAGGGTAAAGGTTCCGGTACCGCTCCGCCGGCCATGATCAGCGGTACCGCCCACTTTGGACCGATGAGCCGGCCGATGAAGAACGAGGAGATCGACAACTTTGAAAAACGCTACGGCTACAAGCCCGTCGCGCTGGAAACCAGTATCGATATGTTGGCGGTTTACGTCAACAAAGACAACCCCATCCAGTGCCTGACCCTCCAGCAGGTGGACGCCATCTTCTCCAAAACCCGGCGCGGCGGTCATAACCAGAACATCCGCACCTGGGGTGACCTGGGCCTCACCGGCCAGTTTGCCAACATGCCCATCAGCATCTACGGGCGGAACTCCGCTTCCGGCACCTACGGCTTTTTCAAGGACAACGCCCTCTTCGGCGGTGATTACAAGGATGAGGTCAAGGAGCAGCCGGGCAGCTCCTCGGTGGTCCAGGGTACCGCCAGCGAACTGGGCGGCATCGGTTATTCCGGTATCGGCTACATGACCGCCGACGTTCGGGCCGTGCCCCTGGCTTCCACCCCCGACGGCAAATGTGTCTCCGCCACCCCGGAAAATGCCTACACCGGCGAGTATCCCCTGGCCCGGTTCCTCTATGTCTATATCAACCACAAGCCCGGCAGCACCATCGACCCTCTGCGCCGGGAATTCGTCCGCTACATCTTCAGCAAGGAAGGTCAGGAAGATGTGGTCCGCGACGGCTACTATCCCATCACCCAGGTAATCGCCAAAGAGCAGCTGGGCAAGATCGGCGTCCGTTAAGCTAAGCCACCTTTTCAGCCGCATGCTCCGGTGGCGCAAAGCGAAGAGCTTGGCGCCACCGGGGTTCCGGCTTCCGAAAAAAACTGTTCTTACGGCTACAAAAAATATGAGTACGCCAAAAAAATTCACCGGTGCCGGGCGCCGCTACACCACCAAGGCCAGCGTTAAACTTCTCGATCATTTAGCCAAGACGCTGATCACTTTGGGCGGGGTTGGGACCATCATCGCGGTGATCGGAGTTTTCGTCTATCTGGCCAGCGTGGTGGTGCCGTTGTTCGCCGGCGCCGACCGGGAGCTGCGTCATCAGGTAACGGCCCTGGACGAGGCTGCCAAATCGGCGGAATATCTGGTGGCCGATGAATTTCTGCTCTCCGCCTGGGTCACCGAAGAGCGGGGGAGTCGGATTCGCTCCTTTCGCCTGGACAACGGCGAAACCTTGAGCAGCAACGAACTTTTTGCCGGGGAGACCCCCTTGGCCATTACCTACGAGCCCAACTCGCAAACGGTTGCCGCCACCTTTGCCGACGGTCGGATGCAGTTGAGCGAAGTGGCCATCAAGACCGAATTTATTCTGGCCGACGAAAGCACCCTGCCGGCCGAAATCCAAGCTTTGGAAACCGGCGAGATCGCCAGCCATGAAGGCGGGGTGGTGCAGCGTACCCCGGTGGGGCAACTCCGCCGCCTGCGGCTGGAAATAGACCACCAGCCGCCCATTGCCACCGGGCACGAGGGTCTGGTGCTGATCGATTTCGCACTGCTCTCCTCCGGACCGGTCATCGCCACCCTGAGCGCCGATGGCACTCTCCGGGTGCAGAATATAACGGTCCGCCGTAATATGCTCACCGGTCAGGTCAGCAGTTCGGTCAGCGGCGGGGAGTTGGCCATTGATCTGGCCGACCACGGCCTGCCCCGGCAAATCATGGTTTCCGGGCGGGGGGATACGGTTTACCTGCTTTGGGCTGATGGCCATCTGGTCCGGGTGGATAGTCGCAATACCCGCCAGATGGTGGTAGCCGAAGAGCTCAACCTGCTGCCGGCCGGGGATGCCCGGATAACAGCGGCCGCCTTCCTGATCGGCAAGACCACCATCATTGTCGGCGACTCAAAAGGCCGGGTCCAGGCCTGGTTCCGAACCAGGCCCGAAGGAGCGACCAGCCCCGACGGCGGCGTTCTGACCATGGTTCACGATCTGGGTCAGGGGCCGGCCGCGGTTACCAGCCTTTCGGCCTCCATGCGGACCAGGTTGCTGACGGTCGGTTTTGCCGACGGCACCGTGCAGGTTTACCATGTCACCAGTGACCAACTGCTGGCCGAGGAAAAGGCCGAGGGTGGTGCGGTGGCGGCGGCCACCCTGGCCCCCCGGGATAACCTCTTCGCCGTCTTGACCCCAGCCGGCTTAACCGCCTGGGATTTCAACCCCAAGCATCCCGCCGCCAACCTGCACACTATTTTCGGCAAGGTCCACTACGAAGGCCTGAACGAACCCCGTTATGTCTGGCAGTCGGCCAGCGGCACCGACGACTTCGAGCCCAAGTACAGCCTCACTCCTCTGATCTTCGGCACCCTCAAGGCCACCTTCTACTCCATGCTCTTCGGGGTTCCCCTGGCCCTGCTGGCCGCCATCTATACCAGTGAGTTCATGGAAAGCGGCGGCCTGCGTACCCGGATCAAACCCCTGGTGGAGGTGATGGAGAGCCTGCCCACCGTGGTCCTGGGCTTTCTTGCCGCCCTGGTCTTCGCCACCTTTGTTGAAGGGGCGGTGGCCGGCGTGCTGGCGGCCTTTATCACCGTGCCGCTCTGCTTTGTCCTGGCGGCCTATCTCTTTCAGCTGCTGCCGGTGGAGAAGTTTGTCCGGATGTCCCGGTTCCGCTTCTTCTTTCTACTCTTTCTGGCCCTGCCGGCGGGGACTTTCCTGGCCGGCCAGTTTGGTCCCATCCTCGAATTTCTCCTCTTCTCCGGCGATATCAAGGCCTGGCTCGACGGCCAGGTGGGGAGCGGAACCGGGGGCTGGTTCATCATGTTTCTGCCGGTCTCCCTGCTGGTCGTGATTTTTCTCTTGGGGGGCTGGGTCAACCCCTGGCTGCGGGAACGGGGAGCCAACCACTCCCGCTTTTATACCGGGGTGGTGGAGGTGGGCAAATTCGTCGTGGGCACCCTGGCGGTGCTGACCCTCTCCTGGCTGCTGGCCTCGCTGTTGACCGCCATCGGCTTTGATTCCCGGGGAGACTTTCCCCTGGTCGGCCAGGTGATGGGGACCTACGTCCAGCGTAACGCCCTGGTGGTGGGCTTTGTCATGGGCTTTGCCATCATCCCCGCCGTTTACACCATCGCCGAGGATGCCCTCTCCAGCGTGCCAGAACATCTCCGCTCGGGCTCCCTGGCCGCCGGAGCCACCCCCTGGCAGACGGCGATTCGTATCATCATCCCCACCGCCGCCAGCGGGCTCTTCTCGGCGGTGATGCTGGGGCTGGGCCGGGCAGTGGGGGAGACCATGATCGTCCTGATGGCCACCGGCAACACCCCGGTGATGGAGTGGAACATCTTCAACGGCTTTCGGACCCTCTCGGCCAATATTGCGGTGGAGCTGCCGGAGTCGGTTATTTTCAGCACCCATTACCGGGTGCTCTTTCTGGCCGCGTTAACCCTGTTTTTGTTAACCTTCGTGATCAATACCCTGGCCGAGGTGGTGCGCCAGCGTTTCCGCAAGCGGGCCTACCAGCTTTAATTTGACAAAGAGCCGAGAATAAAGTGAGCCAAACAACTTTTGAGACCGATTTGAAGATGCCGGAAACGGCGGCGGCCGGCCGCGTTGCTCCCCAGGCCGGACGGGTCTGGCGTAAAAGTGCGGGCCGGGGGAGTACCCTGGCCGCCCATGGTCAGCCCATGGTCTGGCTGGCCGGGGGGATGCTGGCCATCTGCGTGGTGATGATCATCGGCCTGGTGCTGCTGGTGACGGTGCGGGGGATGGCCACCTTCTGGCCCGGTCCCCTGGTCAGCTTCGTATTGGCCGACTCTCAGGTGGTCAGCGGCGAGATCACCCGTACCAGCTCCTATCAGCCCCGGCCGGAACTGATTGAGGCCCTGCCCCCGGAACATCGGGCCAAAGCCGAGGCCCTGCTGGCGGCCAATGAAGGCTTTGCCCATCGTGATCTGGTGCGGACCGGCAATTTCGAGCTGGATGGCGATCATTTCAGTTGGGTCAGCGATTTCACGGTGACTGAGACCCGCTTTCCCCAATGGGGTCTGGTGATGGAGCGGCTGACCTGGGGCCGCTTTTACGGCGAACCGCGGCAGTTCATGATTGACGGCCGAGTGGTGGCCGACAGCCCCGAGGCCGCCTGGGAAGAGTTCAAAAAATATCACGGCGAGGTTCGGCAACGCTGGCGGGAGCGCCGCCAGTTGGAGAGCAAGGCCCTGGGCAAGATCAACCATGCCCAGGAGAAGGCCCGGCTTAAGGTGCGGGAGGCGGAACTGGCGCTGCAACGGGCCCGGCTGAGCCACGGTCGCAATTCGGCCCCCTATCTCGCGGCCAAAGAGGAGTTGGGGCGGCAGGAGGCAATTTATAACGAGAATAATCAGCTTTTTGCCGCCCAATATGAGGAGGTACGGGCCCGGATCAACGATTTGAACCGGGAGAACGACCGCTATCAGCTGCGCTTGGCCACCTATGACGGCCGTGAGAAAGTGCTCGGCCTGGCCGAGGTGGTTCGGGCCTATCCCGCCAACCAGGTGAGCTTGATCAACCGGGTCGGCATCTATCTTGATCGCTGGCTGGAATTTCTCCGTGACGACCCCCGCGAGGCCAACAGCGAAGGCGGAGTCTTTCCGGCCATCTTCGGCACGGTGGTGATGACCCTGATCATGTGTATCTGCGTGGTTCCCTTCGGGGTGCTGGCCGCCCTCTATCTGCGGGAATACGCCAAGGCCGGGCCCCTGATCAGCACCATCCGGATCGCGGTCAACAATCTGGCCGGGGTGCCCAGCATCGTTTACGGCGTTTTCGGTCTGGGATTCTTCTGCTACCTGGTGGGTAGCAGTATCGACGAACTGTTGTTCGCCTCCAAGTTGCCCTCGCCCACCTTCGGCACCGGCGGCATCCTCTGGGCCAGTTTGACTCTGGCCCTCTTGACCCTGCCGGTGGTGATCGTGGCCACCGAGGAGGCCCTGGCGGCGGTGCCCAGCTCCATGCGGGAAGGGTCCTACGCCTCCGGGGCCAGCAAGTGGCAGACCATTCAGCGGATCGTGTTGCCCCGGGCCATGCCCGGGATTATGACCGGCATGATCCTGGCCATGGCCCGAGGCGCCGGCGAGGTGGCCCCCCTGATGCTGGTGGGAGCAGTGAAACTGGCCCCGGAGTTGCCCATCGACGGCTTTGCCCCCTTTGTCCATCTGGAACGCAGCTTCATGCATCTGGGCTTTCATATCTATGATCTCGGTTTCCAGAGTCAGAACAGCGAGGCGGCCATCCCCATGGTCTTCACCACCACCCTGCTGCTGATTCTGATCATCACCCTGCTCAACCTGGGGGCGATCTACATGCGGAACCGGTTGCGGAAAAAGTTTGTGGTCAGCGCCATTTAAGGCCTTGATCTGAAATCAAAACTGTTAATCAGGGGTTGGAAGTAATGGAACAGCAAATTGATGTTGGCAAAGTAGCCACCAACGGCTCGGGCAACCTCCTGCCGCTTTTCGATGAGCGAAGCGGAATGGGCCGCCTGCAGGCCATCGTCGCCGGCCAATGGTTTCCGCCGGAGGTGGACCCCAGGCTGGAGCGGGAAGAGATGGTCCTGACCATCAAGGATTTCTGCCTCTGGTATGGCGAGGCCCAGGCGCTCTTCAATATCTCGATGAAGATTCCCCACGGCAAAGTCACCGCCCTGATCGGCCCCTCCGGTTGCGGTAAATCCACCCTGCTGCGTTCGGTTAACCGGCTCAACGATCTGGTTGATTCGGTGAGGGTGAGTGGCGAGATGACTCTTTACGGCGATTCCATCTACGACAAAGGGGTGGATGTGATCGAGCTGCGCAAGCGGATGGGGATGGTGGCCCAGAAGCCCAACCCCTTTCCCATGACCATTTATGAAAATGTGATCTACCCCCTGCGAATCGACGGGATCAATGATCGCAAGGTGCTTGACGAGGTCTGTGAAAAATCCCTGCGCGGGGCCGCCCTTTGGGATGAGGCCAAGGATCGTCTGCAACAGAGCGCCCTGGGTCTTTCCGGCGGCCAGCAGCAACGCCTTTGCGTGGCCCGGGCGATTGCCTCGGAGCCGGAGATGCTGCTGATGGATGAGCCCTGTTCGGCCCTGGACCCCATCGCCACCGCCAAGATCGAGGATCTGATCGATCAGTTGCGGGGGTCCTACACCATCCTGATCGTCACCCACAATATGCAGCAGGCGGCCCGGGTCAGCGATTACACCGCCTTCATGTATCTGGGCCAACTGGTGGAGTACGGGCCGACCCCGTCGCTTTTCAAGAAGCCCAGGCTCAAGGAGACCGAGGACTATATCTCCGGCCGTTTCGGATGATCGGTAAACCACCGGCGGCAAACCTTATCCGGTCCGTCGCCGATCCATGCCATTAACACCCATTAAGGAGAAAGAAATCATGAAGAAGAAGATTGTTGTCGTGGCGCTAATTGTCGGTTTGAGTTTCGGCTTGGGCTGCACCACTACCCCCACCGCTTCGGTGGCCGGCAACGGGGCCACTACCGCTGCGGCTGAGGTTGTCAAGTACGACCGGGACGGCTTTGTCACCCGGCTCGATAAACGGGGCCATCTCTGGGTTTTTTACGAGGGCAGCAAGGCCCTGGCTGCTTATGACAGCAAGGGTACTCCGGCCAAGCACACTGTTCGGCCCCTGGCCGGCCCCGGTCGCACCACCTTGAAGGAGGCCGAGGACGGCACCATCAACGCCTACCTCATGGCCCGGCCTGGTTTCGCCACCCGCCTGGACAAGCGTGGGCATCTCTGGGTTTTCAAGGCCGGCGGCAAGGCCCTGGCCGATTATGACAGCAAGGGCGCTCCGGCCAAGCATACGGCCCGTCCCCTGGCCGGTCCCAATCGCACCACCTTGAAGGAGGCCGAGGACGGCACCATCGACGCCTACCTCAAGGCTCGGGAATACCCCATGTAACAGCCTGGTGCTTGCAAGCCAGGCTTGACTTATGCCGGGTGATCGGCCGATTCCCGTTGCGGGGTCGGTTTGCCGCCCGGCAGCCACCATCCATAAAGGATTATCCATTATGTCCCAGATTTTTTTGCGCGAGATAGAGAAGCTTAAAGCCCACCTGGTTTATCTCTTTAAAATGGTGGAGATGAATTACACCTTGGCCTGCCGGGCTCTCAACGATGGCGATCTGGGGGTGGCCGAAGAGATTTATCGTCAGGAGAGTGAAATCGACGATAAAAAAATCGATATCCAGGAGGAGTGTTTCAAGATCATCGCCCTCCATCAGCCGGTGGCCTTTGATCTGCGCTTTATCATGGCCACCCTCAAATTCAATAACGATCTGGAACGAATTGGCGATATGGCGGTGAGTATTGCCAAACGGGCCCAGGCTCTGGAAGAGTTTCCCCCCGTCACCCCCCCCGTTGACCTGGGCAAAATGGCCAACCACGTTCATGACATGTTGAACCGCAGCCTGGACGCCCTGATCAAGCTGGATCAGGATCTGGCAGTGGGGGTGCTGGGCGACGAGGAGGCGGTGGATGAGATGCATCGTCACAATCTCAAGATGATCAAGGAGGCCATTGTCCGCAATCCGGAGCAGATCGACGCCCTGGTCAACTACCTTTCGGTCTCCCGTTATTTGGAGCGGATAGCCGATTATGTCACCAACTTGGGGGAGGAGGTGGTCTACATTGTTGAAGGTGAAATCGTTTATCATCTCCACCAAGATGAATAAAATTTCGCGGTTCCAAAAGCCGCCTCGACCCGGCCTGCAGGAATGTCTCGACCTGCTGCCCATCCGACAGGGGGATGTCGCCGGGTTGCCCTTTGCCCCCGGCGACTGCACCGCCGGGAGTGAGAACGAGCTGCAGGTGGCCGTGGTCGGCACCCGTCATGATGTTGATCTGCCGCAAACCATTTCCACTTCCGGCTACTATGCCGATGTGGTGCGCCGGGCCGTCAGCGGCGATTCCTCCCCGCTGCTGGCCAGCCATCTTGAGAACTATCTGGAAAACAACCCGGAACAGGTCTGGGAGAACAGCTGGGCTCGTTTCCTCTTCTCCCGGCTGGGCTGCCATGCCCGCAACATTCTGCTCCAGGACCTTCAGGCCGACAAGAGCAACCCCCGGGGCCGCCCCCGGGGGGACAGTAAACGCTTTTTCCTGGTGCGCGGCGGGGAGTGCTGGTTGCGGCTCCCCATCAGCTACTTGCTGAAACTGGCCCTGGCGGATGTGGTTGACGAGAGTCTGGTCGCCCGCCCGGTGATTCGCGCTGGAGGCCGGAGATTGCTGGACCATTTTCTCAACGACAACACCTCCCCGGAAACCTTCTCCTTTCATGTGGTTTCCGCCCGTCCCGGTTGGAGTGTCGGTCGCAACCTGGCCCGGGAAACCGCCAGGCGCTTTCTGCTCAGCCATCTGCTGCTACTCTACGCCAACCGCAAATTCGGTTTGGCGGAACATGGTCAGCGGGCCCTGATCTTCTGTTCTCCCCATCCTCCCATCCGGCAGCGACAGCTCAACGAGGGTATCTCCGACGCCTTTTACCGGGAACTTTTCATGAGTCCCTGCCTCTCCGGCTGGGACGAGGGGGAGGATAAGCACCGCTACATGGCCCTGTGTCAACGGGCCTTGAGCCGGAGCCAGCTCAACGCGGTAAGCAAATTGCGGGAGGCCGGAATCATCGTCAACAATCTGGTGGTTCTGCCCCATACCTCCAATATCAACTTGGCCAACAACGGAACCCATGTCAGTCTGGGCAGTCGTAAACTAACCGCCCTAGTGGCGGCCGGCGCCCGTCAAAAAGGGGAATTCGGCCCGGCCCACGAGAAATATTTCGGTGATTTGGCAGTCAAGGTGATCGAGCATTTTTTGCCTCTTTTTGTCGGTAGTTACAGCGCGGCACCCTACCGCTTGGCCTTCGAGGAGTTCCACCCCGAGCGGGTATTGGGTTTTCTCCCCCACCAACTGGACTACAGCCATCTGCGCATGCTCTGGCGGCGCTGGCGAGGCAAGGCCCGCAACAAGGTGCTGGGGCGTGCCCTGACCCCCTTCGGCCCCGCCCGCCTGGATTGGTGGCTGGGCCGGCTGCTTCGTCTCAAGGGTGACTATCTGCCCGACTTCAGGCTGCTTGATTATCCGGTGGCCCTGCTGGCCCTGATCCGCGAGGATGCCGCCGATCTGCTGGAGATGTTCAAGTTCGGTCCTCTGCTGGCGGATCTCGAGCGACGTTTGCTTGATCCCGCGGACCATGGGGCCGAGGGCAGGCTGGTGCGGGGAATCATGACCCGGCTGGGGCGGCCCCGCCGCGGTCCCTGTTCGGTGACGGCCGGTGAATTCAACTGGGCGGCGGAGCACTATTATCGCCAGGAGCTGCGTAACGAATATCTGCTGGAAGGCCTGAATTTCATCGCCGACGATCTGCTCGCCCTGACCAAGGGGCGGACCCCGCCGGCCATGATGGCCGCCAAAAGTCTGGCGGAGATCTGCGGCGGGATGGCTCCAGCGTCCATCCTGGCCTCTCTCCGTTCTTCCGTGCTGGCCGATTCCCTGGCCGACGATTCACCCCTGCTGATAAAGGACAAGTTTTTCGCCTTTCCTCAGCTGCTGGGGAGCGACAAGGGGGAGTGGCGCGAAGCCTTCACGGGGGGGGATTTCGCCATCTTCCGCTTGACCCCGGATAAATACCACTACAACCACCTGCCGGTTTCCGGGCAAGTGGTGGGTTTTTACCGGATTGAAGGCCCCCACCACTCTTGTCACCCCCAGGCGGTGGTCACGGTAGCCACCCTCTACTCCTTGAGCGAACGGGTGGTCACCATCATCGACAGCGACGTTGCCGGGGGCAGCGGGGTCGGCCTGGTGGCGATGATCGAGGTGACCGCCTTGATGATCGGTCGGGTGGAGCAGTGTTACAGTGCCGAAGGGTACCACGATCCCCGGCCCATGGAGGTGGGGATGTTTCTGCGGCGCGGGTGCCCCAAAAGCCTTTACCGGCCGGGCAGCAGCACCGATATTCTGCTCTTTCAGCCCCGCCGGATCGAGTTTGCTCCCGATCTGCTCGGGCAACGGCGGCGCCATGATCTCCACAGCGGCTACTCTCCGTGGCTTGGTCTTCCGCTGCCGGAAGTAGATGTCCGGGTCCGCTCTCTGCTGGCCAGGAGGAGAAGAGGATGAACAACATGCTTCTGGTGATTGGGCTGGCCCTGGTCCTGAACCCCTTGCTCTGGCTCTATAATTACCGGATTGCCCCCCCTGGCGCCGAGCTGGCCATCCTGCCGGTTTTGGCTGCCCTGGTGGTGGCTTTCATCATCGGTGAGGGGGTGGGCCGGATGGCTTGCCTGAGTTTCGGCTGTTGCTACGGCAAGCCCTTGAGTCGGCTGGGGCCACGGCAGCAGCGTCTTTTGGCGCCCTTTGCCTGCGTCTATGCCGGGGAGAACAAAAAAAATGCCTATGCCGACAATCTGGCCGGAGTCCCGGTCGTTCCCATCCAACTGCTTACCTCCCTGCTGTACGTCAACGTGGGGCTGCTGGCCTTCTCTCTCTTTCTGTTCGGTTATTTTGGCGCGGCTTTCGCTCTGGCCGCCATCTTCTCCCTGGGCTGGCGGGTGATCTCCGAACAGTTCCGGGCCGATTATCGAGGAGGCGGGAAGTTCAGCGCCTACCAGCTGGTCAACCTGTTCAATATCGTCTTCTGTCTGTTCCTGCTCCAGTGGCTTCCCGCCTCCCCCGACGCGGCGGTGCGCCTGGGGGAGGGCGCGGCGGCCCTTTGGCACCCGGGAGTGCTGCTTTTTCTCCAGCTGATCTGGATTCTGCTCCTGCTCTATTTCGGGATCAGCCGGGTTACCGGGGTGAGAATGGAATTTAATGTTCGGTGGGAGCGGATATAGACCCATGGATAAAAATATCGACCACAGCGATGGCCGTCCCTTTGACCTGCAATTGGCGGTGGCGCTTTCTCCGGCGGACAGATTGCGCCGGGGAGGGCGGATCAACCCCAGGTCGATTGTCAGCGCCCTGGAGGTAAGCAAAGCGCCGTTCATGATGCAGGTCATGCGGGTCCGGGGGCAATTCATAAGAGGCGGCAATGGGGAGCGGTACCCCAGGGGAGCGGCCGGTTCACCGGATAATGATGACGGCGAGTTGGGCCAACTTCTTTCCGACTTGAGTGATCTGCGGGTTTGGATCCTGCGGCGGAGCGCCCACTCCCGCCACTCCTTGGCGGCCAGGGGGGAAAGGGTCGCGCCCGAGGATCTGGCCAGCATTGCCAACCTGCGCCACTACCTGGCCTTTCGCTCCCGCGATCTGCGGCCCTTGCAGGATCGACTTTCGCGACTGGGCTGCTCATCGCTGGGGCGCTCGGAGGCCCACGTGATCGACGCCGTTGAGCGGGTCCTTAACCTCTTGCGGCGGATCCTGTTGCCCCAGGCGCCGATCATCGGTTTAAGCGGCCAGGCCGTGGATCGCCGCCGGGGTTATGAGTTGCTGGCCCGCAACACCGATCGCCTGCTCGGACCGGAGCCGGCGGGCCGAGTGGTGAGAATCATGGTGACCATGCCCTCGGAGGCAGCCGATGATTACGGGCTGGTCCGCCAATTGGCGGTGCTGGGAATGGACGTGGCCCGGATCAATTGCGCCCACGACCACCCGGAGGCCTGGTTGCGGATGATCGGCAATATTCGTAAGGCTGCCGCGGAATCGGGTCGTTCGATCACCATCGCCGCCGATCTGGCCGGCCACAAGATTCGGACCGGAGAACTGGAGCGGGAAGTGGGTGTGCTCCATCTTACTCCCCGCCGCGACCGTTTGGGACGGGTACTCTCTCCGGCCCGGCTGCGGTTGCTTAAGGGCGGGGTCGGGATAGGCGATCCCGCCCCCGGTCTTCCCGTGCAGCAGGCGGTTTTGGCCTGGGACCGGGAGCCGGGGCCGGAACTTGAGCCCGGCGACCGCCTCAGCTTTATCGATTCCCGGGGTGCCCGGCGAACGGCTCTGGTCGATCAGGTGGATGCCGAAGGGGTCTGGGTGACCCTGCACCAGGCCACCTACCTGATCAACGGCCTGAGCTTCCTGCTCCGGCGTGACGCCGGACAAACCGACCACCAGGTTGACGAGTGGGGCGGCAGCTTCGTCGGGATCCCCGACCAGCCGGTAAGCATCCGCCTGCGCCGCACCGACCGGTTGCTGCTGACCCGGGAGCCCTTGCCCGGCCGGGAGGAACTCCGCAACGACAATGGCTTTCCCGTCGCTCCGGCCCGGATCGCCTGTACCATGCCTCGGGTTTTTGATGTTTTGCGGGTTGGACAGGCGGTTTGGATTGACGACGGCAAGTTTGGGGCCAAGGTTATCGAGATCGGTGAAGAGGGGGCGCTGCTGGAGATAACCGATTGCCGACCGGGCGGGGCCCGACTCCAGTCGGATAAGGGCCTCAACTTCCCGGGACTGGAGCTGGGGTTGCCGGGGCTGGCCCATCATGATCTGGCCGCCCTCAAGGTTTTGGCGGGCCAGGTGGATATTATCAATTACTCCTTCGTTGAAACCGGGAGACAGGTGGGTGAGCTGCTGACGGTTCTCAGGCAGTTGGGGGCTGAGGATACCGGGATTGTCGCCAAGATCGAAACCGCCCGGGCCTTCAACAACCTGGCTGAAATCGCCCTGGCGGCCATGGGCCGGGCCCCTTTCGGGATCATGATCGCCCGGGGCGATTTGGCGGTGGAGGTTGGTCCAGAGCGGCTGGCCGAAGTCCAGGAAGAGATTCTCTGGCTGGCCGAGGCGGCTCACCTGCCGGTGGTTTGGGCCACCCAGGTACTCGAGACCATGGTCAAAAAGGGGGTGATCTCCCGCCCGGAACTGACCGACGCGGCCATGGCCGAACGGGCCGAGTGTGTGATGCTCAACAAGGGGCCGTTTATTGAGAAGGCGCTGAAGAGCCTGCACGACATTCTCAGCCGGATGCGAGAGCATCAACGCAAGAAAAGCTCCAGACTAAGAGCCCTGTGCTGGGGGCGAAGCCATTTTAACGTTGGCGAGCCCCTCAAACCGCCGTCTTCGGAGGATCTTTTTACCCGCTCGGCTCCGTCGTGACGGCAAACCCGCCAAGGAGGGACTATGACCGCTGGAAAAAGCAGGAAAATCTTCGTGCTCGATACCAATGTCATTCTCCACGACAGCAGCTGCATCTACCAGTTTGCGGAGCATGACGTCGTGGTGCCCATTCCGGTTCTGGAGGAACTGGATAATTTCAAAAAGGGCAACCAGTCGGTCAACTTTCACGCCCGGGAATTCGCCCGCGCCCTTGACGAGCTGAGCGGCGACAAGCTTTTCAATGGTGGGGTCAGAATCGGCGATGGTCAGGGGGTGATCCAGGTCAAACTGGAGCGGCCCATGCACGAAGACCTGGCGGACAATTTCAGTTGCAAGCCCGACCATCGGATTCTCAACATTGCCTATTGCCTGGCTCGGGAGCGAAGCGGCCGGGAGGTGGTGCTGGTCAGCAAGGATGTCAACCTGCGGATGAAGGCCAAGGCCGTGGGGATTCTGGCCGAGGACTACAAAACCGACCAGGTCAAGGATGTCAACACCCTCTATCGGGGCCACCGCCTGGAAGAGGGGGTGGCGGAAGAGGTTTTTGCCGGGCTTTATAACGGCAGCAGCGATTTTCCCGTGGAGCGGTTGCCTCTGGGCCGTCAGCTTTGCGTCAATGAATATCTGGTGCTGCGCAACGAAAATCGTTCAGCCCTGGGATTTTATGACGCGGCCTCCGGGGCGGTGCGACGGGTGGACAAGCTGATTTCCTATGGGGTCACCCCCCGTAACGCCGAGCAGACCTTCGCCATGGATGCCTTGTGTAACTCCGAAATCCCCCTGGTGACCATCACCGGCAAGGCCGGGACCGGCAAAACCCTGCTGGCCCTGGCCGCGGCCCTGCGCGAGCGCGGCCATTTTCGTCAGATTTTCATGGCTCGGCCGGTGGTGCCTTTAAGCAGCAAGGATATCGGCTATCTGCCCGGAGACATCGAAGCCAAGCTCGACCCCTACATGCAGCCCCTTTATGACAACCTGGGGGTGATGCAACTGGCGGAGAAGAGCCAGTCCGGGGGGCGGCCCATCGCCGAACTGCTGGAGGAAAAGAAACTGGTGGTTGCCCCTCTGGCCTACATTCGGGGTCGCTCCCTGGTCAAAATTTTTTTTATTGTCGATGAGGCCCAGAACCTGACCCCCCACGAGATCAAGACCATCATCACCCGGGCCGGCGAAGGCACCAAGGTGGTCTTCACCGGCGATATTTTTCAGATCGATCATCCCTATCTGGACAGCCACACCAACGGCCTGAGCTACCTGATCGAAAAGATGCAGGGGCAGCGGCTTTATGCCCATATCAACCTGGAGAAGGGGGAACGCTCCGAGCTGGCCGAGCTGGCCAGCAATCTCCTCTGAGTCCGGGAAGATTAATATATGCCACGACCGAGCTGCCCGGCCGTTCGATTTCGATTGACATCCCTGCCGGATCTGACTTGACTGTCTGGTTATGAACAAGCTGAAAAACGCCAAGGAATTTCTGGTTACCCCCGACTTAGCCCCGGAATATCTGCCGGAAGAGATGTCCAGGCTGGGCTACCGGGTGACTGAGGAGCGGCCTTCAATCAGCAAGAGCCGCCTCTTTGACACCTTCGACTGGCGGCTGCTCGGCAGCGGTTTGCTTCTGGCCCGGGGGCGGGACGGTTATCAACTTTATGGTGCCGATGACGGCCGGGAGTTCGGCCGCGCTCCGGGCAAGGGGGGCGGCCATAAATTCAGTCATGATTTCCCCGCCGGCCCCCTGCGGGAGGCCCTGACTCCGGTGATCGCCATGCGGGCGCTGCTGCCCCTGCTTGATCTGCGCGCCCGCAGCCGGTGCTGGGAAATTCGTAACCGTGACGACAAGCTGGTTTTACGCTGCCGTTGGCGGCAACTGGAGGTCCGCCGGGTTGCCTGGCGCTCCGATCCCCATCCTCGCCCGGCGAAAGGGGGGGCGGCGCCGGAGCCCCTGCACACCCTGGTCCTGGAACCCGTTACCGGTTATCGCAAACCGGAGCGCGAGGCGTTGGCGACTCTGGAGCCACTTAATCTGTCCCCGGTGAGCCGGTTGGCGGCCCATCTTTACCGCCATGTCGGTTTCGACCTGGAAGCGGGGAAGAAGACAGTTCCCCAACTGGGACCGGATTGGCCGGCGGCCAAGGCGGCCCTGGAGATCCTGCGCCATCAGTACCGGGTGATGCGTCTCAACGAAGCGGGAATTATCGCCGATCTGGACAGTGAGTTTCTCCACGATTTCCGGGTGGCCCTGCGCCGCAGCCGAGCGGCCATGTCCCGGATCAAAAAAGTTCTGCCCGCTTCCGCCAAGCACTTTCGTTCCCAGTTGGCCGACCTGGCCAGAAGGAGCAACCGTCTGCGCGATCTTGATGTTTACCTGCTGCAAAGGGAGGAGTACCGGCAGATGCTGCCCGCCTGCCTCCAGGAGGGCCTGGAACCAATTTTTTCGGTGCTGGCCGAGGAGCGGGGGCGGGAGTTCAAAAAGCTGGCGCGCTGGATGAAGGGCGCCGAATATCGCCGGATCATGGCCAAGTGGGGTCAATTCCTGGCCAGCTACGAGCCTTGGCAAGCGGAGGATGGTGTCGCCGTGCCGGCCAACGCCCTGGCTCCGGTTCTGCCCTTGGCGGAAGAGGCGATCGCCGCCGCCTGTCTCCGGCTGCTGGAACATGGCCGGGCCATCGGGCCGGACTCCCCCGACGAGGCCTTGCACGCCCTGCGGCTGGATTGTAAAAAACTGCGTTATCTTTTTGAGTTCTTTGCCACCCTCTTTCCTTCGGAGGAGATCACCCCCCTGATCAACCGAACCAAGAAGCTGCAGGACAACCTGGGCGCGTTCAATGATTTTTTCGTTCAACAGGAGGCCCTGCGGCACTTTTTGGCCGCTCTGGGTCGGGGCGGGACCAAGCATGCTGCCGGGCTCGCCGCGGCGGCGGCGGCCATCGGCGGCCTGATCACCCGGCTCAGCCGGGAGCAGGGTCGGGTGCGTCGGGATTTCGCCAAAACCTTCAAGGCGTTCGAGGGTTGCGGTAATCGTAAAAAATTCTGCCCGGAAGAGTGACCATGGCAAAAACCATCGCGCTGTACAGCATCAAAGGGGGGGTGGGCAAAACCGCGGCCACGGTTAACCTGGCCCATGCCGCGGCAGTGGCGGGCCATGCCACCCTGATTTGCGATCTGGACCCCCAGGGTGCGGCTTCCTACTATTTTCGGGTGCGGCCGGCCCGCAAATTCGGCCGCAAGAAGTTGCTGCAGGGCGGCAAGGAGGTGGAGAAAAATATCAAGGGCACCGATTATGAGTTGCTGGACATCCTGCCCGCCGCCTTCTCCTACCGCAAGCTGGATCTGTCCCTGGGGGATACCGATTCCCGCAAGGCTTTGAAAGAGATCTTTCGCCGTTTAACCGGGGATTACGATTACATCTTCCTCGACTGCCCGCCCAACATCACCCTGGTGTCGGAAAACATCTTCCGGGCGGCGGATTACGTGGTGGTGCCCTGTATTCCCACCACCCTTTCCACTTTGACCCTAACCAAACTGCTGGATTTCTTCGCCGCCGAAAAACTGGATCGGCGGAAGATCATCCCCTTCTTCTCCATGGTGGAAACACGCAAGCGTCTGCATCGGGAGGTGATGGGGGAGTTGGCCGGCGCCTCGGAATACCGTTTCCTGCAAAATCCTATCCCCTACCTGGCGGAGATCGAACGCATGGGCCTGACCCGAGCGCCGGTGGCCGCCGGCTTTGCCGGCTCCCCCGCCGCTCGGGCCTATCGGGAGCTTTGGAATGAACTGGCAAGGCTGATTACCGTGGGGTAACTCGTAGTTGCTGGGTTGAAAAGCCGGAGCCAGATAAGAATGAAAACTCTCTGTTTGTTGCGTCACGCCAAATCGAGTTGGAAGGAGCAGGGGTTGAACGACTTTGACCGCCCCCTGAACAAACGGGGCAAGCGGGATGCCCCGGAGATGGCCGGCCGGTTGCGGGAGCGGGCGTTCTTCCCCCAATTGATCCTGGCTAGCCCCGCCCGCCGAGCCCGCAAGACCGCCAAGGTCTTCGCCGCGGCTTTGGGCTATCCGGAGGGGAAGATCGTATGGGTCGAGGAGATCTATCATGCCGACCTGGCGGGGTTGGTCTCCCTTCTGCGGGGTATCGAAGACGGTGTGGCGCGGGTTCTCCTGGTCGGTCACAACCCCGCTCTCACCACCCTGGCCGAATGGCTCAGCGGCGAGCGGATCGGCAACATCCCCACCTGCGGCCTGCTGGCCCTGAACTTTTCGCTACTTTCCTGGGGAAAAGTCGAGCAGCAGGGTGGCCGCCCGCTCTTTTACGATTACCCCAAGAAACCCCGCCCGCTCTGATCCTCCGGCTTTCCTCGCGGTCAGCCCGGCAGGGTGTTGCCGCTCATCAGGTTTTCCTCCATATAGCGGAGTTCATCAATTCCCGAGATAACGATCTTGGGGTCGATGGTCAACTCCTCGACCGGCAGCTTTTCGGCATAGTCCACCTGGGAGAGAATATACTTGATGCAGTTGAGCCTGGCCTTTTTTTTGTTGTTGGAGCGGATAATGGTCCAGGGACTCAAACTGCGGTTGGTTTCACTGAGCATCTGAAACTTGCGCACCGTGTAGCTGTCCCACAGCTCCTGGGCCTGCATGTCCACCGGTGAAATTTTGTAAAATTTCAGGGGATCGGTCTGGCGGGCGCTCAGCCGCCGCAACTGCTCCTGCTTGTCCACCGAGAAGAAGAGCTTGATCAGCATGATGCCGTCTTTGACGAGCATTCGTTCCAGCAGGGGCACGTCCTTGAGAAACCGCTTATTCTCCTCATCGGTGCAGAACCCCATCACCGGCTCAACCATGGCCCGATTGTACCAGCTTCGGTCGAAGAGCACGATTTCGCCGGCGTGGGGGAATTCGCTGATGTAGCGTTGGAAATACCATTGGGTCCGTTCGGTGTCGCTGGGCTTTTCCAGGGCAACCACCCGGGCGCCCCGGGGGTTGAGATGCTGCATGATCCGCTGGATGGTGCCGCCCTTGCCTGCCGCGTCCCGGCCTTCGAACAGGATGATAACCCGCATTCCCTGCCGTTTGATATGGGCTTGATACTTGAGCAGTTCGATCTGCAGCTTGATCAACTCCTTTTCATAGGCCAGGGTTTCGTGCTTGACCCAGACTGCTCGGCGTTTATCATCCCAGACCTCCCGCTGGCAGGCGGTCAACTTTTTGCCGTTGCCCTTGTCCTTGTTTTTCAGGGCGGTCATTTCGTTGAGGGTGGGGTTATGCTTCTTCGGCTCGGCGGCCTCTTCCCGGTGTTTTTTTTTCTCTTTCTTGGCCATGGTCACGGAGTCCTTTGGGGGGGGCGGTTGCGGAGAGATCACTCCCGGTCAGCTCAGAAACTTGCCATATTGTTTGAACTCCTGCTGCATGTTTTTCAACTCCCGGTCTCCGGGGATGACGACGTCGGGGTTGGGGGTGTAGTCCAGTTTGCGGTTGCGGCCCCGGTAACGGACCCGTCCCAGGATCAGCTTGATGGTTTCCAGCCGGGCCAGATGTTTGTCATCGGAGCGGACGATGAACCACGGGGTTTTCGGGGTATGGGTTTTCTTGAGCAGGAGGAATTTTTTTTTGGTGAATTCATCCCAGAGTTCCTGGGCCTGGAGGTCCACCTCGCTGAGCTTCCACTGGCGGAGGGGGTCGTTTTTCCGCCGTTCAAAACGGCGCTGCTGTTCCTCCTTGGAAACGGAAAAGTAGAGCTTGATCAGAATGGTTTTGCCGCCGTCATCGAGAAAATTTTTCTCGTAGGTAACCACTTTTTTCATAAAGCGCCTGTACTGCTCGTCGGTACAGAACCCCATCACCGGCTCCACCATGGCCCGGTTGTACCAGCTTCGGTCAAAGAGCACGATTTCGCCGGCGTGGGGGAATTGCTGAATGTAGCGTTTGATGTGCAGCTCGGTCTTCTGGTCGGAACTGGGCTTGCCCAGGGCCACCACCCGGTAGCGTTTCTCGTTCATATAGCGGGTGACCCGGCGGATGGTGCCCCCCTTGCCCGAAGCATCGCGGCCGTCGAAGAGGATGATCATCTTCATGTTGTTTTTTTCAAGATGCCGCTGCAGCTTGATCAGCTCGGCCTGGTAAGGCTTCAACTCTTCGTTGGCGTAGTATTCCAGCAGAATCTCCCGGATCAGGCGATCCTTGTCCTGCCGTTTCATCAACTCCATGATCTTTTTGACCCGGCCTTCCACGCTCATGGCCTTGATCTTGGAGTCCATCCGGCCCACCGCCCGCTGGATGGCGCTGGTGGAGGTCAGAGAAGATTTCTTGATTTTGGGGCCGATGAACGGATCCAGCTCCGTCGGCCCGGCTTCCCCCTTCCGGGGCGCGTCGTTTGAGTCGCTTGCCGCCATATAAAAACCTATAAGGCCTCCGCCTTGCAGAGATTCTTTTTCCGGCCGGCCACCCGGCCGCACTTGCGGCAGAGATATTTGCCTTTGCCGACCAGGGCTTTATACTCCTTAAGGGAGTCGGTCAGGAAATCGCCTTTGGCCAGTTTGCAAAGCTTTTTGTCCAGCTCTTTATCCTTCTTACCTTTGTTGTCATCGCCCATGGTCGGGTTCTCCCTGTTAACGGTATTTATTTTAAAGCCCGGTGTTTTGCCGGGGGCAAGGCAAGCTCCGTCACCTCTGCGCAATGGTCGGGTGATGAGCTGATTCATATAATTTTGTCGGCCAGGAGCAGAACCCAGACACAGCCAGCATTGAGCAGGGCGATCAACACGGCGGCCGAGCCCATATCCTTGGCGCGGCCGGCCAGGGGGTGGTACTCATTGCCCTGACGATCCACCACTGCCTCGATGGCGCTGTTGAACAGTTCGGCCAGCAGGACCAGCAACAGAGTACCCAGAAGCAGGGCTCTTTCCAGGCCGGAAGCGCCCAGCCAGAGGGCGGTGGGAGCCAGGATCAGGCAGAGCGTGACCTCTTGACGGAAGGCCGCCTCTCCCGCCCAGGCGGCCCGCAGTCCGGCCAGGGAATAGCCCAAGGCCCGCCATAATCTGGTCAATGGCGCCCCTGTCTTTTTGCGGGTTGTCTTTCCGGGGTGGCTCGTCTCTGAACTCGGCATTCCACACTCTCCCTTCTTCTCCATTAGCCTAGCTGATAATTACCTGGAAATAAACCTTTTTTTTATTAATCAAAAACAGATCAACCCCCCATAAAATCAGAACAATCATTGGCTAATCTCCATGGTGTGGTTGCCCCGATTTGGTTGGCCCGGCCGGATCGATACCGGCATGGTCGCGATCAGGATCAACATCAATCTCTTAAGGAGGCGGCTGATGCAGCAACACACCTTTCGCACCATCTGGCTATCGGACACCCATTTGGGCAGCAGGGGAGCCGACGGGGAAGCTCTTTGCCGGTTTCTGGAGCGGACCGAATCCCAGTACCTTTACCTGGTGGGCGATATCATCGATCTCTGGAAAGTAAGGCGAGGCTGGCACTGGCCGGCGGTCAACGACCGGATCGTGGAGCTGATTCTGGCCAAGGCCGGCAACGGCACCATGGTTTTCTATATTCCCGGCAACCATGACGGAGCCCTGCGGGATTACGTGGGAGGCTCCATCGGTGGTGTTGAATTACGGGCCGACGCGGTGCATGAAACCGCCGCCGGGCTGCGGCTCCTGGTCAAGCATGGCGACGAGTTCGACTGCGTGACCAATAACCGTCCCTGGTTGGCCCGTTTGGGCGGTTACGCCTATGACTATCTCTTTTGTCTCAATCGGTTTTATAATGGCGGCCGGCGGCTGCTGGGCCTGGAGTACCGGTCGCTTTCGGCCTGGCTGAAAAACCTCGCCAAACGGGCGGTGAATTTCGTCGGCCGCTTCGAGGAGACGGTGTTGGCCGAAATTCGCCGCCGGCGGGTTTCGGGCCTGATCTGTGGCCATGTCCACCATGCCGTCATTAAAGAGATGGGCGGTTTTTTTTACGGCAATATCGGCGACTGGGTGGAGAGTAATACCGCCCTCACCGAGAATCGTGCCGGTGATCTCGCCCTGGTCCGTTGGACCGCGGCTGGACTGCAGCCCTTGCCGGTGACCGCGGCCGTGTCGGTAAAGGCCCCGGCTGGAGGGCTTCCCGGCCAGGGCCCGGGGGCCGTCTCCGCGGTCAGGCCGGTTGCCGCCCGGGAAGTCTCTTCCGGGCTGGCTCCGGCCCTTGACTGAGGGCGACGGCCATGAGAATAGCCATTATCAGTGATGCTTGGCACCCCCAGGTCAACGGGGTGGTGACCACCCTGACCCGCACCATCGCCCAGCTGGAATCCTGGCGGCATCGGGTTTTTGCCGTTACCCCCAATCTTTTTCAGACCCTGCCCTGTCCCGGTTACCCGGAGATACCGCTGGCCCTGCTGCCTTACCGCAAAATGGTCCGGGTGCTGGATAATTTCCGGCCCGAGGCCATCCACATCGCCACCGAGGGACCTTTGGGTTGGGCCGCCCGCCGCTATTGCCGGCGGCGAAAGCTGGGGTTTACCACCTCCTATCACACCCGGTTTCCCGAATATATTCGTTTGCGGCTGCCGATTCCCACCTCCTGGTCCTATGGGGTCATGCGCCGCTTCCATGGCCCCGCCGCCGCCACCATGGTGGCGGGTGCCCCCTTGGCCGCCGAACTGGCCGGTTACGGCTTTGGTCCCCTGAAAATCTGGTCCCGGGGGGTGGATACCGAGCTGTTCCGGCCCCGCGATAAAAAGTTCCTCGCCGCTCCCCGACCCGTTTACCTTTATGCCGGGCGGGTGGCGGTGGAGAAGAACATTGAAGATTTTCTCCGCCTGAAGCTGCCCGGCAGCAAATATGTGATCGGCGACGGCCCCGCCCTGGCCCGGTTGCGGCGGGAGTATCCCGAAGTTGTTTTTCCGGGCTATAAAAAGGGGGAGGAGTTGGCCGCCCATCTGGCGGCGGCCGATGTTTTCGTCTTCCCCAGCCGTACCGATACCTTCGGCCTGGTGATGCTGGAAGCCATGGCCTGCGGGGTTCCGGTGGCGGCCTACCCGGTGCCGGGCCCGGCCGGTTTGGTCGTTAACGGGGAAAACGGCTACCTCAACCGCGACCTGGCCCGGGCCGCCGACGCCGCTCTGGGGGTTAGCCCGGAGTCTTGCCGGAAATTCGCCGGCCAATTTTCCTGGCACTCCTGCACCCGCCAGTTTCTGGACAATCTGCACCGATTGCCCTCCGGAGCCTGATGGTTTCAGCTCAGGTTCATTTATTGCCCCGGCTCACAGCCGGTCTTTTCGGCGGTTAGATTTTTAAGTTCCAGGGTGGCGAATTTTTGTGGTGAAGTTTTGGCTTTTTTTTTCAGCTCTGCCAAAATGGTGAAAATCTCCTCCAGGGAGCAAAAACGCACCCCCCGGGAGATGGTGAGCATGGCGGCACTCACCGAAAGCAGGGGGAAGCGGCGAGGGCGCCCCTCCCGATCCTGTCCCTTGATGTAGCCGTTTTTCTGGTCCTGAAAATTGTAGATGCTGACCACGTCCGAGGCAAAACGTTGGCATAACCCAAGGACAATTGTCCGGCAATGGGATACGGTGATATTATCGCGGTCCAGCTTAAACCCCAGAAAGAAATCATCTCCCCCCACATGGCCGACAAAGCAGCGAATCCGGTTGGCCGTTTCCTTGAGGATATCGGCAAACATCAGAATGGCGCGATCACCGTTGCGTAAACCGTACTTATCGTTGAACGGCTTGAAATTGTCGAAGTCGAAATAGCAGTAGACGTAGATATGGGCGCCGTCGCTGTTGCCCTCCGAGACAAACCGGCTGACCTGGAAGTTGCCGGGCAGCTTGGTCAGGGGATTCTGGTCCCGGGCCTCTTCAAGATTTTTTTCAAAGAGCAGTCTGAGCAGGGCGTTGGCGCTCAGGAAGCCCCGGTATTTGCCGTCGTCGGTGACCAGGGTGCCTTCACAATCCGGATTGAGGGAGAAGATCTCCAGGATGTTTTCCACCCTGGTCCTGATCTCGGTCACCGGAATCCGGGATATGAACTGGGTGATGTTGCCGGTGGCGGTGGCCCGGTTGCGGAGGATATCCTTGCCGAAGGGGGAGTAGACGTACTCCTTGAGGTCTTTCTCCCGGATCACCCCCACCGGTTCATGCTTTTCGTTGACCACCGGAAAGAGGGAGTTGCCCTTGTTGCAGCGAAAGGTCTCGAAAACCTGGTCCATGGGAATCAGTTGCCGGCATTGGTCATAAAGGGCGATGGGGCGAATGATTTCGACCTGCTGCCGAATCCGTTCATGGTCGTGGTTGACCTGGCGCCGGCTGCGTTGCTGTAGATCCATTATCAGGGGGTAAGTTTCGAGAATTTCAGAGCTTTTTACGGTTGGCTTCTGAATGAGATAACCCTGGACGTAGTCGCACCCAACCTGATGGCAGGCGTAGAAATCCGCAGCCTCCTCCACCCCCTCGGCAATCACCGCGTTACCCAGGGTTCGGGCCATGTTGACGGTGGAGGAGACAAAGATACTCTTGCGGCGATTGCCGGCCAGGCCGTTGATAAAAAAGCGATCGATCTTCAGGTAGTCGGGATCGGTGTGATAGAGCAACTGCAGCCCGGAGAGCCCGGTGCCGAAGTCATCGATGGCGAACTTGAACAACTCGTCGCGAAAGCTCCGCAGCAGACCCTTGATATTCTCCAACCCTTTGTAATCATGTAGAATTTGCATGTTGTCGTCGTGGCGTTCGGATATTTCGTAAACGAAAGAACCGGGATAGAGGCCGAACTGGCGCACAAAGTCGGACAGGGTGATATGGGGTGAGATGGTGGTTGAGCTGAGCAGACGGTTGTCGATGTTGTAAAAAAGCCGCATCCGATGGTGAAATGGGATCTCCATGAATTTACGGATCGCCTTGGCCCGCAGGGCTGGTTCTATTTCGGCCAGCATTCCGTCCCGGTGGGCGGCGTTGAACAGCTGGGGAATGGAAGTAAACCCCAGTTCCTCGCTGTTGCGGAGCAATGCCTCGCATCCGTCACATAGTCCGGTATGGATATTGACGATGGGCTGCAGGGCATAATCCAGGGTCTCCAGGGCGGTTTGCCAGAACGTTTCCCGGGTGGGACGCAGGTTGGCTTTTTTACCGTCGATCAGCTCAGGAGTGCCTGGACGCTTAAGGGTGGCGGGGATCTCTGTCGTGACCGTATGCACGGGGAGCCTCAAGGGTAAGCGTTCAAAGGCAGGCTCGGCGGACCCGGTTCAGGCGGCCCGAAGCAGGGGAGAAAATGAGCAGCGCCCGTACTCCCCCGCCCGCAAGGGTTTTTCGTACACCCTGGCCTGGCAGTAGAGGGGGCAGTCCCGGTGGGAGCCGGAGCGGCAGTAGCGGGCCTGTTCGGCCAGGCTGGGCACATAGAGGCCGTTGTCGGCACCACAGGTGGACACCGACCAGTTGGAGTCTCGGCCGGAGTGGGTTCGTAACTGATGGCAGGGCATGGTTTTCTCCTTGATATTTTACTGATTGGTATCGTCGGGAAGGGGGGGGATACCCCCCCCTTCCTCGGCAACGGTGGTGTGGTGAGAGCTCCTACTTGACGACCTTTACAAAGATCGGGTTGCTGTAGAACCACAGGTCTGCGTAGGCCTCGGCCACCTCGCTCAGCTTGCTGTTGGTGTCGATCTCCACCCCTTCGAACAGACGGGCTTCCAGGACTGCCGGGTCCATGAGGGAGTAGATGTTGTCATTGGCCAGGGAGTCGGCCAGAGGGTTGCCGTCCGCGTCGGTCTCGAAGGGTACGTTGGCCGGCAAATTGGTGCCGCGCAGGCGGAAGAACATGTCCTTGTCGGCCTTGAATTTGTAGACGTAGGTCATGTACCCGTCCTTGTCGGCGCCGCCGCGGCGCTCGAAGGTGGTCACCACCGCGGCGTCGGTGCCGTAGTCGGTGTTTTCGTAGCTACGATTCGCCACGTCCGAAAGGTCGGTCATCGGGACGTTGCCGGTAATGGTGCCGGCGATCAGGTCGATGTGGTCCAACACCGGCATGTTCAGGGGCTGATAGATGCCGATCTGGGCCAGGGAAGGGTTGTCCATGTCCAGGGGGCAGTTGTTCGGGGTGTTGGGATCGCGGACCTTGATTTTGAGGGTTACCATGTTGCCGGCCTTTACTTCCAGGGTCTCACCCATCATGGCCTTGGCCTTGCCCTGGCCATGGGCCGTGAACTCGAGTTCGTCAATCAGATCGCCCTGGACGTTCCAGGAGTTCCCGGACCGAACTCCGTCGAACACCGCCTGGATCTGGTCCTCGGCATCCGTGTCGATGTAGGTGTAGTTCTTCTGGTATTCGCCGGGAGCGAAGTCGCTGCCGCCCTGGCGCCAGTTACGGTGGTCATCGGAGCTGGCGAATTTGTAGAACTGGCGCCCTTCGGCCAGGAGGCCGTCCCACAAGCCGCCGATCGTCGCGGCATAGAAACCTGTCCCGCCGTAGGTGCCGCCGCCCAGGGCGTTCCGGCTGAAGCCGCGGTCACCGGAGGTCTGGTGCCCCGGGGCGCCCTCGAAGCCGATAGCCACGTCCGGACCGGCGTCCATCCAGGCCCGGAAGTCTTCGATGAAGTAGGCGTGGGCGCGCTCCACGTGGGCCGGGACCACCCAGGCGTCGGCGATGCCGTTGTCCACCAGGGCTTGCATGAACCGGACCGCTTCGATGGCATCCAGCTTGGCGGACTCGCGCTCCTTAGTCACTTTACAGTCGCTCATCCCGCAAGGATAAATCAAGCCGTTGCTCTTTTCGAGGGGCCCCCAGCCGTAATGCGCGAGTACGCTGGGCTCACCGTTACGGCTGTTGTCGTCGTCGCCGCGATCAAAGCGGAATTCGAACTCGCTGATGGCGGTGGCTGTTCCGTCGTACTGGTGGATGGCCGTGGAGGTGTGCTCGTGGCCCGGCGGGTTCCACTCGAGGCCGTTGATGACGACCTTGTCGGGGTAGAGTGCGCGGGCTTTCAGGATGTCGGGGAACACGTAGTCCCGTAGGCCCTGCCAGCGCCACATATTCTGGTGGCCGCTACTCTCATTGTAATCGCCGAGGATCGGGTTAACGGGGTAGAAGGCGGGGTCGTCCCAGTAATTGCCGTTCCCATCACGGTTACGTTTGCCGCCGTGCTCGCTGTTGGCCCACCAGTGGAGGCCAAAATGGTTGTTTGCGGCCATGCTGTCGAAGAACTTGTGGCTGCCGTCGGTGTACAAGGTGTGCTGGTGGAAATCACCGGGCAGGTACTCCCCGGCAAGGGCCGGGGCGGCGGTTGCCAGGGCGGCGGCGCCGGCTATGAGCAGCGCTGTCTTCTTCATCTTAAAGCCTGGTCCGATACTTTTCTTGCGCATGACATTGTCCACTCTGAGAAATTGATGAGTATTGCCGCTTAATCTCTCTGCTCTCTTCCTTTTCCTCATTTTACTGCCTCCTTCGCCTGACTCCTTAATTTAGTTGAATGGCCACCAGGCAAGCATGGATCGGCCGGTGAATTGCCAAAAAAGGACCGGAAGGGGGAGGAGGGGGAACCTGCCGGTCCGGATGAAGAAGGATTGCCGATGGCAACCTGTTTTCATCTGCCGGCAGGGTAGTAGCCCGTTGTCAAGGGTGGGTTAAAAACAGATCAGGTAACGAAAAGAGGTGGGTGAAGGCAGGGTGAAAGTGGCTGGTCCGGCAGCAGGAGGGCCGAATCAATAATCGCTCAGGAATCCAGGCGTGATTTATACTCCTGAATTACCGTTTCTCGGTCCATTTTGGTGACAATCAGCTTCTTACGCAGGCTTAAATCATCCCAAGGGGGCTGCAGGCCGATCTCCCGGTCCCGTTTGCTTTTATCCTGATCCTCATAGGCCTTTATCTTTTCGCTGAAATGGGTGTCGTCTCCCATGAAGGCCAGCAATGGGCGCTCTTTTTGCTCCCGCCGCCGATTTTTGCCGGCCAGAACCGTGATCAGAAAGTCAGTGTATTCGAGGGATTGAGGGTTCCAAACCTCGTAACCATCCACATCATAATCGGCCAGCAGGACCGGCCAGAACTCTTCGGGGTGGGGGATGACAATCCCGGCGCCAATGCCGCGGGCCTCTTCGATAATCTCCGAGGTTCGGTAGAAAAAGTTAAGGGGAAAGGCGGCCTTGACATCCTGCTTGACCTGGCGCAGGAAAACCTGGGCCCGGTTGATGGTTTTGTTGTCGTAACCCCCCCGCAGGGTGTCGAGGAAGTTGCGAGCCAAGCGATTCTTGATCACATCCGGGGGGAGGGTGTCATAGTGCCGCTCCAGCAGGGTCTCCAGCTTGGCCGCCTGGGTGCGGACAAACTCGATGGTGCTGTCTTCGGCGCCGGTTTCCCGAGCGGCGCGATTGAGCCGCTCGGGGTCGGGTTTGGTGAGGGTAGCCAGCAGATCGAAAAGCTGGGAGGCTCTGTACTGAAAGGTATGCTCCAGGGCTCCCTGGAGCACTCCCGTCTTCTCCAGCCGATCTCGGTGAAAGTGGAGCAACAGCTGAACCTTGCGCTGGAATCCTCGGGAGTAGCAGTCAACCTCCACCCCGCAGTATTCGTCGTAGGCGGTAATCCGGTTGTGCTGGGTGGGGATGATCAGTTTCTCGATGGCCCGGGGGTAAAGGTGTTCCACCCGCTGCCTGATCAAGTCCATCTCCACGAATTCCGGGTGCCAATGGACGGCCAGCACACTTTTTTGACGGGGGAAGGTTTGGGGGGGAGCGGTGATTCGCTGCTGTTGCTCCGGGCTCAGTTCGACGCTGGTTATGGCGGCAAAGCGGGCCTCATCCTCGGGAGTGACTTCGGAGCTCTCCTCCAGGGGGGCGGGAGCCGAGATCTTCTTGCCTTTGATCAGTTTCATTGTGCGGTCCTGTTTTATCGGCGGCTCCAGTCCTTACCGGGCCTGTGGAGTGGGTTGTCCCATGGATAGCCACTATTATGCCAGGCTAGCGGTCCCGGGTTAGTTTTCGGTTATGTTTTGGTCAGTTTGTGGCGCATTTATCTAATCAAATACTGACCCGAGCATAACAGATCGGGGTTAAATGTTAAAGAACGCAAGTGGGTTGTGGGCGGCATAACCCGCTGTTGATGGATCAACGGCTTGCGAATATCTATTTGGTTTGCCGCCGGAGGGTTCCGGGGTGGAATCGGCCGGTGGGCGGACGATGTTTGACGAGGTGGAAAATGCGGCGCAAAACCCTGCTGGTGGTTGAGGATGAGGAGGATATACTGCAACTGTTAAGTTATACCCTGACCAAAGCGGGCTTCCGGGTGGTCCTGGCCCAGTCCGGCGAGGAGGCCCTGGAAAAACTCGGCGGCGAGCCCATCGACCTGGCCTTGCTGGACATGATGCTTCCGGGAATCAATGGCCAAGAGGTTTGTCAGGCCATCCGCCGGAGCGAAAGGCTAAAGAATATTCCGGTGGTGATGCTGACCGCCAAAAGCGAGGAGGATGATATTATCTGCGGCCTGGCCGGTGGCGCGGACGACTATGTGACCAAGCCTTTCAGTCCCCAAGTTCTGGTGGCTCGGCTCTTGGCCAACCTGCGGCGGCGAGGGGTTGTCGGTACCGAAGATGGTAATGAGCAGGCGGAACCGCTCCAGCTGGGAGATCTCTTTCTGGATCCGGCCCGTTTCGAGGCCACCGTTGGGGGCAAGCCGGTGGTGCTTACCCTCACCGAATTCGACATCCTGAAACTTCTGGCCCGTCGGCCTGGTTGGGTCTTTACCCGTCCCCAGATCATCGACGATGTTCGGGGCTACGAGTACAGCATCAGCCTGCGGACGGTGGATGTGCACATGTCCAGTCTGCGCAAGAAACTCGGGCCCGCCGGGAGAATGATCGAGTCGGTGCGGGGGCTGGGTTATCGTCTCAAGGCTTGATTCTGTCCCCCAGAGCCGACCGGCCTTTTGCGTTCAGGGCGAATCAGCCTTGCTCCCGCCGGGCAGGCAGAACGGCCAGACGGCAAAGCGGGTGGAAGGCTTGTGGCCGACCCCCAGGGCGCCCTTGTGAAGATAGAGGGCCCAGGCCCAGTCGGTTTCAAAATAGCTGCTGGTGGCCGACCAGTAAACCTCCTGCAGATTGAGGAAGGGGTGGTCGGCCGCCAGGGCCGGGTGGTGACGGCTGCAATCCACCAGTGATTCCAGGGCGTTGATCGGGGGTAATCGCCAGTCGTGTTGGCCGCCGACTCTTTCCCGGCTCAACCGGGCCACCGCCGCCAGGGCCTGTTGCCAGCTCAGCGGCGTCTGGAAATGGTTGGCGTCCCGCAGCCAGATCAGGCCGGTGTGGCGGTCGCGGACCGTGGCGCCCTCCCGCAGAAAGCGGGGGGTGGGTGCGGGGACACCCTGGCGGAACTCTCCGTCCTGGCCGCTGCCCCGGCAGTCGATCACTCTGCCCTCCTGGTCATGGCAGAGGGTTTGCCCGGTGGCGGCGAGGATTGGGCTCCGGCCCCGCACCGGCCAGCAGAGATATTGCTGATCCTTGCGGCCGTAAAACATCCGGCCGCCCTCCAGGTGGATATACCAGGCGTAAGCGGGGTTGATGGCGGCGGTGGTGGAGGTCCAGTACCAGCCCAGGAAAAAGTTGCTGAAGGGATGGTCGTTGGGCAGGGCCGGTTTTCGGGCCTGGTAGCTGATCAGGCTGAGCAGCTCGCGGCGGTTGGGCAGCCGCCAGTCGTCATGGCCCAAGACCCGCGCGGAGTTCATGGCCGCCACCAGTTCCAGGGCTTCAGCCCAGCTGATCGGAAAATCGTTGGGGTTGGCGTTCCGGGTCCAGGTCAGACCGGTAAGGGTATCCCGCACCAGGCCGTCACCCGCCTGGAAGCGGGGGTGGGGCCAGGGCAGACCGTAACGGGTCTCCCCGTCCTGGCCGCTGCCCGAACAGGGGATCTCGTTCCCGTGGGTGTCGAAGCAACGCGCCAGGCCGGTGGCGACGGGGGTGACTCTGGAGCCGGTTTCGCTGAAGTTGTTCATTTGGGAACCATACCTTGATCGGGCCTGGGTCGGCAATCAGGCTTTTTCCGCTTGGTGTTGACATTCAATCTTGCCGTACCTACAATCGATAGTAACAAATTGGTGCTACAAAGTGATAAAAAAGGACAACAGGAGGTAAGTCATGCCCACCAAGGAAGAGCTGTGCCACAAGATCAAGGAGGTTTTCCCGGAGATCGGCTCCTGTGGTATTAATTTGAAGGTTGATTATGACGATTCCGAGAAGGCCTGGGTGGTTGACCTGAAAAAGGGCGACCATGAACTCAAGACCTACCTCGAAGAGCCCGAAGCCCAGCAGTGCATGGAGGGCAAGCAGTGCGTCTCGCTGGGCCTGCAGATCGGGCAGTTACGGAAAAATATCGAAGAGCTTTAACCGTTTGATCAGAGGCGCGGAGGCCGTAACTTCCGCGCCTTTTTGCTGTATTTAGCGGATGGAGCGGGTGAAGGGGAACACCTTGGTGAAACCGAGAATATCGGTGACCAGCAGCACGATGAAGACAAAGACCGACGCGCCCACGATGGTGCCGACCGAGGCTCCGGCGGGCAGGTGGTCGATCTCTTGGGCCAGCCGCGCCACCTCCGCGTCGGTCAGGGCGGCCACTCGGCTGCCGGCTTCCGCCGGGCTGATGCCGTGCCGGGCCAGGGCCAGCCGTACCTCGTCCCTCTCCAGGAACAGGGCCACCCGGGTCCGGGCTTCATTGCTTGCCTGAACCCCGAGGATCGCCTCAGTGCCGATCAGGCCGGCTTTCGCCGAATGGACACTCAGGTCCAGCAGGAAAAAGGCGGTGAGCAGCAGAAGGCAAAGAGGTTTGCCGAGATAACGGATCAAATTTCGCATTGTTTACTCCGTGGGATAAGTTACAGTGATGACGCCGGGCGGCAGGCTTATATGGAATCCGGCACAGCCTCAACTCTATCCAAAAGAGGGGTTGGCTGTCAAAGCAAATTTGATCTCCTTTTCCTGCCTTATATTCGCTCATCCTCCTCCTCCAGACCCAAATCGATAATTTCCGCCTCGGCGGTAGCGGGCTGGGGGGCGCAACTTTCCAGACGGCCGGCCAGTTTTTCCAGATCGGCCCGCAGTTCAGCCCGCAGCTGATGGTTCTGTTCGGCCAGTGTTTGCATTTCGGTGGCCATAAATTCGCGGAGGGCAGTGTAGCGCGAAGTTTCCTCCCGTTCGGCCAGTCTGCGCAGGGATTGCATCTCCTCGGCGGCGCGGCCCGCCCGGAGCAGGCCGCTCTGGCGGACATAGATGGCGTAAATCCAGCTCGGACCGGCCAGCAGGGCCGCGATCAACAGCATGATCAGCCCCAGGGGACCTTCCACTTCGGTTACACCCAGGGAGAGAGGGAAAACGGTGAGGAAGGCGGGCCAGTTAAGGATCACGAAGCCCGCCAGCAGGGCCAAGAGCAGCAGCATTAACAGCAGAACCACGCGGATCATCGGAGTCATCTCCCGGGAAGGTTGGTTTGGCGAACTGCCTTTGCTAAACTATAGGAGGAGGGCTCCAGGGTTGGCAAGGTAAAAGTTAACATGCTTTTCCCTTGACAGCCGAAGGGTGGTGGGCTGTAGTTAAGATCCAACCCAAACAATTTCGAGGATGATCATGGTCGAGCAAGAACCTGGCATGAAAAAACCCAATCCGCAGAAGGTGGCCATTCTTAGGGCTCTGCCGCTGGAGATCAAGCAGCAGATCACCGGCGAGGAGGCCAGCGCCTTCATCCACGATGAGGAGCTGCCCGACTCCATGCTGGCAAAGCTGAAGGATTACCTCACCGACGAGGAGTTATAAGTGGTCCCGGAAACCCCTTATAACTCCCGCATCTCCCAGACTCCGCAAGGGCATACCCCGGCGCAGAAGCCGCAGCCGATGCAGCGCTCCTCGTTCACCAGATAGCGGAAATTCCCCCCGCCCCAGTGATGTCCGGTTAGAGATTTGCACGCAGTTTTCTCATTTTTCTTTGGGCCTTGTCCCCCCATCGTCGTGCGCTGGGCGGTTTGCTACTGGGGGCTTGCAACGCCTCGTTGCGGATCTGGTTTCTCAGTTGCCGAACACGACGAATGGAGACCGGTTCCCCATGCTGTTCCTGGCAGTAAATCGCCAACAGCAGGTAGGTGATCAGGCCGGACAGGATTTGTACCATCAAGCCGTTCCGACTTC
>OMKS01000468.1_pt1 | contig 37638 bp, 37 predicted proteins | sample 1674721 | NCBI WGS metagenome assembly OMKS01 (sample SAMN06264996, study PRJEB25208) | sediment metagenome | isolation source: hot spring sediment | place: USA: California | collected 2014-09-02 | reverse complement strand
ATGATACGGCGACCACCGAGATCTACACTATCCTCTTCGTCGGCAGCGTCAGATGTGTATAAGAGACAGGATCTGGTGTGTGCGCCCGGTTTCCAGGGCCAGTTGCAACAGGGCATATCCACGGAAGGCCTCGACGACTTGGTAGGTCGTCACCGCGGGTTTGCCGTCGTAACGCACCGCGCACTTCTCGCGGACGCGGGGATGGATACCGATCGGCGAGGCGATGCGGTCGGCCCGCAGATCGGGCACGCCGTGCACGACGGCCAAGTACGTTTTGGCGACGGTGCGGTCGGCGAACTGCCGCGCCAGCTTCCAGTGGGCGTGATCGGTTTTGGCGACGATGAGCACGCCGGTGGTGTTCTTGTCCAGCCGATGAACGATGCCCGGGCGGAACTCCTCGCTGCCGCGACTGAGTTGGTTGGCGTAATACACCAGGCCATTGACCAACGTGCCGTTCTTGTAGCCGCGGGCCGGATGCACGATCAGGTCGGCCTGCTTGTTGATGACGATGATCGCATCGTCTTCATAGAGCACGTCGAGGGGGATGGGTTCGGGCGTGAGCTCGCGGATCTCGCGCGGCGGCAGAATCAGATCGATCTCGTCGTGCGGGCAGAGCTTGTGACTCGGTTTGGCAGGCCGGCCGTTGACGTTGACGCCCTGCTCCTTGATGAGCTTCTGCAAGCGCGACCGGCTGAAGTGGCTGAATCGCCCGCACAGGTACTTGTCGAGCCGGCGGAACCGGATGTTGGTCCCCACCCGGAACCGCAAGCGTTCACCGACGACCTCATCGTCTTCCTGCTCAACGATCTGCTCGTCGGCATCGAGGGCCTGCATCTCCTCGTCGGGCCGGACGTCGTCTTGCCGTGACTGATCCACTGTCACACCGCGCGACCGCTATTTCGGGTCGGCCGTACCCGTCGGCCCGGATGCATTGTCCGAAGAGGTCTCCGCGTCGCCGGTGCTTTCTTCGCCCTGCCGCTGAGGCTCGGTCGACGGGCCGGATGGCTGGGCGGGGGGCGTCGCAGGCATCGGCGTGACGGGTTCGGTTGCGGGGGGCGCCTGAATTCGCTCGACGTCGATGACCGGTGCGGTAGCAGCGCCCGGCGTCGGCGTACCCGGTATGGGCGCGCTAGCCGCCGGCGTCGCCGGCGCCTCAGGGAACGTATACGTCCCCTGCGAATCCTCCAGGGCATCCAGACGCAATTGGGCCCGCGCGGGCAGCACGGTGCCGGCCAGGGCCTTGTCGTCGATCACCTGTTGGTAGATCGCCGCGGCCTTATCACGCTGACCCAGTTCCTCGGCACAGAGGGCCTTACCCAGTCGGGCCATACCCACCAGTTCGGCCTCGTTGGGCAGACCCGCCGCCCGTTCAATCGCCCGGTCGTAGAGCTCGCTGGCCTTGTTGGCGGCCTGGACGATCTCATCGCGACCCACCATGACGCCGCGATAGTGCAGGATGGCCCGGACCGTGTCGGCCTGCTTGATCAACGCCAGCACCGCCAAGCTCGGGTCGGGCACGGTCTGGGCGGTGGTCTCCAGCTTGGCCGCCGCGGCTTGCAGGGCCTCGGCGCTGCCCGGCTGATCGGGTCCGGTGGGCAGTGAAGCCAGCTTGGCGTCCAACGGCATTTCGGCCTGCACGGCCTGCAGGATCGCCGTACCGGCGGCCGCCTTCTCCGCAAAGGCCGTCTGCCCCTTGAGACGCCAGGCGAACAGAACCGCCACCGCGGCGATCACAAGAAACACCCCGCCGGCCAGGACCTTGCCGTGCTGCTGGAGGAAATCCGGTACGTGGGCGATCCAGTCCGCCAGCTCGTTGGTCTTCAATTCGTGTCGATGCTCTCTATCCATCTTTGTCCCTTTGCGATCGATCGCGGTGGCTTATCAAACACGTTCTGCAATCCGGGGGCCACTATAACGACCGACCGGCTCGGTGTAAAGCGGCTGTCCGCCCGGATGGCGCGGGGATACGTGCTGGCAGGATCGGGGCGTGGGTGGGTGCGGACCAACCGCACAGGACGAGCCCGCGCCGCCGCGATCCCTGAAAAGTGCCTGGATTTGGCCTTGCAGATTCGTGGCGGTTGACGTATAGAAACGGGTTTGCGAAAGGATCGGCTTTGGCGAAGTGAGGAGCCATGACCGACGCAGAGCGATGCGATGGGTGCGTGCACCGGCACACGTGCAGCGAGGTGTATGAACGCCTCGGCCACCGTGGGGGGCCCAACGTGGCCATGACTTCGGTCGTGGCCTTCGTCTTGCCCATCGCGGTGTTCATCATGGTTCTGGGTCCGGTGGAGTCGCTGCTGAGTGATTCGTGGGGCTCTACCGCAGCTACGCTGGCGGGTGTCGGGGCCGGGCTGCTGGCTGGCGCCGTGTGTGTGGTGGTCGGGCGACGCATTCGACGAATCAAGAAGTGAACCCGATACGGCGGGGGCCCGATGAGGTCGGTCGCCGGGGTTTCGAGATGTAGAGGGGTCCGCGTGAATCTTGGGCTGTAGGGCCATTGGGACGATGACGGCAGGGATGCGGATGAAGGGCGGCTTGACGTTTCCCGGCGGGGTGCATCCGCCGGAGTACAAAGACCTCACCGAGGATTGCCCGATCCAGGTGGTCCCTGCGCCGTCGCAAGTGGTCCTTCCACTGAGCCAGCACATCGGGACCCCCTGTCGGCCGACCGTCGCCAAGGGCGACACCGTTCAGGCCGGGCAGGTCGTGGGCGATGCGGACGCCTTTGTGTCCGCCCCGGTGCACAGCCCCGTCGCGGGCAAGGTCAAGGCCGTCGGCCTGGCGCCCCACGCGGTGCTGGGACGATGCCAGGCCGTGACCATTGAGACCGATCCCAATGCCCCGGACGGCAAGGCACCCTCCCCGCAGCGATTCGGCGCGGACTTCAATCCGGAGATGTATGCCCCGGAGCAGATCCGCCAGGCCGCCCGCGCCGCCGGCCTGGTCGGCATGGGCGGCGCGGGGTTTCCCACGCGGGTCAAGCTCGAGCCCAACCCCGAGCAACCCAAAAAAGTGCTCATCGTCAACGGCTGCGAATGCGAGCCGTTTATCACCTGCGATTATCGGCTGATGCTGGAATGGACCGATCAGGTGATCGCGGGGGTCCGTCTGGCCGCCCGCGCCGCCGAGGTGGAGCGGATCAAGATCGGCATCGAGGACAACAAGCCCCAGGCGATCGAGGCCGTCCGCCGGGCCGTGGAGACCTGCGGCATGGATGAGCGGATCGAGGTTTGCGTCCTGCGAACCAAGTATCCGCAGGGCAGTGAGCGGCAGTTGATCCGCGCGGTGCTGGGCCGGCACGTGCCGTCGGGCCAGATCCCTCCGGCCATCGGCGTACTCGTGATGAACGTCGCCACGTGCGCGGCCCTGGCCGAGGCCGTGGTGCTCGGTGCACCGCTGACGCATCGGGTCGTCACGGTCACGGGGCCGGCCATCGGCGCCCCGGGCAATTATTACGTGCCCGTCGGCATGACGGTCGGCGACCTGATCGAGCACTGCGGCGGCCTGACCGAGCGATCGGCGCGGGTGGTGCTGGGCGGTCCGATGATGGGTCTGGCCATCGCCGACATGACCACGCCGATCACCAAGACCACCGGCGCGATCACGTTCCTGGTCGACCGGGTGGTCCGCGGCGACCGCCTGGCCCGGCCGACGCCGTGCATCCGCTGTGGACGGTGCCTGGCGGTCTGCCCGGAAGGCCTGAACCCCACGAAGATCGCGCACGCCGTCATGTACGAGAAGCCCGACCTGGCCGAGCAGTACTACATGAACGTGTGCATGGAATGCGGCAGTTGCAGCTTCGTGTGCCCGGCGCACATCGAGCTGACCGGATACATCAAAACCGGCAAGATTCTGCACGCCCGTGCCAAGAAGCGGATGCCGCCATAGTCATGAGCGGGCGAGCAGAGGCGCGACGGAACAGGTAAACGCAACGATGTTGAGTAGAATCAAAGTCGGCCCGGCGCCGCACATCAAGGCGGCGTACTCGACGCGGCGGATCATGCTGGACGTGATGATCGCGCTGGTGCCGGCCATCGCCATGAGCGTGGTGTACTTCCGCGTGCGGGCGGCCGTGCTGATCACCGTGTGCGTGCTGGCGTGCGCGGTGACGGAGTGGTTGTGCAACCGGATCCGTCGTCGGCCCGACAGCCTGCACGACGGCAGCGCGATGTTGACCGGGCTGATCCTGGCGCTGTCGTTGCCGCCGGCCCTGCCGGTGTGGGCGGCGGTGCTGGGCAGCGCGTTCGCCATCGCCATCGGCAAGATGGTCTTCGGTGGGCTGGGCTCCAACATTTTCAATCCCGCCATGGCCGGCCGGTTGTTTCTGACCGCCTCGTTCGGCACGCTGATGACCACGTGGACCGTGCCGGGAACGCTGGGTCCCGTCCAGACCGGTTCGGATCAGATGGCGCAGATGCCTGCGGTCGCGGCGGCGAACACGCTGCCGAACTCGCCCGAATTGCAGGCCGTCACCCAGGCCACGCCCCTGGCCTGGAGCAAGGAGGCCATCAAGGGCAAGTCCCCGGTCGATACGGCCAACCGTATGATCCGCCCCGCCCTCGTGGGGCAGGTCGGCGGCTGCCTGGGTGAGACCAGCGCCCTGGCGTTGCTGGTCGGCGGCGTGTACCTGCTGATCCGCCGGACGATCACGTTCCACATCCCGCTGGCGGTCCTGGGCTCGGCGCTCTTGTGCGCCGCGATCGGCTGGCTGCTCAAGCCCGAGGCCTACGCCAGCCCTCTGCTGCACCTGGCGGGCGGGGGGCTCCTGCTGGGCGCGTTTTTCATCGCCACCGACCCGGTGACCGCCCCGCTGAGTCACCGGGGCATGGTGCTGTTCGGCGTCGGCGTGGGGGTATTGACCATGCTCATCCGCATGGTGGGCGAGTATCCGGAAGGCGTCATGTTCGCGGTGTTTCTGATGAACGCGGTGACGCCGTTGATTGACCGACTTTGCAGGGTAACCCCCTTCGGAGGCGTGCCCCGTGGATAAGGTCCGCTTCTTTCTGCGTGAGAGTTGGCTGTTGATCGTCGCCTCCGGCGTGTTCGGCCTGTTGCTGGCGGTGACGAACGCAGCGTGGCAGGACCGCATCGAAGCCAACCGGCGGCAGAAGTTCGAGAGCCGCGCCGCGGCGCTGCTGCCCCAGGCCGACGCGTTTGTCGAGATGGACCCGATCCACGTGGAGCTGGGTGGCGGCAAGACTGACACCGTCCAGGTCCGCAAGGCCGTCCGCGAGCCGGACCAGACCTGCGTGGGCTGGGCGTTCGCCGCCAAGGGCAGCGGCTTCGCCGACAAGATCGAGCTGGTGTTGGCGGTCGATCCCGCGTTCGAGACGCTGCGGGGCTTTGCGGTGCTGTCCAGCAACGAAACGCCGGGCTTCGGCGACAAGATCAAGAACGCGTATTACCAGGATCAGTTCAAAGGCGCCCCGGCGGAAACGCTGACGCTGGTCAAGACCGGCGAGCCGGCCACGATCGACGATCAGATCGTGGCGATCAGCGGCGCGACCGTCTCCAGCCAGGCGGTCGTTGACATCATCAACGGCTATATCGGCGCCGTGCGGGACGCCATGCAGACAAAGGGGTGGATCAACGATGGCCGCTGACGCCATAGCAACGAGGACGAGCCGGACGTTTCTGGCGGGCCTGTGGCACGAAAACCCCGTGTTGCGGCTGCTGCTGGGCATGTGCCCGACGCTGGCGGTGACGGCCGCCGTCAAGCCGGCGCTGACCATGGGCCTGAGCGTGATCTTCGTGCTGGTCTGCTCGAACGTGGTCGTCAGCCTCATGCGGCACCTGCTCAAGCCGCACCTGCGGATCCTCATGTTCACGCTGACGATCGCCACGTTCGTCACGATCGCCGACCTGTACCTCAAGGCCTTCCAGCCCGAGATGAGCGAGCGGCTGGGGCCGTATATTCCACTGATTATCGTCAACTGTGTGATCATCTGTCGCGCCGAGACCTGCGCCAGCAAGAATGGCCTATGGATCAGCCTGGTTGACGCCGTCGGCATGGGGCTGGGCTTCACGCTGACGCTGTGCGTGCTGGCCGCGATCCGCGAGCTGTTGGGCACGGGCATGATCTGTGAAAAGCCGGTCCTGCCCGTGGCCGGTCCGGAGGGCGGCTGGTTCATGCCCTGGACGGCCATGGTTCTGCCGGTCGGGGCGTTTATCACACTGGGGCTGCTGCTGGGCGGCGTGAACCTGATCACGCGCAGGACGAAAGGCTGACGTGATGGAAACGTTACAGGTGCTTGTGCTGGGCTTTCTGTCCATCGTCATCGTGAACAACCTGGTGTTCACGAAGTTCCTGGGCATCTGCCCGTACCTGGGCGTGTCGGGGCGGATTGACATGGCCTTCGGCATGGGCTGCGCGGTGACGTTCGTGGTGACGCTGGCCGGGACGCTGACGTGGATGATCGACCACTGGGTCCTGCGGGTGCTGGGCCTGGAGGTGATGATGTACGTGTGCTTCATCCTCGTCATCGCCGGGGCCGTGCAACTGGTGGAGATGTACATAAGGAAGTTCTTCCCCGCCTTGTACGAGAGCTTCGGCATCTTCCTGCCGCTGATCACGACCAACTGTGCGATTCTGGGCCTGTGCCTGTTCCTGAACCTGTGGGACACCCGCCGGCTCATCGAGGCGGTCGTGCTCAGCTTCGGCGCGGGCGTCGGGTTCACCATGGCCATCTGCATCATGGCCGGGATCCGTGAGACGCTGCAACTGGCCGATGTACCGGCGTGCCTGCGCGGGGCGCCGATCACGCTCATCACGGCGGGCCTGCTGAGCCTGGCCTTCATGGGATTCGCGGGGATGATTCGCTAGGCGCTGCCGATGGAGATACTGGGACAGATCACGGAGTTCTGGCGACAAGCGTGGCCGGCGGCGGTGACGATGATCGCGCTGGGGTCGGCCTTCGCGGTGTTGCTGCTGGTCGCCAGCCTCAAGCTCAAGGTCCAGGCCGATCCCAAGGTCGAGGAGGTCCTGGCCGCGTTGCCGGGCATCGACTGCGGGGCGTGCGGTTTCGCGGGATGCAGCTCATACGCCAAGGCGGTCGTGGCCGACCCCAAGCTGCTGGGGCGATGCGCCCCCGGCGGGGCCGCCACCGCCGCGCGAATCGCCGAGATTCTGAGCCTGTCGGTCGGCGGCGGCTCGGCCCCGGCCCGGCCCATCGTCTACTGCCGAAGCCACACCGAAGACCGTCTGTTTTACGCATCCTATAGCGGCATCGACCGCTGCACGACCGCCAACGCCCTGGCCAACGTGCAGGCGTGCAAGTTCGGCTGCCTGGGCTTCGGCGATTGCGTGCGGGCGTGTCGGTTCGATGCCCTGCACGTCGTCGACGGCCTGGCGACGGTCGATTACGACAAGTGCACCGGTTGCGGCGCGTGTAGCAAGGCCTGCCCGCGCAACCTGATCGAGATGGTGCCGTTCACGCATGAGGTGATGATGGTCGTGGCCTGCCGCAGCCGCGAGGATGGCAAGACCACCCGCGCCATGTGCAAGGTCGGCTGCATCGCCTGCGGCTTGTGCGCCCGGCAGAGCGACCTGTTCACCGTCGAGGACGGCTACGCCCGGATGGACACCGAACGATACGAACCCGGCGAGGCATGCGAAACCGCGATGGCCAAGTGCCCGACCGGGGTGATCGTCTATCGCGGCAAGGGCGCCCCACCGCCGCGCCCCGCCGGGCAAAAGCCGGCCCGCGCCGCGACCTGATACGCCGCCCGAATCGCCCGCCTCACTCGCCGAGCACCTCCTGGTAGACCCGTTCGATGGTATCGACCATCGTCTCCGGGGCGAACCGTTCGATCACGCTCTGTCGCCCGGCCGCGCCCAGGCGATCCCGCAGGCGGGCATCGGCGATCAGCTCCTCGCAGGCCGCGGCCAGCCCCTCCACGTCCTCCGGCTCAATGAGTCGTCCGGTGCGGGCGTTGACCACCTCGCGGGCCCCGTCGATGTCGAAGCTGACCACGGGCTTGCCGCACAGCATCGCCTGGGGCAGCACCCGCGCCAGCCCCTCGCGGAGCGAGCAATGCACCAGAATGTCCGAGGCGTGAATCGCCAGGGGAATCTGCGTCGGCGGCAACAGGCCCGTGAACTTGAACCGGTAGCCCAGGTTGGCCAATCGAATCTGCCGGCGGATTTCATCGGCCAGGTCGCCGTCGCCCACAAACAGCCAGATGCAGTTGTCGAACTTGGAAACCAGGCGACGGGCCGATTCGATGATGTACTCGTGCCCCTTGAACTCGGTCAGCCGCGCGATGCAGACCAGCACAACCGCCTGCTCGATGATGCCGTATCGCTGGCGGAACCCCTTGATCTGCTCGACGTCCGGCGGATGCAGAAAGGCCTCCTGCTCGATGGCCGAGTACGCCGTCGTAAACGGCTTGTCCAGGCCGATACCGACGGCGTGCATCGTTTCGGTCATGGCCTTGGCAACGGAGATAAAAGCGTCGGTCCGCCGGGCGGCGGCCCGCTCGATCGCGATATACAGTCGGTTCGTCCAGTCCGCCAGATACGGGTGAAACGCCAGGCCGTGAATCGTGTGAACGATGCCCGGTCGGGGCCGCAGGGCCGCGGCCGCATAGCGGCCCAGGATGCCGGCCTTGGCCGAGTGCGTATGCACGATGTCCGGGGCCAATGACCGCAGGAGCCGCTTCAGTTGCAGGTAGGCGAGGCCGTCACTGAACGGCCGGATCGGACGGATCAGCCGGTTGAACTCGATGATCTCGTAGCCCTGCCCCCGCGCGTGCTCGAAGAGCGCCCCCTCGGGCCCGATGGCCGGACCGGTGATCAGCGTGACCTCGTGACCGCGCCGCGCCAGATGCTTGCACGTGATCAGCGTGTTCTCCTGAGCGCCGCCCAGAATCAACCGGGTAATGACGTGTACGATTCTCATGCGGATCCATCCGTCCCGGCGCCCGATTGCGGCGCGTAGTGAATCTCCATCAGGCACAGCCCGCTCGCCGGGGCCAGCGGCCCGGCCACCGTGCGGTCGCGCGCGGCCAGGATCGTCTCGATCCGATTCCAGGCCCAGCGGCCGCGGCCGATCTCCACCAGCGTGCCCACGATGTTGCGCACCATATTGTACAGGAACCCATCCGCCTCGACCTCCACGTGCACCCAGTCCCCCTCACCGCGCACCGTGCAGTCCAGGATCGTCCGCACCGAGCTGGCCCGCGTGTCGGCCGCCGAGGCGAACGAGCGGAAATCGTGCCGACCCCTCAGGCGGCGCGCGGCCTTGTCCATCGCCTCGACGTTCAGCCTGCCGGGCCGATGCCAACAGAACCGGACCTGCATCACCGGCCGCACCGCCGCCGTGCAGAGGCTGTAGCGGTAGCGCTTGGAGACCGTGCCCTTGATCGCGTCGAAATCCGGCGGCGCCTCCTCGACCGCCAGCACGGCGATGGCCTCCGGCAGGATCTTGTTCAGCGCATCCCGAAACCGCTCGGTCGGCACGGGGCAGTCAATCGAAAAATGCGCCACCTGGCCCAGCGCGTGCACGCCCGCATCCGTCCGCGAGGAGCCGTACAACCGGGTCTGGCGGCCGGTCAATCGCTCGATCGCCTCGGTCAGGCAGGCCTCGATCGTGGTGGCGTTGCGCTGACTCTGCCAGCCGTGATAGTCCGTGCCGTCGTAAGCGATCGTCAGCTTGATTTTGCGCTCGGCCATGGCCGCTCAGAATACAAAACCCAGAAGACAGAATTCAGAATAACTCAAGGAGCCTGGAGAGCGGCGGGTACAACTAGATGCCGCGGGAGCGCAGCCTATTGAGATTGACGGACTCTGGCACTGTAGGCGCCCAACAACTTGCTGACCTCACCGACATCACGCATGAGCCTTTCGCCATCGGCCAGATAGCCCAAGTCCACCGCCAGGATCAGACAATAGCGCACTTCTTCGAGGGACCCTTGCGCGATGTTGAAATAGCGTGCTTTGTCGGGTCTTCCCGTCTTCTTGAACCCTTCCGCAATGTTGGCCGGAATCGACACCGCACTGCGACGAAGCTGTGCGGTCAATCCATACAACTCATGGCGCCCAAAACGCCTCGCTCGCCCGATAGAGCTCCAGAACAAGATGGTGCGCCTTTTGCCAAACGATCAGGTCTTCGAATCGTGCCGCCCCCTGACCCATCGGCTTCACCTCCCGCCACCCGGAACTTTTTTCCTCTTCTGTCTTCTGTTTCCTGTCTTCTGTCTTCTACAACAGCAATTCAGCGATTTGGACGGCGTTCAGCGCCGCGCCTTTGCGGAGTTGGTCGCCGGCGATCCACAGGTTGATGCCCCGGCCGTCCGGAATCGACTCATCCTGACGAATCCGCCCCACGTACACGTCGTCCTTGCCCGTGGCATCCATCGGCATGGGAAACCGGTTGTTCTCCCGGTCGTCGATGATATCCACGCCCGGGGCGGCCCGCAGAATCTCGCGGACCGCGTCCGGCGTGATCGGCTTCGTGAACTCCAGGTTGATGCTCTCGCAGTGCGTCCGCATCACCGGCACGCGCACGCAGGTGCAGGTGATCGCGATCGCATCCGTCCCGAAGATCTTCCGCGTCTCCTTGACCATCTTCATTTCTTCTTCGTTGTACCCGTTGGGGCCGATCTTCGAGTCGTGGCAATAGAGATTGAACGCCAGTTGATACTTCAAGACGTTGCAGGTCACGGGCTTGTCGTCGAGGACCTCCCGCGCCTGCTGGATCATCTCCAGCATCGCCGACATGCCGGCCCCGCTGGCGGCCTGGTAGGTGCTGACGACCATGCGGCGGACCGGGTTGGCCTTGTGCAGCGGCCAGACCGCCACGTTGGCGACGATGGTCGTGCAGTTCGGGTTGGCGATGATCCCCTTGTGGCGATGGATCGCCTCCGGGTTGACCTCCGGCACCACCAGGGGCACCTCGGGGTCCATCCGAAACGCCGAGCTGTTGTCGACGACGACGGCCCCGGCGCGGACCGCGGCCGGCGCGAACTGCTTGCTGCGGGCGCCGCCGGCACTGAACAGGGCGATGTCCACGCCCTCGAAGCTGTCCTCGGTCAGCTCCTCGACCGTGTAGTCCGCATCCCGAAAGCGCACCGTCTTGCCCGCCGAGCGGCTCGAGGCCAGCACCTTGAGCGAATCCATCGGAAAGCCCCGCTCGTCCAGAATCGCCAAAAACTCCTGGCCGACCGCCCCGGTTACACCCGCTATCGCTACGTTCTTACCCATCCACACGCACTCCTGTCTCAGGACTCTAAAAACGGCAACGTACTGTAGTCGATCCGCGTTACCGGTTCAATGGGGCACCGGCGGATTCGTGGCTGAGGGGCGGGACTTTCGCTGAAAAGATGCGTCTGGCATGGATGAATCGACGGTCTTGGCGAGGCGCGGCCGGTTCCGGATAATCACCGTCGCAGTTGCTCCAATCGCGCCGTGGGCGCGGGCAGCCCGCCCAGGATGGTGTACACCCGCAGCACCTCGCGGTTGTCCTCGTAGATGCCCCGATGGACGGTGGCCTGGCCGGTGATGTCGGCCAGGATGTCGAACCCGAAGTCGATGGCGTCCTGCAGGCCGGGCACCGTCTCCATCATCCGCCGCCCGCCGACGATGATGCTGCCGGCGACCTTGGCCCGGCTCAGGTCGAACTGGCCGGCCAGGAGCGTTTGCTCCAGGTTCTGCTTGATCGCCCGCGAGATGGCGAACTTGTCGCGGTAGTCCCGCACCTGGGTCAGGCCCATGACGGCGCAGCCGCCGGCCATGATGATGCTGTAGTAGTCGGTCGGGTCGAACGTCGTGTACTCGCTGGGCCGGTAGCTGAGCCGGTTAAACACGTCGAACAGCCCGGCCACCGTGCGGTTGACCGTCGGCCAGAACTGCTTGACCGTCAGATTCGGATGCACGTGGCGGATCTTGTCGTTGTCCACGATGACCAGCGGCGACAGCTTGTTCTGCCAGGCCAGCAGCGACAGCTCCGAGGCCACCGTGTACGCGTTCTGGGCGACCCGGGGGCTGGAGCTCTCGCCGGCCGTGGGCAGGGTCATCATCACGCCCACCCGCCGGGCCGGGTCCTTTAGGCCGATCGAGCGGGCATACCGGCGGGCCAGTTCGACCAGCCCGGCGGCACTGCCGCTGCCCGTGCCGCCGCCGGCGCCGAAACAGACCATGATATGGTCCGCATCGTGCCCGACGATCTCCTCCATACGGTGCAGGATCTCCTGGTCGTACTGGTCCACCGCCCCGCGGCCGCGCTCCATGTCCTTGCCGGCCCCCTCGGCGCCGATGTCCATGAGCAGCTTCTGGCCCGCGGGCACATCCAGCAGATCGAGGTCGCGTCGCGTGGTGTTGACCGCCAGGAGCTTGCGGTAGCCCAGGTCGTGGAAGGCCTTGACCAGCCGCCCGCCGCATTGGCCCGCGCCCAGCCAAGCGTACCGGACCGCCCCGGCGACCTGGTCCTGCTGCCCGGCGGAGGTCTCGACCTCCGGCTCGAAGCCCTCCATCTCCAAGGCGGGCACGGGCTCGTCGGCCACCGAGGCCGCGCCGCGGCCCCTGCCGCCGGTTGGCTTGCATCGTCGCTGTGTCTTGACCTTGCTCATAGATGGGTCATCCGCCTGGCCGCATCGGGCGGCCTGCACGGGGTCCGTGCTCCTGGTTCGTTCGGACTGGCAGAGTCTTCGGCCCGTTGCCGAGGCGAGATAATCACGTTTTGCGGCCGAACCGCGTTTTCGCGCACAGACCGCCCAGCCCCTACAGCCCGCACGGGCCCCCGCCGCGCAGGCCCCGCATTATCGGACCCGCCGGACGACCCCCCGCGGCCATGCCCGGCCGCGACGGGGGCCAAAAAGGGCTTGCCCAGTCCCCTGGGCCCGGTATAATATCGGGGGTCTTTTACAGGAGGCCGCAAAATGGCAAAGTTCTTCAAAGGCGGTCCGGTGCTGGCGTTCGTGCTGGCGTTCATCGCCTGTCCGATCCCCGATTCCGTTACCCGGATCGTGTATGGATTCGCGGCGGTCGTCCTCTACGCGTTGCTGACCCCCGTCCTGGTGCTGGCCCTCCCGGCGCTTCGCACAGGCCGGGCCTCGCTCTGGGTGATCCTTGGGCTTCCGTGCGTCCTGGCGGTGACCGTTCACCTATACGTGTTGCTCACCGCCAGGCCAGGCGGAGGATGAACCTTGAACGCACAGGCCATCCACTTCGCCCTGCGGGCTCCAGTGGCTGCCACCCGTCGCAACTCTCACATGCATGTCTTGGACTTCGGCGACATGCGATGGACTCGGCTGAGCGAAGGCCGGTAGGGTGGGCCGTACCCACGCGGTCTTCTTTTTCCAACGGCAGGATAGCCAACCACGGGCGACCGGTATACACTCACTGCCTATCGTTTGTCGCTTAACATTCGTGGGAAGGCGGGTGGCATGCCCACGCTTGTCGTGGGCATGGGCGCGGAAGCCAAAGGCTTGTGCGCGGTGAAACGGTGCGTATTGGTCATCGACGAATAGCACTTGTGGGAAGGACCGAACGTGAACGTGATGATTCGGGATGAGACGGCGGCGGACGGGCGGGCGATCTTCGAGGTCACCCGGGCGGCCTTTGAGAATCACCCGATCAGCCGCCAGACCGAGCCCTACATCGTGGAGGCCCTGCGGGCCGCCGGGGCGCTTGTCGTCTCGCTGGTGGCCGAGGCCGATGGCCGGGTGGTCGGCCACGTCGCGTTCTCGCCGGTGAGCCTCTCCGACGGCAGCCAAGGCTGGTACGGCGTCGGGCCGCTCTCCGTATTGCCCGAATGCCAGCGACGCGGCATCGGGACGGCGCTCATGCACGAGGGCGTGCCGCAGGAAAACGTGCTCACCCTGCCCCTGGGCCGGACCCGAGCGCGAGGCGTCGTCACGTTCCACCCGGCCTTCATGGCCGCCGGCGACCAGGCCCCGCCATAGGTTATATGGCTGTCCGGTCCCCGCGTGCCCTGCGGATGCAGCGCACCGCCAGGACGAGCAGCCGCGGATGGGACCCATCGTTGCGGCGCGCGAACTCGCCAGCGAAGTCCTCCCCGTCGTCTGCCGTCGGCCATGGCCTCTGCCCGCCTCGCGGCCTGCTAGCCCATCCAGAAGCCCTTTCGGTGGGTCACGCCCAGCACCTTGCGGCAGTGGGGACAGAAGTATACGTACCGCCGGCCCAGGGCTGATCGCAGCTCATTCATCCAAAGACGATCCAGCTCCTTCTCGCAATGCGGGCAGATCGGACGAACCTGTTCTTTGCTTTCGAGTTCCAGCATCGTCTTCTCCTGTAGCATCCCCGTTCGATCCGTCCCTCCGCAGGTTGCTGAACACCGCTGCACGTCACGTGCTGCAAGGACGGCCGCGGTCCTCGACCCGGCGTCACCTGCCGGCCGGGCCTGACCTGGGTCAATCATTGTGCTTCGGGCTCTTCGGCGGCCAGGGACCTTTCGTAGTGGTGCATGATCGTGTGGTAGATCTGGGCGTCAAGGCGGATCGCGTCGGGGTGGGCCTGTCGATACTGCTCGATCGCCTCGCGGTCGGCGCGGTCGACGCGCCCGTCGGCCAGGATGTCCAGAATCGCCTGCTCACACTCGATATCCATCTTGCGTTTCTCAATCAGACGCTTGAGCGTCTCGGCCGTGACATCCTCCGGCGCGGGTTTGGGCATGGGCACCACGAACACCTCCACGCGTCCGGTCAGCAAATCGAGAATCCGCACGTCCTCGGTCAGCTCGAACAACGCCCGCCAGACCCGCAGAGGGATGTTTTTGCGGCGTCCGCCGGTGTATTCGTACAAGGTCGAGTCGGCCATGTCCGCGGCCTGGGCCAGAGCCGAGACCGACAGATTATGCCTCTTGAGCAGGTCCTGCACCAGCAGGTGTTCATCCTCCATAACACGGCTCCTTGTCTGTCCACGTTCGACCAGAAAATCAGCGCCGGGATTATGGCATGCCCGACTGAATATCGCCCGGATATCGGACGTGTTCGCCAATGACGGCCGGGGCCAGCATAAGGCGGGCGCGGGCCGAGGTCAACGCCTCGCGCACGGCCGTGAAAGGAGGTCGCGAACATGGTGAGACAGAGTATGTGTTGTGCGACGGTGGCAAGCGAGCCGCCTTGCGCTTCAGCGGAGCCGGCCAAGACGGAGGCCTGGGTGCCCAATCTGGTTCGGCTCGCCCGGGGCGGGGATCGTCCCAGCGTGCGTCAACTGGTCGATCTCGTGCAGGGACGATTGAACGCCTACTTCCTCAAGCACGTGGGCGATCCGGAGTTGGCCGACGAGTTGCTGCAGGAGACGATGCTGCACATGCTGCAATCCCTGCCGCGGCTTCGCGAGGCGCGGGCCTTCTGGCCCTGGGTGTATCGCATCGCGGCCAATCAGATCCGCACGCACTACCGGCGGGAGGGACGACACGCCATGGTCTGGTTTTCGACGATCGAACCGCACCGGCTGGAAACCCTGCTCGGGCAGGCGCCGCAGGCCGACCAGACCTGCATCCGCAAGGAGATTCTCAGCCGCATCGAAAACGCCCTTTTGCGGCTCAAGGAGTTGCCTCGGCAGATCGTGCACCTGCGGTGTCGGGAGGGGCTGAGCTACCGACAGATCAGCGATCGGCTGGGGTGCAGCGAGGTCAACGCCCGGGCACAATTCGCGCGGGCCCGGCGCCATCTGCGAGGCCAACTGGCGTCCCAAGGACCATGCAGCGTATGAGCTGGACGATGACGACCCCGGCGTGCGGTGGGGCTCACAATCCCGCGCGTCGCGCTTCATCCTCCAGTCCGTAACGCTTCATCTTTTTGTAAAGCGTTGTGCGGTTAATCTGCAGAGCGCGGGCCGTGTCCTGTCGATTCCAGTGGTGGGCCTCAAGTGCGGCGCGGATGATGCGTTTCTCCGGCTCGGCCAAGGCTTCCTTCAGGCTCGTGCCTCCATAGGTGCACGTCGCCTCCCGCCCCTGTGTGCGGAGCCCCGCGGGCAGGTCCTCCAGCTCGATCTGGGGCCCGTGGCTCAGCAAAACGGCCCGCTCGACCGCGTTCTCCAACTCGCGGACGTTGCCCGGCCAACCGTGCCGTTCGAGGGCGTGCAGAGCGGGTTCACTGAACCCGCTGCGGTGGCGCTGGTGCACCCGGCAGAACCGCTTCAGGAAGTGCTCGGCCAGCAGCGGGATGTCGCCCACGCGGTCGGCCAGGGGCGGCAGGTCGATCGTCACGACGTTGATACGGTAGTACAGGTCCTCGCGGAAGTGTCCCTCGCGGACCGCCTGGGCCAGGTCGGCGTTCGTCGCCAGGATCACCCGGACGTCCACGGTGACGGTCTTGTTGCTGCCGACCGGCTCGAACTGACGATCTTGCAGGACCCGCAGCAGCTTGACCTGCATTCCCGGCGAGGCGGTGCTGACCTCGTCGAGAAACAGGGTGCCCCCCTCGGCGGCCAGGAACTTGCCTTCCTTGGAACGCACGGCCCCGGTGAAAGACCCTTTGACGTGGCCGAACAACTCGCTTTCCAGCAGCGCTTCGGGCAAGGCGCCGCAACTGACCTCCACAAAAGGCCGGTCCCGGCGGCTGGACCGGTAGTGGATCGCGCGGGCCAGCATGCTCTTGCCCGTGCCCGATGGCCCGGTCATGAGGATGGTGGTTCGCGTGTCGGCGACGGCCTCGACCAGGTCGAAAACCCGCGCCATCCGGTAGTCCTGGCTCAGGATGCTTTCGAGGCTGTATTGCTGGGCCAGACGCGTCCGCAGCTCGCGGTTCTCCTGGATCAGCGATTGTTGATGCAGGGCCCGACGCAGCGCCAGGCGAAGATCGTGATCGACCACCGGCTTGGTCAGATAGTCATGCGCGCCGAGCTTGATGGCCTCGACGGCACTTTCGATAGTGCCGTAGCCGGTGATCAGGACCACGACGGTATCGGGATAGTCGCTGCGGATCCGCCGCAGCAATGCGAAGCCGTCTTCATCGGGCAGTTGCACATCGGCCAGGACCAGGGCGTAGGTCTGCCGGGCCAGGGCCTCCAGGGCTTGGGCGAACGTCTGCACTCCCGTCGCCGTGTAGCCTTCCAGACGCAGGAACTCGCACAGCGAGTTCAGGATGATCGTGTCGTCGTCCACCACCAGGATGCGAGGCGCATTCATGCCGGTCCCTCCTGCGGGTGCACGGGTTGCGGCGAGTCATCATCGCGGGGCAACCGGACCGTGACACGGCAGCCGCCCTGCGGATCGTTGGCCGCCTCGATGCGGCCGCCCAGCCGATGCAGCAGGTCACGACAGATCGCCAGCCCCAAGCCCGTGCCCCGGCCCTGGGGTTTGGTGGTGAAAAACGGCTCGAAGAGATGCTCGGCCTCGGCCGGATCGAAACCGGGGCCCGTATCTCGGAACACGATTCGAAGCCAGGAACCCTCCGCGTCGATCTCCACCGCCAGGCGCCCATGACCCTCCATGGCGTCCACGGCGTTCTTGATCAGGTTGCAGAATACCTGCATGAGGACCTCGCCGGGCCAATACCGGTCGTCCTGTGCCCGGTCCGTAACGCACATTTCGACGTCTGGCGCGGTGGCGCGGAAGAGGCTGACCGCTTCCTCGGCCGCCTCGCAAACCGAAAGCCGCCGCGGGCCGGGTCGAGCGGCGCGGGCAAAACCGAGGACCTCCTGCAAGATGCCGACCATCCGCATCAGGCCGTCGCGACTCTGGACAAGATACGCCTGGGCCCTGTCATGTTGACCTTCCTCGATCACGCGAATGGCCAGGTTGATGTACCGCAGGATGCCGTCGAGCGGGTTATTCAGGTCGTGAACGGCTCGCACGGCGGTCTGGCCGACCTCCGCGAGACGCTCGGCGCGGGCCAGGCGTTCCTCAAGGATTGACTGGGGCCCGGCGTCGTCCAGCAGGATCAGGCCCGCGGTCCGGCCTTCCAGGGGTAGCGCTCGGACAGTAATCCGCATCGCGTTTTTCCGGTCGTCCCCGCCATATCTCAGGGCATCGAACCGTAATTCACCGCGAGCCTTCAGGGCTTCCGCGAGTTGCGGGCTCCATTGGCCCACGGCCTGAGTCGGGTCCAGTTGGTTCGCCGCGGCTTGGTTCACCAGAAGAACCCGCGGTGGCTCAAGCGCGAAAACGATCATGCCAACGGATAGCGCATCCAAAACCGCCTGAAGATCGCGGGCGGTCAGTGGGCTCAGAGTGATCGAAGAATCCGGATTCGGGCCGAGTGAACCCGATGACTGTCTGGAAACTGCCTGCGGATTGGATGCCGCCATAAACTAACCATAGCAGGTCGAAGGAGAAGAATCAAGCCGGATGTTTACAAAAACCCACAGAACTCCTGGCCCGACCGCCAGCCGAGGTCTGTTTTGTTTCTTTTCTGCAACAGAGGTTGAGGAAATGACTCAACCTGTCGTTTTTGAACCCTGTGTCACATCTGCCGTTCAGACGGGTACACCCCACGATATGCCCCTATCGGGCGTTTCTTCATATCGAAACAGAACGACTCCGGCTTTGGCACGTGCTTTGCGAAACTAGTCCACAGAGGCGCGACGTCGGAGGTGGCGGGGAAGGTCTATGACCGAACAGCGGGACAGGAGGTTGCACAAACGGCTGGCCCTGAGGCTGGCCGTCCTGTGTCAGCGGGTAGGTGTGTCGGCACACCGTCCTTATACGGGTAACACGGTGGATATCAGTCCGGGTGGGGCACTTATGGAGATCGACGCCATGGGGTTGGTGGCCGGGCAGGTGTTGCGGGTCGAGATCGCCGTTCCACCGGCCGAAGGGCTCCTGGATCAAGGCGGCCGCTTCACGACGCATGGGAGGGTCGTCCGTGTCGAGCCCAGTCCTCCTGAATCGGCCGGGGCACGCCCGGCAACCCAGCGTATCGCGCTGCAGTTCTGCAGCGCCCCTCGCCTGGCCACGTAGGAGCGGCCGGTCCATCAGCCGCACGATGGCCGCCGCGTGCTCCAATCTCGTCCCTCCTCGTACAGGCGCGCGATCCGCAAGAGCCTGTCCTCCGCGAACGGCGCACAAATGACCTGCAGGCCAATGGGCAGGCCTCGCCCATCGAAACCGCACGGAATGCTCAGGGCGGGAACCCCCGCCAGGTTCGCGGCGAGCGTGTACATGTCGGCCAGGTACATCTGCAGCGGATCGGCGACTTTCTCCCCGATCTTGAACGCCGTGGTGGGGGCCACGGGCATCATGACGCAGTCCACGCGATTGAACGCGCTTGTGAAGTCCGAGCGAATGAGCTGACGGACCTTGAGGCCCTTGAGGTAGTAGGCGTCATAGTAGCCGCTCGACAGAGCATAGGTGCCCAGCATGATGCGACGCTTGACCTCCGGGCCAAAGCCTTCGGCGCGGGAGCGGGTGTAGACCTGCACGTAGTCGCCGGCGTCGGCCGTCCGATGGCCGTAGTGCACGCCATCGTACCGGGCGAGATTGCTGGAGGCTTCGGCCGTCGCCAGGATGTAGTAGCAGGCGATGGCGTAGTCGAAGTGCGGCATGGCGAGTTCGACAATCTCGGCACCGGCGGCGGCATAAACCTCGATGGCCTGCCGCACGGCCCGGACGACGTCCGGCTCGGCCGCCTCATTCAAGGCCGGCACAACGCCGATCTTGACGTCAGCCGCCGGTTCATTGAGCGCGGCCAGGTAGTCCGGCACGGGGGCGCGGTCCGCCGGGACGCTGGTGGAGTCGCGTGCGTCGTGACCGGCGATGACATTCAACAGCCACGCCGCGTCCATTGCGTCCCGCGTGATGGGGCCGATCTGGTCGAGGCTCGAACCATAGGCCACCAGCCCGTAGCGGCTGACGCGGCCATAGGTGGGCTTCAATCCGATCACCCCGCAGAAGGACGCCGGCTGGCGAATCGAACCGCCCGTATCCGAGCCCAAGGCCGCCCAGGCCAGCCCCGCCGCGACCGCCGCCGCCGAGCCGCCGCTGCTGCCGCCCGGCACGCACTGCGGGTCCCATGGGTTGACCGTCTTGCCCAGGCCGGAGTTCTCCGTGCTGGACCCCATGGCGAACTCGTCGAGGTTGGTCTTGCCCACGATGACGGCGTCGGCGGCCTGGAGCCGCTCGACGACGTGGGCGTCGTAGGGGCTTACGAACCCGTCCAGAATCTTCGACGCACAGGTCGTCGGGGCGAACCGCGTGCACAGATTGTCCTTGATCGCGATCGGCACGCCCGCCAGCGGTCCGACCGGCTCGCCACGAGCGACTTTGTCGTCCACGCGCTGCGCCGTGGCCAGGGCATGATTGCGACAGACGTGCAGGTAGGCCCCGACGTGGGGGTCGACCTTGTCAATCCGCTCCAGTATCGCCTGCGTCGCATCGAGGCTGCGAAGCCGCCCGGCGGCGATCTCCTGCGCCAACTGCCTGGCTGTCAGGTCAAACACGTCCATGAGGTATCCTTGGTTTCCCTGTTCCAAGCCACAGAGAACGCAGAGGGTACAGAGATCGGTCCATTCACGGATGTTGAGACGCGTCCGTGCTCCATCATGCTATTCCCGTATTCCCATGTCATCCGGCAGGACTGTTACTCAATCGCACCTTGCTGTTCTCTGTGTTCTCTGTGCCCTCTGTGGCTAACAAAAATACCCTTCACAATGAAACCCGCTTCACACCATCCGTCAGCCGATCGTGAGCAAAGTTGATGATAAGCCCTCGTTTCAACCCTGTCGCTTTCAAGTACGTAATCGTCTGCGAGACAACCACGCCCACGGGCGTCTTTTGCGCCTTGATCTCCACCACGACCTCTTGAGCGACCAGCAGATCGAGCTTATGTCCGCTGATCGGATGGCCCTTGTAAATCAGATCGACGGGCACCTGTCTATCATACGGAATACCCTGTAAGTCGAACTCAAAACACAGTGCTTCCTCATAGATGGCTTCGAGAAGCCCCGGGCCCAGCTCCCGGTGCACTTCTATCGCCGCTCCAATGATCTTTTCCGTCAGGGCATCGGCCATGTCGTCACATCAGTTCATTCCATGCCACAGAGAACACAGAGGTCCCAGAGATCGGCCCAACTTCTCACGCCATACGATCGCCAAGATCTACTTTTGGCTCATCACCTCCCGCCCCCCGCGAAACTGAGACAGCCCCCCAGAACCTCGCCGGCCTGATCACGTCGCCTCATTGACGTATCACCTGTCATGCGGTACATGGCGCGACAAGAACCAGCCTCTAATAAGTTCATTCTCTGTGTCCTCTGTGCCCTCTGTGGCTTCCGGCAGAGGACGACGATCCAGCGGCGGCTACTTATCTTCATCGGGCTTGGCGGGCGGCTTGGTGTGGGACAGCAGCCACGTGTAGAGGTCCGGGTTGTCGTACGTCTGCGTCCAGGAATCGTGCTGGGCGTCGGGATACACGGTCAGCCTGGCGTTGCCGCCGGCGGCGTTGACGACGGCCACCATCCGCTGCGATTCGCGCACGGGCACCACGGGGTCCTTTTCGCCGTGAAACGCCCACACCGGCACGTCCCTGAGTCGGGAGGCCAGGTAGGGCTGGCCGCCGCCGCAGATGGGCACGATCGCGGCGAATCGCTCGGGGTGAGCGCACGCGATGGCCCACGTGCCGTACCCGCCCATGCTCAGCCCGGTCAGGTAGATGCGAGACTCATCGACGTTGTACTTCTCCACGATCTCGTCGATCAGCGCCATCACGGTTTCGACCTTCGTCGGCCACCAGTGGCCCGATGGGCACTGCGGCGAGACGATGATGAACGGCAAGTCCTTGCCCCGCTCGATGAGCTTGGGCGGGCCGTGGACCTTGACCTTGTTCAGGTCGCTGCCCCGTTCGCCCGCCCCATGCAGGAAGATCATCAGCGGCCATTTGTCCTGCGTCTTGCCATAATCCTTCGGCAGGTAGAGCAGGTAACCGATCTTCATCACGACCGGCCGCTGGAGCTTCATGGCGCGCTGGCTGTCGGTGTTCGGCTTCATCGGTCCATCCTCTGTGCCGGCGGCCAGGGCGCACGCGGTGACCCCGGCCATCAGGGTTACAATCATGCTTTTCATACTGGAACCTCCGTTGTTGTGCGGCGTTACGCCCCGGACGCATCGTCCAGGATCTTCGGCACCTTGAAGTAGTCAGCCGACCGCTGCGGCGCGTTGCCCAATGCCTCCTCGGTGGACAGCGAGGCCTGCGGCGTATCGTCGCGAAACACGTTATGGATCGGCAGGCAGTGGGCCAGCGGCTCCACCTGGCTGGTGTCCAGCTCGTTGAGTTTCTCGAAGTATTCCAGGACCGCGCTGAGCTGGCCGGCGAACTGTTCGATCTCGCTCTCGCTCAGTTCCAGTCGCGCCAACCGAGCGACGCTGCGCACCTGTTCGACGTCAATCTTCTGAGCCATGGTTCCCTGCCCTTGTTGTGTCGCCGGCGTTGGGGTTGCCAGCCTTGAGTCTATCGTACTGCAAAGCCCCGCCGGGGGCAACGAAAAGGGCGAGACAGATGACTGTCTCGCCCTGAAGATACGTGTGTCCCGGCGCGCTAGCCGGGTCAGGATCAGACCTACTCGGCCGCCTTCTCCTTCGCGGCCTTGTACTGGCGCCTGGCCGGCTTGATGACCAGGCCCATGCGGATGGCCTTGGCCGAGACCTTGATCCGGCAGACTCTGCCATCCACCACGGCGCGGACGGTCTGAATATTGGGCTTGAAGGTCCGCTTGCTCACGCCGGTGATGTTCTTGCCCACGCCGCCGTGCTTTTTGGCCTTACCCCGCCGGGCGATGCTTCGGCCGCTTCGCGTGCTTCGTCCCGTAAAGTGGCATACTCTCGACATCGCTGCGATCTCCACTGAATCCAGGCCCGCCGTCTTGGGCCGGGCCATCATTGCCAATGATCTTGTCCAAAGACCCTTTAGTTTAGGCCCGGGACTTGGGATTGCAAGGCCCCACTCCAGATTTTCATCCCAATTGGACGCGTCGGGGCCGAGAGGGTCCTGCTTGGCGTCCACGCCGGCCTGGCGTGCCGTGTGTCGCGATTGGCGTGGCCGAACCGTCCCACCGGCCGTCTCAGGCGGTGAAGATCTCGTCGGCCAGGTCTTGGCCGAGCCGCTGGGCATAGTACGCGTGCATAGCGTCGCGGCCGCAGCGTTGGGCAGTCCTGACCGAGTGGAACAGGCCGCCCCGGATCAGAAGGATCATCAGCAGGCACGCCGCGGCTCCGGCCAGCGGCTGAAGCCGCACCCAGCCGGGCCACGACCAGAACGTCACGGGCCGAACGCGTTGAAGGGCCCGCGACTGCGGGGTGTCCCGCAGCGACCGTTGCAGAGTGCCGATGGCCTGTACGTTGGCCCGGGCGGCCAGATCGACCGCGTGGGGCTCGGCGCGCAACAACGACAGGGCCAATTCGACCCGGCCGGCGCGTTGCAGGCGGCGCTGGCAGCGCGGACAATTGGCCGCGTGCGCCCACAACCAGTCCGATTCGGCCCCGAGCCAGAGTCCCAAACGCCGTTGCATCCGCCGTATGTATCGTCTTATGTACCTACTCATCGTACACCACCTTCGCCGAAGGCGCCGAATTTGAAGTCTCACGCATGATCCGTGACAGCCACGCCACGGCCTTGCACCGGTACACCCGGGCGGTGGCCGGGGTGATATCGAGTAATCGGCCTACCTCGCTGTAGGACAGTTCGGCCAAGTCCCGCAGCAGGACCACGTTCCGCAGATGATCGGGCAGCAGACCCAAGGCGCGGCGCAGATCGGCCTGCAATTGGCGGTTGTCCAGTTCCGCCCCATACTCGACCGTTGTACTGACCGGGTGGGTCACGACAAGTTCATCGTGGGCCCGCTGTCGCAAGGCCGAGCGCCGCAGCAGGGTAACCGCCTCATTGGCGGCCGTGCGGTAGAGGTACCCGACGACGTTGCGCGGCCTTCGGCCGCGATCGGGATGCGCCAGCTTCAGGAAGGTCTGCTGGTACACGTCGCAAACGTCCTGTTCGTTGCCGAGAATCCGCCACAGCATGTTCACCAGGCCCGGTCCGTGTTTGCGCATGGCGCGCAGCACCCACCGCTGGCTGGCGTCGGCACATTGGCCGACCGCGCCCGTTCCCAGAAGTTCCTGGATCGCCGCTCTCGAAGCCATCATCCTCCGCGCCCACAGGTCATCCACCCGGTATGACGCGTCCGCCGATACCATGTTAGCACGGAAGGTGGCCAAGAAAGAGAAAAAAGTGCGGAAAGGCACCGGCCGGCGGGACGTTGGGAAGAGGGAGTTGTTGCCCTGGACAGCCCGGGCGCAAAAAAACTGCCCACAGCATCGCCCCTCGTGGCTATGGGCAGCTACCACACCCTCCTCTTCGCAACTCCCTGCTCCTCCATCGCCCCCTCACACTTCTATAGCTTAGCCCAAAAACGGGCAGGGCCCAATGGGGGAAAATACCTATTTTCGAAGATAGAACTACCTAAGCACGCCGCGCCGACAGGTTGAGGGGGCTTTTTGACCGGGTGTCGACGCGTGAATGAAGAACTTGGCCGGGCCGGCCCTCGTCGAGAGGCGGCTCGTTGGCCAGATCGGGGTGGCATTACGGTGGACCTCGCGGGGGCTGGCCTGGCTTCACGGCATGTGCCACGCAGAGCGGATGATTTTCGAGCCTGGACCGTTGCGGACTGGGACCAGCAGGACTATAATACGTTATTCACGTTCGGTCCTTGGACCGGCGGGCAGGTAGCTCAGTTGGTAGAGCAACGGACTGAAAATCCGTGTGTCGGCGGTTCAAATCCGCCCCTGCCCATTCTTTCCAACTCCTTATTTCACAACCACTTACAATCCAATTTCTGCCTTCTCCGACTCCATTTCCACGGCTCAAAACAGCCGGATGTGTCCCAAATGTGTCCCTCTTGATTCACCAACCGGTCCTGTGGCAGTCCAATCCCTGTCCAGTTTCGAAGAATTGTGGAGACTCTTGGGTTTTATCCAAGGGGAGTTGGAGAGCACTGGACAGTAGACAACATCTGTGTGGATTGGAGGAGAGGTGGGATTCTCAGGGCTTGCGGACGCAGAACAGAGGACGACGAGGGGACCGGCCTACTGGCGTTACATGTACGACAACGCCCAAGAGACACCAAAGAGGTGCTCCTGATCCGGACACCTGAGATCGGAAGCACTCCACCGCTCGTCGGGGCGGGACCTGACAGAGGCCGGCCTTTAACCCGATCCGCGTGGCCGGTTTTGCCTGATCCTTGACCCTATGGCAAGCACAGGCTGTCGCGCGGCAGGACAGTCTTGCCGCACGCGAAGCGTGCTGCCGCCGGCTCAGAATCCGCGCTGCTACTGTGCCGTGCCGAGTTGGCTGACAAGAAGACGCCGCACTTGGCTGCCGACCTGAGCGAGGGGGACGATGTGAACCTGCGGCTCACCGAGGGTACCCTCGATCTCGGCGGTGGCCGCGTTCTTCTGGACGACCGCCATAAGGCGATCCAACTCCTGGAGGCCGAACAGTTTGGGCAGGTTGAGGGGGCGATCCACGCCGAAGGCATATCCACTGACCGGGCTGGCGGGGCCCAAGGCCAGGTTTTCGATCCGCCCGACGCCGCGCACCTCCGTGCCGCGACTGCGGTAATAGAAGCTGTCAATACTCAACTGCGTGCCAGCCAGGTGAAGCTCGGCATGACCGACCCCGCTCGGCGAAGTGGTGGGTGTTTCCGTATCCAAGACGGCATACAGTGCCGAGATCACCGTGTTACCGATCAGTTCGGCCTCGCTCAGTTGCACGACCGCGTTTCCGGTGAGCGTGCTCAAGTCTTCCGTTCCCATGAGGGCAACCCGGGCATCCAGCGTACCCGGAACCGGATTGGCCTGCGGATGGATGGAATGCACCAACTGGTTAAGCTGCACGCCGGTGACGTTCGCCAGGAGATGGTGCGACGTCGCCTCTGCTCGGCCCATCCTGCTGCCGTGGAAGCGGATGTGACCACCGAGGACGTCCCAGTCACCCCGGCTCAACACGATGCGATTCGGTCCGGCGTAGGCCACAAGAGCCCCATCGCCGATCGTTCCGCCGCGAAAGCGGCCGTCGCGGATCGCAGTCTCTGCGGTCAGACGCAACGGCTCAAAGGCCCGCGGCTCATCGGCGGGGGCGACGTGCAAAGTGCCGTTGGAGACGCCCTCCATACCTTCCAGGAAGGGCCACCATGTCGACGAGGCCATGGACAGATCGAGGTCTTCCCAGCGGACGTCGATCCGGCTCTTGCACCAATCCTTGAAGGGCAGATGCGCCTTGCCCTCGGCATGGCCGCCAAATGTCTCTACACGAAAGGTGTCGATCTCCAAAGACTCCCCATCCGTAGCCGCAGCAAACCGCCCGACGCCCAGCGTGGACCCATGCAATATCACCTCGGCCGAGAACGTACCCGTGCCCGCGCCTTTGTGACGACCGAGATCCACGGCAAACACCGCGTTGCCGTTCACCTCGACGGCGATGTTGGGATCCGTCACCTGTACCGGCCAAGCGACGATGTCGACGGCCGCCTCGACGTGGCCGCCGGCCAGCGGCACCTTTGCATCGCCGGCAATGCGTCCCCGGCGGGATTGAAGTTCGCTGTCCTCGAGCGCCACGACTTGGCTGCTGACGGCGAGCCGACCACCGCCTGTCTCGGCGCGGAAGGCGCCGTACCGAACGCCCTCAACCCGCCAGCGTCCCTTGCCGGCCCATGCGGCCGGGGACTGGAGCGGAACTGTAAGCTGCACGTCCACGGATGCCGTACCCTCCAAGTCCGTCGAATCTGCGACGAGCCTGGCGATCTGTTCCAGCACCAGGCTCTGACCGGAAACCCTCGCATCCAAGGATTTCGGCGGCAGGGCCGCTCCGCCGGAGACGTGACACCTGCCGCCGAAGTACTCGAATGTTTCACACTCAAAGGCCAGATGCTCCGGATCAAGGCGGGCCTGAAATGGAACGTGGATGTCGGGCACGGGCTTGCCGTGGACGGCCAGCCGCCGTGCGGACACCGAACCGGCCAGATTCAGGTTGGCGGGGGATATCGTGCCTTGGGCGGTCATGCGAGTCCTCAGTTCACCGGAGGGCTCGTTGGGGTCGACGCCTTCCGGACGCATCGTGCACGCGACCTCGACGTCGCGCAACTCCGTCGAAGGCAGATCCATCGCCCCCGCCGCCAAGAGCGACACGCCGCCTTGCCGGGCATCAAGGTGCGCAATGCGGAGGCTTTTGCCGTCTCCCGACACGGAGAGCCGAAGGTCGAGCGCCTTTTGTGCGGGTCCGAGCCTGACCCCGGCCAGTTCGATGTCTGCGAGCCAGTTCGGATCCGACGGCGACCAGTATCCTCGGCCCCTTGCCAGATCCGCCGTGGGCACGTCCACGTCCCGAAGCCACAGCGTGGTCCCGTCGAATTCAAGATTGGCTTCGATGCTGTGGAGAGACATTCGCCCGTCGTCGCGCGACCACTCCGGTGCCTGGAGACGGCACGTCCACTGAGAGCGGCGCCAATCCACACCGTGGCCTTGTATGTGCAGCGACGTACTCAGCTCGCCCATCGCCGTGCGACCGTCCAGAGTGGCGCTGGCCGAGATCCTCTTGAGGCCGTGGCCTGGAGCATGGAGTTCGCCACGGAGTGTTCCGTGAACGAAGGCGTCCTTGTCGGGATCGGCGTATGCCCATACCCCTTCCCACGCACCATGGCTGTCGGCCCAAGTTCCGAAGGCGGTGATCTCGGCTGTGTATTTGCCGGCCGTGAGCGTGACATCGCTGACGGCAAAACCCTTGGAAGTGGCCTTCGCATACCCGCCGGCCAGCTCGATGAGGGGTCCGGCGTCCGTATGCGTGGCCCACCGGAGTCGTTCTGGAGCGACGAGAATCTGGCCCTCGGTGATCTCGATGGTCGCCTCGCCGGTGAGATAATGCGGCCCGCCCTCCAAGGCACCCAGCTCGAGCAGACCGGTGACGGCCCCGTTCCTGCATTGGCCCGTCCAGGCACCGCGAATCGCGATGCCCGGAGGCAATGATTCCGCCAGCAGCGTGCAGACCGGATCAAGACCCCTGACGTCGAAGTGCACCTCATGGGGCCAGTTGGCCACGCAGCCGATCCGGCCATTCATGTTCAGCGTATCCGGGACGCCTGCTTCGAAGGTCCATGTAAGCGCCCCGGCGGATCGGCCCTCGATGTGCAGCGGGCCGACCGTTTCGCGCCGCCCATCATCGCCGACGATCACCACGGTCACCCCCTCCACGTGGAGGGCAGGAGGCACGAACGGCGGCCCCGTCTGGTCATCGGCTCTGGCGGGTAGGCCGGCCAGAAGCTGGGCGAGGTTCCATCGCCCCCGGCGGTCTTTGTGCAACTCCAGCGTGACGCCGCGGACCGTCACCGACTGGATGGCCGGCCTGCACGTGATCAAAAGGCCCGGCAGCGAACGGTGCAGGATGGTCACCTCGTCAATCGTCAGCAGCGGTCGCTCGGCAAGTGGCAAGGTCAGCGTAACCCCCTCCAGGATGGTGGCGCCGCCCCATGTGGTACGGAAGCCTTCGGCCGACGTGTCCGCACCGAGTCGGCGGGTGCATGCGGCCAGGATCTGTTGCCGTGGCAGATCAGTCCAGAGCACCACCTGGACAACGGCTACGACCAGCAGCACGATGACGACCAGCCACGCCGCGACCCGAAGTGCGCGGTGCCCGGGGCGCAGGGCTATCTTCCCATTTTCTCGTGCGGCAACCACGCCACCCTCACATTCCGTTGTCGATGTCGTCTCGCTTGTGGTCCACCGTTGGGATGGTGCCGAGAGTGCTGGGCCCCATGCCCAGGAGCCACCAATCCTCGCGGTAGGCCTGGCCGACGGAGAGATTCGAACTGGCCATGACCTGGCCCGTGTCGCTCCAATAGGCCACGTAGGCCATGCTGGCGTAGCCGATCTGTCGGATGGTTTTTGTCAAGGCGACTTCCGGTGTGACCACGGAGGGCCCGATGGGTCCGCCGGCGACCGCGGCCGTCGATCCCCCCAGTGCGGGGATGCCCAGGAGACTCTCGTAGCGGTCGATGCCCACAGCGGCACTGCGGACTTCCAGAATGATCTCGGCGTCCTCGCGCTGGGCGGCCAACAGCACGCCGGCCATGAGCAGTTGGGCCCGCAACTCACCCAGCACGAAATCCTTGTCAACGGACGTGAAGTACGTCGAATCGACGTAGACGCGACGGGCGTGCAGCGCCTCAAAAGACAGTGGCTGGACGGCCTTCTTGGCCGCCTCAGACAACAAGAACTGTTCGGTCGCGGTCCGTGCGGGGTCGGTCACACGCAAGCTCGCGCATCCTGTCAGCAGACACGCCAGCGCCGATACCGTGACCTGGAAGGCGAACGGCAACAGACGCCTGTCATGAGTACGAGAGGTCACCGTGTGGCCCATTGCCATGTTCGTCCCCTTCTTGTCATGCCGCGTGATGTGTCCCCCATGGCCGCGAGGCCTTGGGTTGATTCACCCGCCGTTTTCCCTGTCCCGCCACAGACAGTACCGTGGCGGGTAACAGCCGTCAAGCACCCCATGTCGCCGGACCTGCGCACACGGGCGACACCTGGCCGGCGCCGATTTCCCCAAGGTGCAGGCCAAGACCCTGCGGGTGAAGCTGCTCAGAGTCGCGGTCCAAGTCACGCAGTCCACGCGTCGCGTGGTGTTCCATCTGCGCAGCAGCTATCCCTATCAGTTCCTCTCCCTGCAGTGGGCAGGCCGCTTCCGTCCCCCGCTCAATACCGCCTTCACTCCAATCGATGAGGTGCGATATGTTGTAGATCCATGGCGGTTGGACTATAATTCCTGTCGGCCGCCCGGCGCGTTCGGGCATAGGGTCCCGGCGGCGTTTGTGGTGACGTGGCTTGAGCGAGGATCCGCGACGCTTCGCCTGGCTCAAGCCGAGGGCAGGAACGGAAAACCCTCGCATAACGAGGGCACAAGACACGAGGGCAGATGAGCGGACGTGACCGGATGGCGCATTCAAAAGCATTGTGGGTCGTAATGCCGGGTTGCCTGTTGCTGGCGGTCTCCTGCTCATCCACCCGGACTATCGTCCGGGACTTTCAGCATTATAAACAGCGACTTATTGAAGAGATGGCCCCGGATCCGAGCGTCACCCTGCTTGAGGCCCAACTTCGGCGCCTTCAAGGCCGGTGGCTGCTCCAGGGCGAGACCACTCTGCCGGCCGCCCGGCAACGCCTTGTTTCTTACACGGACCGGCTTCTCGGAGAAGGTCGGTATCGGAATCAAATGATCCTGCTTCCCGACAGCGAGCTTATGCCCGATCAATATGGCCTGATCCGAGTCAGCACCGCGCAACTGCGTGCCGGGCCGAAACATTCGGCCGAACTGGTCGATCAGGCCATTCTGGGCCAGAGGGTGCGCCTGCTTAAGCAAGACGGGCAGTGGTTCCTGGTGCAGACGGACTATGACTACATCGGCTGGATGACTCAGGAGTCGTTTGTCAGAACGGATCTGGCCGGCGTAAATGCCTGGACCCGGACGTCCCAGGTCCGAGTCCGCTCTAACTATGCCGTCGTCTATAGCGAGCCGGACACCAGGTCCGTGCCTGTCATGGATGCAACCCTTAACGCCCGGCTCACACGCGAGAACGCCCAAGACACCTGGACACAGGTGACGGCTCCGGATGGTCGGCAGGGTTGGATCCAGAGCGACTGCATCCTGCCCCTGGGCACCTGGCAGTATCCCGAGCTGAGCCGAAGAGAATCCATCGTGAAGACGGCGATCCAGATGACCGGCGTTCCCTATCTGTGGGGCGGCAACTCCAGCAAGGCCAATGACTGCTCCGGTTTTGTCCAGACCGTGTTCAAAGCCAATGGTATTCAGTTACCCCGCGACGCCAGACAGCAGGCCCGCGAGGGGATAAACGTGGACTTTGCCTCGGAGTATGCCGAGTTGGAGCCGGGGGATCTGCTGTTTTTCGGTCGGCCTGGGGCGATTACCCACGTGGCGATCAGCCTCGGCGGCCCACGTTTCATTCATCAAAGCAGCGACGTACATGTCAATAGTCTGGACCCTGCGGATGCGGAGTTCAACGCCTCGAGCAAAGAGACCCTCCGATTCGTTAAACGCATTCTCTCGGGTCAGAACGATGGATCGTCTCGAGCACATCTGAAGGCACCACCCTAGAGAGCCCATGGCATGAGCGACACGGATGAAACTGAGACTGCTGGCCTTTGATCTGCGATTGCGGCATCCGTTCACCATCTCTCGAGGCACAACCACCGTGCGGCCGACGCTGGTGGTCGAGCTGGAACAGGATGGCCAATGCGGATACGGCGAGGCTTGCGAGTATCCGTACTACGGAGCCGGGCGTGATGCGGTGCGGGCGACCCTGGAGCAGGTCCGTGCTCAGATCGAGTCGATGATGCTGAGCGACCCGGCCGACTTCTGGGAAACGATGTGCCCGTTACTATACGGAGATGTGCCGCGCGGCACGCCCACCCCCGCGACGTTTCCGCAGTGTGCCCTGGACGTCGCGGCCCACGACCTGTGGGGCAAGCTCCAGGGCCGATCCGTCTGGCAACTTTGGGGCTTGGACCTCGAAACCATCCCCCCATCCGACTACACGATCGGCATCGACGCCATCGACGTGATGGTTAAGAAGCTGAAGGAGTATCCCGGCTTCCCCGCCTATAAGATCAAGCTGGGCACGTCCGAGGACGTCCAGATTGTCCGCCGTTTGCGTGAGCATAGCGATGCCGTGTTCCGGATCGATGCCAACGGCGCCTGGAGCGTCGAAGAGGCGATTCACAACGCGGCGGCGATGCAGGACCTGGGTGTGGAGTTCATCGAACAGCCGCTGCCTGCAGGGGATTGGGAGGGGATGAAACGCGTCTATCGGGAATCCGTCCTGCCGTGTATGGCCGATGAAAGCTGCCAGGCGGAATCGGACGTCGAGCGGTGTGCCGGTCACTTCCACGGCATCAACATCAAGCTTGAGAAGTGTGGGGGCCTGACGCCGGCCCGGAGAATGATCGCCCGCGCCAGGCAGATGGGCTTGCGGGTCATGGCCGGCTGTTTCGTCCAGTCCACCGTGGGGATATCGGGGATTGCCCAACTGCTGCCACTGCTGGACTATGCCGACCTGGACGGCGCCCTGCTGCTCGCCGAAGACATCGCCTCCGGCGTCACCCTCGATCGGGGTCGGGTCCGGTATCCGCAGGTGCCCGGCTGCGGCACACGCCTGCTCTCACGCCCCAGCGACGCCGATCACCACCCCGATACCCAATAGCACAGCGTGGCGGCGGCCAGGGCGCCGTAGTTGCCGATGGCGTAGCCGATCAGAGCCATCAAGACACTCACGGGGACGAGTTTCTCGTTGTGGCAAGCGGCCACAATAGGCGCGCTGGCGATGCCGCCGATATTGGCCGCACTGGCGATAGCGGTTGAATGGACGTCTACGCGGAACAGCCTGGCCCCAATGAGACACAGGACTCCATGCACGGCGATCCAAACATAGGCGCCCAGGATGAACCAAGCAGCCTTGTCGGCCAGCTCCCGGAGGTCGGCACTGGCGCCCATCTTGGCCACGTAGAGATACACCATGGCCACCGCCACCTGATGGCTGCCGGGAATCCGCTTGGCAGACGTCAGGGACAGCAGGATCCCGAATGTGGTCACCCAGAGTATCTTCCAGGATTGGCCCGTAAGAATCGGTTCGGCCCGCGGCATTCGTCCCGCAAGCTGCGTCGCCAGCCAAGGGAAGAAAAGACCCAGGAAGAGCAAGTAGAGAAAATGCCGTACGTCAAAAGGTCCCTTGTCTTGAAGGAGGTCGCCGGATGCCCGTTCAAGCGCGGCGATTCGCTGCTCGTCAACACGGGCAAATCGATGAAACCAGCGAGAGAAGTTCTTCGAGCCGATCAAGACAGGGATCCAAATGAGATAGACCAGATTATCCGCGATGATCGCCAGGCCACACTCCGCGTCAGATGCGCCGATCCCCTTGGCGACGGCCGTCATGTTGGCCGTACCGCCGATCCAACTGCCGGCCAGGGCACCGAATGCCTTCCAGGCGTCCGGCCCCAGTCTGTTCTTGACGAGCCAATAAGCAATCGGCGCGCCAAGGATAACACCGGCCGTACCGAAGAGCATGACGAAGATCCCCTTGCCCATGATGCGAACGGCGGACAGGACGTCCACGTCCAGAAGCATGAGCAACAGGAACATGGGAAGAAGAACATCGCCCAGCAGGTCAAAGAGCAGGCACCGGGTGGGAATGAGGCCGGTATTGGAGAAGATCACGGGCAATGCGTAGACAAAAACGATGGGGGGCAAATAATGGAAAAGCCTCCATTGGGTTTTCCTCTCCAGATACAAGAAAAAGGACGCGATCCCGGCCAAGACGGCCAGGACCCCGACTGGACTTGTTACCACGGGGTCATCCATGAGCGATTACGATCCAGGGTCTTTGGGCGGCAGCCCGTACTCCACCCGACGGATCGCTCCCTTGAGCCGAGCCGCGGTCCGCACGCGGCCGTCCCAGTGTGTGGCCTTGGCCGGGGCACCCGGTCCAAGAGCCCGTATCGGCGTCTTCCCAAAACAGTCCATGCCCCTCGCCGCTCCGTGCACTGCCGGCTCCAATCATCCAGATCACGCGGTCGTTCGTCAAGACCGCGATGCACCTGCCTGTGGAAGGCGGCCACGCCGCACTCCCCCTGCACCGCCTTATGGAGCCGCTCACGAATGCCGTTTGTTCTGATCGGCGCCCCGCGTTTTCCCGATACAACGCCCGCCCGATGCCGTCGTCAGGACTGGTTCGGGTCGGTCGGCACGGGGCGGCCCATCAGACGGCCATAGAGCCGCCGTAATCGGCCCGCGGAGTAGCGGGTCACGCGTCCGGGCGCGGTCAGGACGGAGTTCCCGGCCGCCGAAGCCGCGCGGATGGGCACGCGGACGAAATTGGCCGCCGCCCGGCCCGTCTCGTCGATCGCGCCCACGACGCGGTCCATGGTCTCTCGGGACGTGTCGCCGACCCGCCGCAGCAGGCTGGGCAGCACATCCCGCGTGAACAGGTCGCGCACGTCGCGATAGAAGTCCTCGACGTGGGCGCCGAGGCGGCGCTTGGCCGCCTGCGTGTTCCAGCCGCGAAAGGCCCGGCACCGGTCAATCGCCGCGTGGCCGACGATCGTGGTCATGAAGCCGGCGCCCATGCCCTGGGCGATGTCGTCGATGAATCGCCCGATACCCGGCACCCGCGAGCCGAGCCCCTCGATCAGGTTCTTGCCCATGTGAATGTAGTTGACGGTCGCGACCACGGCGAGGATGTCCCAACCGATCTGGAGCTGCTCACGGAGCCGCGGCCTTGCGTTGTACGTGTAGATCACGTGCCGCACCATGGCCAGGTTGCGGTAGACGACGATGAACAGGTCCAGGGCCTTGTAGGGGCTGACGGCGACGGCGATCATGACGTCCCGCATGCAGTCCCGCACGTGACCGGCGGCATGGGCGTCGACGCGTTCGAGAAGGGGCGCCAGGCCGTTGGTCTCGGTGTCGACGATGGCCTGGCGCAAGGCGTCAGGATCGCGGGTGGAACGGGTCGCGACCGCCAGCGCCTCGGCCGTCTTGCAGGCCGCCGTGCGCTGCTCATCCGTCAGCAGGGAATTGACGGCAAGCCGTCGGAGGTACCGACACAGGTAGCGGGCATAGCGGCGAAGCTGCCGAGGCGTGGCCTTGTCGGGGTCGGGAATCGTCGGGGCGATAAGAACGGTCGGGCGGGAGAGGATGGAGAGGATGAATCGACCGGTGAGCCACGCCACCAGCAGCAGGATCACGGCGAGAAACACATAGCCCAGGATGGGATGGACCCCGCGAAGGGTCTGGTACGCACGGACGACCTCCATGAGGGCGAAGAAGGAAAAAACCGCCCCGATCACGATCACCGCCGTGCGCAGCAGACGAAACCACCTGACGAGCATGTCGGATCCTTTCCTCAGTTCTGGCATTTGCCGGGCCGCCGAGCCCACGGTAGTATAGACGATGTCCGCGGCTGGGAACAGGGCCGGCCCGCGGGTGTAGTCGGATACGGGGCCGGATGATTACGGGCCGGGATTGGACCTGTGTGTCGAAGGAGGACCGCGATGAGACGGCTGGTTATCATGGGATGCGCATGGGTTATGGCAGGGTCCTGTCTGGCCGGGCGCTACGACGTTGAGGCGGTGGGCGAAGGGTTCGTCAAGGGCGACGTGGTCAGCTATTCGTACGTGCCGAACCGCACCTGGACACCGGACGAGGCTCAAGGCGTCCTCCCCTACCTGTGCGAGTATGAATTGATGGCCTGGGCGGGGGGCGAACCGCTGGAGGCGTTTCACGATGAGAACATCCGGCGGATCGACCTGGCGGGGCAGTGGTCGACGGCGATCATGTTTTACGCGCGGCGGCTGGACTTTCGCGATGAGATCATCCGGCTGATGCTGCGGGCGTATCGGCATCGGCAGCTTTTCATCCTGCGGGATTACTGGCGGCCGGGCGACAGAAACGAACCGTTCGACAAAACGCGGGACATTCTCGAAACCCTCTGGGCCCAGCGCGACCGAATGCTGGTCAGTCCGGAGGGGGACCGGGCGACCGGGCGTCAGCTCATCAATAACATCCTGATGGTCAAGATGGGCGATGAGGGCTTCTGCTCGCTGGGAACCGAGGGCCTGCACGCGTGCTACGAGACGTTCCAGCAGCGGATCCAGGACCGCATGATGGACGGCCAGCGGCCCTTCGCGCACATCAAGGCGTGGTATAACCTGCTGGGCTGGGCCAAATGGACGGGAAGCTGCTGGGCGAGCAGTGAAGAGGACGTCCTTCTGCACCGGCGACAGAAGCTGCCCGCGAACACCGAGTTTATCGGCGTGGATACGTACGACTACTGGTGGCTGGGGATCGGCTTCGCTCCGGTGGACCCGGCGAATCGCGACCGGGTGCAGGCCCGCGTGGATGAGTGGCACAGCATCCGCACGCAGTACTACCCCGAAGGCGTCGTGCCCCGCGTGTGCGCGGACGCCGGTGATCCGTCCACGTGGACGGCCGCCTGTTGGAGCGATACGCACGGATTATTCAATGCGATACGCCTGGCCAAGGCGGAGAAGGCGATGATGGTCTACATCGGGCTCAGCAGCTCGCTGCCCGGCCAGTATACGACGCCTGTGGAGACGATGGACGCGTACTTTGACCACTGCAAGGCCGGGCCGTGGGTGGGCCTGGTGTGGTGGACGAGCATGGGGCGCATGCATCCGGATGAGAACCCGCTGGGCACGTTGGGCTACGTGGACAAGACACTGGTGCATTACACACCCGAACACCCGGAGGGCAGACCCTACACCCCCGACCAGGCGGAGCGCCTGCGAGAACGCTTTCTGGCCTCGCGAAAGCGAATGTTCGAGGACGTGGTCTACGGCCAGTTCGGTTTCTTGAACGGCCCCAAACCCAAGTAACCACCCCGCGCCTCCCACCGCGATACGTGGCGACACATCGGCATGATACGGGACTTGCCTCACCAGAGATCAGGCGTGATCGGCCACGAGGGGGAGGCTGACGGTGAAGGTCGAGCCGGCGTGGGGGGCGGTTTCGAGGTCCACTCGACCCGCGTGTTGTGTGGCGATCTTCTTGACGATCGCCAGGCCCAGACCCAGGCCCGCGCGGGGCCGGGTGGTGTAAAAAGGCTGGAATACGCTATCGGGCTCCGTGATGCCGGGCCCGTTATCGGCCACACGGAGGACGGCGTTGTCCTCGGCCGCATCGTATCGGGTCTGAACCTGCACCCGACCGGCATCCGAGGCGACGGCCTGAAGGGCGTTGAGCGCCAGGTTCAGGACAAGATCGTAGATCTGGTCGGGGTCCATGCGGGCCGGCGGCATGGCCGCATCGAGGGACAATTGCAGACTCTTGCGTTCGCGCTGGGCCTGGGGGCGGAGCGTTTCGACGGCGCAGCGGACGATCCCGTTGAAATCACACCGCACGAAGACGGGGTTGTACTGCCGGCTGAAGCGAAGCAGATCGCGGACCAGCTTCTCGACGCGGTCAAGGTTTCGCGTGAGGATGGGCCAGGTCTGAGCCACCTTGTCCCAGCGTTTCTTCCGGATGGCGGTTTCGATCACATCGCGGCCGCCCCGGATCGCCTGCAGGATATTCTTGATGCCGTGCGACAGCTCGACGGCGGTCTGCCCGGCTTGGGGAGAAACGCCGGTGTCCGCAGGGCCCCCATCGACATCGCCCTGGAGACCGGGGGCCAGATCGAGACGTAACTCGGCCCCGTCGGCGGCCGCAGTAGTGGCCCGCTCGGGTTCGCCCCGGGCTTTGTCCGCTCGGACGGCCCGTGTATCGGGCAATTCGAAACGCAACATGGTTTCGCCCACGCGGATGAGATCGCCGTCGACCAACGGCACCGGCGCCTTTACACGCTCCTCATTGCGCCACGTACCGGCGGCGGATCGGCGATCCCGGATGAACCAACGGCCGTCACGGAAGGACAATTCGGCATGCCTCGCCGAGAGCATCGGATCGGCCAGATCGATATCGGCCCCCTCGCGGCCGAGCACCAGCAGCCGCCCGGCTTCGCGAAGTTCTATGATCCGGCCCCGGCCGGGTCCGGCGATGACGGTCAACGTGGCCATGAAGAGTGTCCCACCAGTATTCGAAAACGCCCACTTCCGTCCATGATTCTACTTGCCCACGCAGAATCGTGCAAAGATTCGATCCAGGACCTGTCTCTTATACACATCTGAC
>OMKS01000467.1_pt1 | contig 37657 bp, 38 predicted proteins | sample 1674721 | NCBI WGS metagenome assembly OMKS01 (sample SAMN06264996, study PRJEB25208) | sediment metagenome | isolation source: hot spring sediment | place: USA: California | collected 2014-09-02 | reverse complement strand
GCCGCGCGAATGCGCGGCAAAGTCAAGTATTTTTTATAAATTTTAACCATTTTTTACGTGGAAACTCTAAACTCTAGTTTCCTTTATTATTGTCGATAATTCCGTAAAAAGCCTGTTCAAGGTAAATGGAACGGTTCTTGAAGAGGAATGGTTTCGTTCCGTAATTAAACCTCTCATGTGTGAATGTACAGGCCGAGATAAGGATGTCAACCATGGGTCAGGCATCTGTGTATCGGGGCCCCGGCAAAGAATACCGCCTCTCAAGATAATCTCTGCTTGCAGCAATCTAAACAATATGCAGAATCGATGCAACTACAAACATGCGCCGCGTAGCCCGCGGAATGCCGAACATGGGGAGAAAAGATACAAATACATCCACATGGTCGGCAACCGCTTCCATCCCATGAATCTCAAACCTGTCGGCTACCGTACTTCCTCTTTCCTCAAACCTGTTTGTTGCCCTGCCGAATCCGTATGTAATACACGGGGACCCGCACTGAATGATATTTATGATGGATCAAGGTTTGTTTGCCTTGCCATGTCTTTTAATTCAAGTATAATAGATACTGCTTTCGCGTCTTGTTGAAAACCATTTTCACCTATTTTTCACAGGCGTGCTGAGATCATGCCGATATATGGAGCCGAACGATGACCCTGGAAATTGCACTTGTCCTCATCGTCCTTGCCATAACGATTTTTCTTTTTGTCAGTGAATTGCTTCGCGTGGACATTGTCGCAATCATCGTCATGATAAGCCTCGCCTGGCTGGGACTGGTAACACCTGTTGAAGCGTTTTCAGGTCTTGCCAGTAATGCTGTCATATCAATTATTGCCGTTATGATTCTGGGCTATGGCGTGGATCGTTCCGGAGCAATGAATCGCATCACCAGGCCTATTATTAAAACAGCCGGATCAAATGAAAAAAGACTGATCGGACTCGTATCGTTGGCTGTGGGGTCAATGTCGGCATTTTTACAAAATATCGGGGCTGCCGCTCTTTTTTTACCTGCCATGACACGAATAGCACAAAGGACAGACATACCTGTATCCAGACTTCTGATGCCGATGGGCTTTGCGGCTATCCTCGGCGGCAACCTGAGTATGGTCGGTTCCAGCCCCCTTCTGATTCTCAACGACCTTTTGCGGCAGGGTGGACAGGAAAGCTTCGGACTTTTCTGCGTAACGCCGGTTGGAATAACCCTTCTCGGCTCGGGCATTCTTTATTTTCTTATTTTCGGCAAAGCTGTCCTTCCTCAATCGAAACCCGACGACTCAAAGAAAATCAGTACACAGCGGAGATTAATAGAAACGTGGCATCTGCCCACAACAATATACACATGCATCGTTCCTTCAAAAAGTTCCCTGGTGGGGAAAACGAGGGAACAAGCGGAAATATGGACTAAGTATAAATTAAACCTCCTTGCTCTCGCCGAAGGCGATGACGTGCTCTATGCACCTTGGCGCCATACACCCTTTGTGCCGGGACAAAGACTTGCTCTCCTGGGCAACCAGGCGGATCTTATGCGTTTTGTATCTGATTATGAACTCATGTTTAAAAAAGATATAAAACCCTTTGAAGAACTTGAAGCAACTGAAAAAGTCGGATTCGCCGAGTTTGTCATCCCCGCAAGATCTCCCGTAATCGGTAAAACGCTGACTGAGATAGCCATCCGTAAAGTTTACGGAGTTGAACCGATCATGCTTTTCAGCGGCGAGCAGGAAGTTCATGATGATTTTTCATATCATGTGCTGCGTGCAGGCACTTCTGTCATCGTTCACGGTCGTTGGAATCAGATCAAAGCAATGGCGGACAATACAACGTTTGTCCTTGTTACTCCCATTGAGGCAAAGGAAGCTGTGGGAGAATCAAAACCCCTCGCCGCGACACTGTGCTTCGTCGGAGCCATCATACTCGCTCTTTCGGGGGTCCAGCTTTCTCTCGGCCTCCTTACCGGTGCCGTTGCCATGATCCTTCTCCGTATTGTACCCATTGACGAGGCATACAGGGCGGTTGACTGGCGCACGGTATTTCTTCTGGCCGGGCTGATTCCGCTCGGCATTGCCATGGATAATACCGGCGCGGCACAGTATGCGGCAATGCAAATGATGGAGTTACTTGAAGGAAGTCACACCATTGTTATTCTTTTTGCCGTGGGCTTACTTTCTACCATCTTTTCATTATTCATGTCGAATGCGGCAGCCACAGTACTTCTCGTTCCCCTTGTCTTGATCATAGGCAACATCTCCGGGATAACCCCCCGGGGGCTTGCACTCCTTGTGGCACTGTGCGCTTCAAATTCATTTGTTCTCCCCACGCACCAGGTTAATGCCCTTATCATGTCACCCGGAGGATACCGCAACGCCGATTATTTGAGAGCGGGAGGAGTAATGAGCATTATTTTCATTACCGTAGCGGTTGGTTTTATTTACCTCTTTTATATGTAAGGAACATACCGCGACATGTAGAAGCTTAACGAAGTTGAAAGCTGTTTGTAGGAATTCTCACACATAAGACAACAGACACCCGCACGGGAGGTGATTCTGATGCAATGGCTGGTGATGGAACGATGGTCGCCGTACACCGTGGGAATGGGAATCGGAATTCTCAGTTGGGCCGCGTTTCTTTTGTCTAACAAGCCTATCGGCGTTTCAACGGCATTCGCTCGCACCGCAGGAATGATTGAGCGATTCCTTCGAGGCCCGAGGGTACTGGAAAAACCCTACTATAAGAAATTTCCGCCTGTCATCGATTGGGAATGGATGCTGGTGATCGGAATCATCTTCGGATCCTTTCTCTCGGCATTGTCAGGAAACACGTTTCATCTTCAATGGGTTCCCGACAGGTGGAGTGAAGCAATAAGTCCTTCACCGTTCCTCCGCCTGATCGCCGCTTTCATCGGCGGCGTTTTCATCGGGATTGGGTCTCGCTGGGCAGGGGGATGCACAAGCGGTCACGGTATCAGCGGAACAATGCAACTAGCAGTCAGCAGTTGGCTTGCCGTCATTTTTTTCTTTATAAGCGGCATCGCCACAGCCGCGGCTGTGTACCGAATTTTCTCATAAGGATCACATGCCATGTTACATCAAATACACGAAAGACAGAGACTCCAACTCCTGATCGGTTTCCTTATCGGCGTTATTTTCGGCTTTCTTCTGCATAAAGGAGGAATTACACGGTATGATGTTATCATCGGTCAGTTGCTCTTGGAAGACTTCACCGTACTGAAAATCATGATAACGGCAATCATTACGGGCAAGCTGGGTATACATGTAATGGCCCATCTGGGTATCGCCGAACTGCACCCCAAGCCAGGATCAATCGGAAGTTCAATTCTCGGCGGTCTGATTTTCGGAATCGGGTTCGGTCTCCTCGGATACTGTCCGGGAACCATCGCCGGCGCCGTCGGTCAGGGATCCGGGGACGCCATCTTCGGCGGCATCGGCGGCATTATAGTCGGAATGACCTTCTTTGCCGGTTTCTATCCCAGACTGGCGCATACCGTGCTCGCCGTCGGCAACTTTGGAGAACTTACCATCCCGCAAAAGATGAACGTCAGCCCATGGATTATCGCTATATCTGTTGCCGTACTGCTCTCTCTCATACTGTTCCTTATACATGTTTACCGGTAACAGGCGTCCATGAGATTAGTAAAAGTGCAATGTTACAAGAAACACATCGTAATCGATCGAATAATGTCAGCCGTTGCCTCTCTGGGATGACGCAATCGATGCGATGCAAGGGAGATATAAAAGCATGAGTAAATATGAAAGGAGATGTCACCATGGCAGCGAAGAAAATGCCGGAAAGCCCGATTTATCTTGCGTTAAATATGTCAAAGGTTGTGAACAGTGAAGAAAGCATTAAACAGATGCATCAGGTAGGTCCCCGTGTATGCATCACGACGGCATCACATCCGGGATTCGTCGGATTCCAGGCAAACGTGCAGACGGGAATACTGCCGCTTGCCGGTCGGTATGGCGGGGGGAGTGTTCACATGGAAGCAACGCTCAACCCACTCCGTAATTATCAATACACCATGTGGAAGACATGGCAGGACCACGACGAATTCCACGCACAGCAGTTCGACCGGATCTTTGAATTGTGCGGACATTGCCTTTCCATGGTAATCGAAGGACCATGGGAACCGGTGTACCGCATTGTCGCATCAAAAATGGCGCCGGTCAGATCCATGGGGCAGATAGCGGATATTGCAGGTGATATACAACATCAGAAAGACTTTATTCGATTCGCGACGCCACAACGCTGTGTCGCCATTGCAGAGCATACGGTGAAACCAGGGAAAGAAAAGGCTTTCGAGCAGGGGGTTATCGATACGATGGATGCCATATCAGAATCCACCGGGTTCCTCGGCTATATGATTCTCCATCAGGTCGGCGTCTGCGCACTGGGCAGCTTTATGTTCGACCCGACGTCCATGGGTGAAGCATTGCAGACCCTGGGAGCCAATCCTCCGAAAAATGTTAAGCCCCTCTTTGCAACACCGGAAGCCATGCCCCATCCGCCCGAATACATCATTCACAGCGAATGGGACGCTCCTGAACTGGCACAGCTTGGCTTTGCAAAAGTTCTGGTCAATCATGTCATTCGAAAAATTCACGACGACGGAGTTATGGCACACGTCATGAGAGGTCCGTATATTATGTTCTTTCAGCCCATGATGGAAGAACCGGGATGGCGGTCCATGCTGTAGTACATACTTGAGTCGGGGGCGCCCACGGTTAGAAAAGACCCGGCGCCCTTCGTCCGTATTACAGCAGCGAGCAGTTCTGCTCTGATGAAAGGATGTGACCATGAAGCGAAGAACAAGCGGCATCCTCATTCATGTATCGTCTCTCCCCGGTCACCACGGAATCGGTGATCTGGGACCGGATGCCTTCATTTATGCCGATTTCCTGGAAACGGCAAAACAGAGCTTCTGGCAGGTTCTCCCCATGAACCCAACGGAACCGATTTCGGGAGAGTCCCCCTACAGCAGCAGTTCCGTTTTTGCCGGGAATCCCCTGCTGATCAGCCCTCAACGTCTGTATGAAAATAATCTCCTCACAAAGAAAGACCTCTCCACGCTGCCGAATTTGCCAACGGACAGGGTTGATTTTCCTTCGGTCAGAAAATGCAAGCGACGTATCTTCCGCCAGGCCTATCAGCGATTTCGAAAAGACAATCACGGGGATTCTTTCAAGGCGTTCTATCAACATCATTCTCACTGGCTCGACGATCATGCCCTCTTCGTCTCACTGAAGGAATGTTTTAAACACGAGCCGTGGCATAAATGGCCTGAAGCCATGCGCGACAGAGAAGCGCAGGCTTTAGCTCGGGCCCGGGAACACTTGTCTGATCGTATCATGAAAGAAAAGTTTCTCCAATACTGCTTTTATGAACAATGGGATACCCTCAAACAATATTGCAACGTCCGTGACATTCGAATCATAGGAGACATGCCGATATATGTCAGTCATGACAGTGTCGATGTATGGTGTCATCCAGGGTTATTCAAGCTTGATGAGAACAAACTGCCGACAGTGGTTTCCGGCGTGCCGCCTGATTATTTCAGCCCGACGGGACAGCTCTGGGGAAATCCCGTCTACCGCTGGGATGTCATGAAAGAGACGGGATTCGCCTGGTGGGTCAGGAGATTCGCCCACAACCTGACAATGTATGATTATGTGCGGGTCGACCATTTTCGTGGGTATGTTGCCTTCTGGGAAGTCCCCGCCCGCGAAAAGACAGCCGTCAACGGCGTCTGGGTCGCGGCCCCCGGAAATGATTTATTCACAACGCTGTTCAAAAAGTTTTCATGCCTCCCTCTAATCGCTGAAGATATCGGAACAATAACACCGGAGGTCCGGGAAGTGCTGGCCCAATCGGGATTTCCCGGAACCCGTCCCATCATATTCGCTTTCGGTGGAAATCTTTCGATCCACGAATGCGCACCTCACAACATTTCGAAAAACAACGTAGCCTATACAGGCACCCATGATTGCAATACTGTCAAGGGATGGTACCGAAAAGATGCAACGCGGGGAGACCGGAGGCGGCTTTCGCGCTATCTGGGAAGACGTGTCTCGGAGGCCACGGTCCACCGGGAATTCACCAGACTTGTAATGATGAGCGCTGCAGATGCGGCGATTATTCCCATGCAGGATATCCTCGGCCTCGATGAGACAGCACGGATGAATCTGCCGGCACATTTGGAAGGAAACTGGCGATGGCGCCTCATGCCAGACCGATTGACCCCGGCGCTCGCTCAGGAACTCGGCGAATGGACCGAGTTGTATGGACGGGCGTGAAGGTAATCGCGACATCTCAAAAGAAATGGGCGCCTTTCAAGAGCGTCTTTGATGTCTTGACAGAAAAGCATTGATCCGTTAAAAGCGAAGCTGTATTGATAAGGCACATGCCTTTTACGTTGAGAGCATCGAAGCTCTGCAATGAACAGGATGAAGGAGGAAACATGAAGGTATACAGGCTGAAGGACGTGCAGGAACGGGAGCTCGTGCCGGGCGGAAAAGTGAGATTCGTGCATTCGGACGCAATGACACTTGCATTCTGGACATTTGAAGCAGGCAGTCCCCTTCCCGAGCACGCCCATCATCATGAACAGATCCTCTCGGTTGTAAAGGGCGTTATTGAATTCGTCATCAACGGTGAGAACGAAATCGTTGAAGCACCGGCATCGATCATCATTCCGCCGAATGCGGTCCACTCAGGGAAATGCCGTACCGACTGCACAATCATCGATGCCTTCAACCCGAAACGACAGGACTTTGCCGTGTTGGATGCATAAGTCTCTTTTATTGACTCAGCGAAACGTCCCGACGTTTCAGAGAAAGATGACAACATCGTTATGATACTTGAAAAGACAGGAAAAATCTGCGACGGTTTATATTCAATCGGATACCATTTCATCCCCGCCTTTCTTCTCATGAGTGACCCTCCCGTTCTCTTTGACGCGGGTCTCACCATTGCCGGACCACGGTATCTGGAAGACATGCGGGAGTACGTGGGCAATCCCGATCGGCTCGGCTATATATTTCTTACCCATTCTCATTACGACCATTGCGGAGCAGTCCCGTTTCTCAAGCGAAACATACCGGGAGTCAAAATTGTGACAAGCGCGCCTGCCGCGGCAACACTTCAAAAGGAAACGGCGGTTCAACTCATGAAAAGCCTGAACAACGACTATGAAAATAAATTCAGGAAATTCATCGGCACGGAGGATGTATCGTTTGATTCAATTTCCGTCGACCAAACCGTCAAGGACGGTGATGAATTCAACCTCGGGAGCGACTGGGTGATTCAGGTTATGGCCACACCGGGGCACACCAGAGATTCGGTGTCATATTACATACCAAAAATAAAGGCGCTGATCCCCGGTGAGGCAACGGGCGTTCTGAACGGGAATTATGACATTCAATCGGAATTTTCATCAAGCTATCATGACTACGTTCATTCACTTGAACGACTCGCCACGCTTGATGTTGAAATACTGCTTCTGCCGCATGTGCATGTTTTGACGGGCGAGGACGCAAAAAAACACTTTGTAAATTCACTCAACGCGGCACAAGCACTGAAAGAAAGAATTGAAAATCGCCTTGATGCCTTCAACGGAGATCGTGATGCCGCCATTGAAGCAATAGTGAAGGAAGACTATGACGAATCCCAGGCCGTCCTTCAAGACAAGCGGTCATTCCTTCTCAACCTACAGGCAAAAGTCAAAGCCGTTGCTGAAGGACGCTAATTTTATTCTTGCCTTATATGCTATAATTTCCTATAAGGGGTTCAACTTCCCGGTAAAAAAGCTTTGTGAAAGGAGTTTAACAGCATGAATATTTTGATTTTCGGTCCTAATGGCAGCGGCAAGGGTACGCAGGGCGCAATAGTACAGAAAAAATTCGGTGTTCCGCACATTGAGACAGGGGTAATTTTCAGAGAAAATATCTCAAAGGGAACAGAATTGGGAAAGAAAGCAAAAGGATATATAGACAAGGGAGAACTCGTACCCGACGAAATCACGATTCCCATGATCCTGAACAGGCTGCAGGAAGCCGATTGCAAAAACGGCTGGCTGCTGGATGGATTTCCCCGAAACCTGGCACAGGCGGAAGCCATGTATAAAGCCCTCCAGGATGCCGACATGAATCTCGACTATGTCATAGAAATCGAACTTGACAGACAGACATCAAAAAACAGAATTATGGGACGAAGGCTGTGCGTAAATGACAACAATCATCCGAACAACATCTTTATTGATGCGATCAAACCGGCGGAAAAAGACGGCGGCTTCGTATGCCGGGTCTGCGGCGGCACATTAAGTGCGAGAGCGGATGATCAGGATGAGGCCGCCATCGACAAGCGACACAATATCTACTATGACACAAAAACGGGAACTATGGCAGGCATCAACTATTTCAAAGAGAGAGTTAAGGTTATCGGCGTGGATGGCCTTCCCGGCGTCAAGGAAGTATCCGAGGATCTGCTGAAAAAATTAGGATAGACATATTCTTTATTACACAGTATAAAAGCCTTCCTTTAACCGGGGAGGCTTTTTTACTATGTCTAAGGATGGCAAGAAGAAACAAAATTTAAAAGAAGAGATTATACGGATATGACGGATCGTTCATGGAATCAATACGAAACTTCAGCATCATAGCTCACATAGACCATGGCAAGTCGACCCTTGCCGACCGGCTGATTCAACATGCCGGCGTCGTCGAAGCACGGGTCTTTAAAGACCAGATCCTCGACAGCATGGATATTGAACGGGAACGGGGAATCACCATCAAGAGCCAGGCCATCACTCTTCCTTACCGAGGAACCGATAATAACGATTATGTCCTTAATCTTATCGATACACCGGGACATGTCGATTTCTCATATGAAGTGTCCCGTTCTCTTGCCTCATGCGAAGGAGTTCTCCTGCTCATAGACGCTTCCCAGGGAGTTCAGGCTCAGACCGTGGCCAATCTCTACCTTGCGATGGAACATAATCTGGAAATTATCCCGGTCATCAATAAGATCGATCTGCCCACGGCGGACGTTACCCGAACAATGGAACAGATTGATGCCGAGCTGGGGCTGGACCCTTACCGCAGTCTCATTTGTTCGGCAAAGACGGGGACAGGAATCGAGGAGATCCTTGAAGCAATTGTCCATCGTATACCCCCACCGAAAGGAAATAATGACGAGCCGCTGGCCGCCCTGATTTTCGATGCGGCGTACGATGCTTTTCGCGGGACGATTATTTCCTGCCGCATTTTTGACGGCACCGCAAGAAACGGCGATATTATCCGCTTCATGCATAACGAAATGACTTACCGGGTTGAAGAAGTCGGTCGATTTCTCCTGTCGCGACAGAAACGAGACCGACTGTCTGCCGGTGACGTCGGCTATATCATCGCCGGTGTCAAGACCGTTTCCGACGTAAAAATCGGCGATACGATAACTATTGACACAAAACCCTGCAGCAGGCCCCTACCGGGCTTCAAGGAAGCAAAACCGGTAGTATTTGCATCGATCTATCCCATTGCTTCGGATGACTATGAAGACCTGGCGATTGCCCTTGAAAAGTACACCCTGAACGACGCGTCGTTCACCTACCAGAAAGATTCGTCGGTTGCCCTCGGCCAGGGATTCCGGTGCGGATTTCTCGGGCTGCTTCATCTCGACATCGTCCAGGAACGTCTCGAACGGGAATATGATCTTTCGATCATTCTTTCCGTCCCGAGTGTGCGCTATCGCTTTACCCTGAAAAACGGCGATGTCGTCGACATTGACAATCCGGCATATTATCCCGATACTGCGACCATTGAAAAATCAGAAGAACCATACATCCGGGCAACCATGATGTTCCCCGAGCGATATCTGGGTGCGGTCATGAAACTCTGTCGTGAAAAGCGGGGCGACAACTCAACGCTCAATTACCCCAGTCCGGAGCGAGTGGAACTTGTCTTTGAAATGCCGCTTGGCGAAGTTATCTATGACTTCTATGATCGCCTTAAAACAATCACGCAGGGATATGGTTCTTTCGATTACGACGTGATCGACTATCGTGAAAGCGACCTTGCCCTTCTCGATATTCTGGTCAACGGCGACAAAGTCGATGCGCTTGCTCAGATCGTGCACCGCGGCAATGCTCGGACGCGGGGTCTCCGGGCATGTGAAAAGCTTAAGGAAGAAATCCCCCGTCAGATGTTCAAAATTGCAATTCAAGGGGCTGTCGGAGGGCAGATCATATCACGAACGACCATCTCCCCCTTCAGGAAAGACGTTATTGCCAAATGTTATGGCGGCGATATCACACGGAAACGGAAGCTCCTGGAAAAGCAGAAAAAGGGGAAAAAAAGAATGAAAATGATCGGATCGGTGGCGATTCCCCAGAGTGCATTTGTGGCAGTGTTAAAATCCGATTCGGAGTAATCACCATGTCATGCCGTTCCGGACTATCCCACAATCCGGGATTATACATCCACGTTCCCTTCTGTCGCTCGAAATGCCGATACTGCGGGTTCTACTCGGTGACATCCGTCGATGCAATCCCCGGCTATATCGAGGCGCTGTGCAACGAAATGGAAATGTATCAAGGCATTTTCGGTACATTTGACACGGTGTACTTCGGCGGCGGGACCCCCACAGTTCTCCCGCCCCACACCATCGAAACGATCCTTGCAGGAGTACGGAAGTCTTTCGCCCTCACGGATAACCCGGAGATTACTGTCGAAGCAAATCCGCAGGATCTGGATATGACGATGTTGACTTCTCTATTCGACTGTGGCGTCAACCGCCTTAATATCGGTGTCCAGTCGTTCAACGACGACATTCTCTCATTTCTCGGACGGAGACACACTGTTGCGACGGTTCGATCAGCCCTCGATAATGCACGGCTAGTCGGCTTCACGAATATAGGCATCGACCTGATGTATGCAATTCCCCATCAAAGCATCGAAGAGTGGTTCGCTACCCTTGATCAGGCATTAATGGCCGCACCTGAGCATATCTCCTGTTATGAACTCACGATTGACACAGGAACGCCGCTGAAAATAGAGCTTGAGAGCGGTGCCATATCCCTCCCCGACGAGGATCTTCAATTTGATTTTTTCATAAAAACATCGGAGCGACTTGAAAATGCCGGATACGTCCACTATGAGGTATCAAATTTCGCCGGGAAGCTGAATCTTGCTTCACGGCACAACCGTAAATACTGGGATCATATTCCCTATCTCGGCCTCGGTCCTTCGGCTCATTCATTTTTGCATAATCGCCGTTGGTGGAATCATCGCTCGCTATCCCGGTATCTCGATGACCTCCATAAGGCGAAGAAACCCGTTGAAGAGACAGAGGCACTGACGGACGATCAACTGTGTCTTGAGGCCCTTTCCCTCGGTCTTCGCACAAAAAAGGGTATTAATCTTACGGATTTTAAAATGAAATATCATGTCGACCTATTGAGAGAAAAGAACGATATGCTTGCCAGACTGAAGGACGAAGGCCTTATTGACATCGAAAACGGAATATTATCTCCTACGCGCTTCGGTCTCGCTGTAGCAGATACCTTACCGCTTATATAAGAGTTGAAAAAGAATTTTTTCTTTGACATTCGAGGATTCTTGAATTAAGGATTAAGCAGTCGTGAAGTCGAGTTCATAACAATTGAAAGCACACTCAATTGCCCCTGGTAACTGTTTCTTTTTAAGGAATAATATTCACTTTATTGCTAATGCATGGGTATCGCAATTGATGTGATGATATTGTTATGGATCGCAGTCAAACCTACCGATAACATCCATTAAACATCCAGTCCCCGACAGAATATGGAGAAATGAGGTGAACGACACATGGAAGAGGAGAAAATGGAACTCGGACACGAGCCGGTGCCGGGATATAAAAAAGTGTTTTTCATTGCACTCACGATTGCCGTCATCTACTTTGCGATTATCATGTTCAATTCGATATAATACACGGTCACATAAAAAAACAAATGATAGGAATTATTTATGAAGAATGAGAAAGAACATTTATTTGATAAACCAAGGAATGTAAAAAGACTTTTGACGATTTTTTACGGATTCCTCGCAGTTCTGCTCATCGGAGATTTTTTTATTCACAAACATACCGACTTCGCATGGGAGGCATGGCCTGAATTTTATGCGACATACGGATTTGTGGCCTGTGTCGTTCTTGTATTAGCGGCAAAATATCTTCTGCGTCCAATAGTTAAGAGACGGGAGGATTACTATGATTAATACTGTTCCTCCCGGACTTATATTCATCATCGGCGCCCTTTTCATTCCGCTTATTAAAAATAGAACTATGAAATGCGGATATCTTCTGCTTCTTCCCATCATCAGTTTTATCAATTTGATTCACATCCCTGTCGGTACAAACTTTACCGTCGAATTTCTCGGCTATAATCTTGTATTTGCAGAGATCGACCGACTCAGTCTCCTCTTCGGATATGTTTTTCATTTGATAACCGTCATCGCCGTCATCTACGCACTGCACGTCAAAGACGACCTCCAACATGTGGCGGGTTATATTTATGGCGGCGCCGCTCTTGGTGTGACCTTCGCCGGCGATCTTCTCTCTCTTTTCGTTTTCTGGGAAATGTTGACTGTCGGTTCTGTTTTCCTGATCTGGGCAAGAAGGACGCAGAAATCTCTTGACGCCGGATTTCGGTATGCTCTGGTACATATTGTCGGTGGTCTCATGCTCCTTGCGGGAATCCTTATGCACATCCACAGCACGGGTTCCGTCGATTTTACCTATATCGGACTTGAAAACGGCAATCTTGGATCATATCTCATCTTTTTTGGATTCGGTGTTAACTGTGCCTGGCCTCTTCTTCATCCGTGGCTGACCGATGCTTATCCGGAAGCGACAATAACCGGTGTTATCTTCCTGAGCGCTTTTACGACAAAGACCGCCGTATATGCCTTGGCCCGGGCTTTCCCTGGAACATCAATGCTCATATGGATCGGCGCTGTTATGACCATGTTCCCCATTTTCTACGCTGTTATTGAAAACGACTTGCGGCGAGTGCTTGCCTACAGCTTGATCAACCAGGTTGGTTTCATGGTGTGTGGCATCGGTATCGGAACGCATCTGGCAATTAACGGAGCTGTCTCTCATGCATTTAACGATATCATCTTCAAGGCACTCCTGTTCATGTCGGTGGGAGCCGTTATGTACCGAACAGGTAAAGTCAACGCAACCGATCTGGGAGGATTGTATAAATCGATGCCCCTTACATGTTTATTCTGTATCGTCGGTGCGGCCTCGATTTCGGCATTTCCGCTCTTCAGCGGCTTTGTCAGCAAATCGATGGTCATGAGTGCTGCGTCCATGGGGGGAATGAGCCTTATCTGGTTTATGTTGCTCTTTGCCTCTGCCGGCGTATTCCACCATGCCGGAATCAAAATTCCCTTCTTTGCGTTCTTCTCTCACGATTCCGGGATACGAACGAAAGAAGCACCACTCAATATGCTGATTGCAATGGGCATTGCCGCATTCCTCTGCATATTTATCGGGACATTTCCCCAATACTCAGTATACCGGTTGCTGCCGTTTACCGATGTTGTGTATCATCCCTATACACCGACACACATCATGGCTCAGACGCAACTCCTCTTCTTCTCAGCCCTGGCCTTTACACTTTTGCTGCTCTCCGGCATTTACCCATCGGAAATCCGAGCCATCAACCTGGATTTTGATCTGTTTTACCGAAAGGGATCGAAACTCGCCGTTTCAGTGGTAACGACATTCGCGGGAGGCATTGCGAAAGGACTGGATTATGTTTTTATAAAAACTCTACCTGCTAAACTCGCGGCATTGAGCAAGCATCCCTTAAGCAGCATGATGAAGGAATATAAAAATGCCGGTGTTGTAACGGGATCAACACCGGAGACGAGCTCAATGCTGATGCCGTCTGGTGTTCCCGTTCTTATCGCCGTGGCATTTCTTTTTATTCTTGCATCGGTATTCCTGTTCTGACAACTGAATATTGAAAATAGATGAGGGTTGTGCCTCTCCGGTGCCACCCTCATTTTCTTGATAACCACTACAATTGCTTCATTCGAAACATTCAACGAATCATAAAACGATCATTTAATCACCCATCCGGAATTTCCATGCAATTGTCGCTTACGATCACGTTTCTTGTTTACAGACATCAGGAAAGACATTGTAGAATCGCCCGCCCATACTTGGACAGTAGTCCTCCAATTCTTTTAAGAACTGGACATTGCTGTCATAGCGAATCGTCTTCATACCCCTGTTCCGTGCCCGCTCGCAATTTGCATAATGATCATCGACGAAAAGAACTCGATGCGGCTCGACATTCAGTATCATAACAATGTCGTCAAAATGTGATTCATCCTGTTTGCTCTTTCCCATATGATAGCTGGAAAAGACGTAATCAAACCATTTAAAAAAGTCATATTTCTCATTTAAGATATTGAGCCACTCCGTCTGATCACTTAAAATGCCAACCTTGATACCGGTGAGCCGTAAGTCCTTGACAACGTCGAATATCCAAGGTCGGAGGGTGAATCGAGAAAGAACTTCCTGCCGCAGTTCGTCGTCATCCGCGAAAATCCCCGATCTTTCCCGAATGATCTGCCAGAAGTCCCTTTCAGTTCCCTTCCCAATAACCCACCCGGTCCCGCGAACGGCCTTAAATCCTGTTTCAACAAGAATGTCAGGATCAACACCATATCTTTCGGCAATAGCCGACAGGCCGTCAATAAACCCTTCATCAGCAAGAACACCTCCGAAATCAAAAAGTACAACATCGACACTGCATGAACTCATTATAATCCCCTCGTAGAATAGTTGATCCAGACTATAACAGCAGTGTGGATTATACAAGGAGTTAATCGTAATTTCATATGATGCTGTTGGAGTTTGTCAATTCAGAGCAGAAGGTTTGTGGAAACGGGGGTCAGCATACCTGGTGGAAGTTATGGAAAAAGTGATGAGTGTGCCAGTCAAACGGCGCAGTAGATGGGTTCCCAATGTCAGGTTTCAGGCTTTTGATTTCCCGATTTCCTTGTTTGATTTCAGATCCGACCGGCTCAATATTTAGGACCGACCGGATTGACAGGTAATTAATATGCTGTTATTCTCCGCGCATAAAATCTCTTAAATAGAAAGCCTGATGTCGCCATGCTGATGCATCAAAAACTGAGTGTTTTATATATCATCGCTTTCGTCTGTAGCGCACTGCTTTCATGTGCCGTTACCGGTTCACAAGATTTGAATCTCTATGAATCCCATCCGGGCATATTCTTGAAATCTTATTCAACCGCGGAACAAGAGGCAATCGAAATCGGATTCACAGCCGATCCGACACGTTACACACAAGATTATGCACACATGATTCTGTGGCGTATACATATCAAGAATCGTGAATTCTCCCGACAGTTGTCACAGCTTCCCGATCTGAATGACGGGATATGCACCGCAGAGGCACGGGCACTATCCACCATCTATGACTATATACATGACGTCATTTTCACGAAGAGAAGCGGCACGGATCATCCCCAGTCGGCAAGAATCACCATGATCAACGACATGATATCAGATGGAATAACAAATGATCGGCACCGATACAGCCCCTCGCTTGAGGCATTCCTGTGGCTCATCCTCGATGGAAATTTCGATCCCCTCTTTTTTTCATCACAGTACAGCGACAGCCTGACACTCACCACGGACATCTGGGAAACCATGTCCGGTCCGCGATGGCAGAATTACGACCTGGTCCTGAACAGGCTCAACACACCGGAACTTATTCACTATTACATCAACAAAAAATTCCGTTTCCGCCAGGGGCCGACCCGGGGAGCGTTTATGCTATTTAAGACAAATGAAGGGCAATCCGTCGATGTGGCATATTTTGCACGGCAGGCAATGAAGCGAGCCGGATACCGAACATTCATCAGAAGTGTTCGTGTGGATGATATTAACGGAAGGAAATTCCACACCGGTTCAGGCGTCATAGTAAGCGACGACAGGTATCTCCTGGTGGCCGACTTTAATGGAACGAATAGAATCAGTGGACCGCACTGCAATCTTTCCGATGTGGATTATGCTCTCGCCGGGGGGAGGAAGATTATAGACAGCGTCTGGGGTGTCTATGATCAACTGCAATAGCGTATTCACAAACCATTGAAAAAGTCCCAAGGTGAGGCTGTTGAAAAACGCCCATCTGTCCTGTCACGCCTGGATTTCCTTTATCCCTCGTCGCTGTGTTGTAAGATTGACTGACTCTTCAGGATTTCAGGCTCCTTGCGTGCGGACAGTTTTGAAAACTTCGTATGGAAATTTTAAACTCCCTTTCCATGCTGGATTTGCCATAAAGACCGTTGCTATGAAATCTGATGTTTTGGCTTTCATCTTTGGATTGATCTCGGCAGCGAGTTTCGGAACCGCCGACTTTTGCGGTGGTTTTGCAACGAAACGGAATAGCGTTTTCAGTGTCATTCTCATATCACAGGTGTTTGGTCTTGTCCTTCTTATTGTGCTGGCAGTGGTGCTGAGAGAAAACGTTCCGTCCGCGGAAACTATACTTCTCGGTGCGCTTGCAGGAATTTTCGGGGCAATCGGACTCGTAGCATTGTACCGAGGACTTGCTATCGGACGGATGAGCGTGGTGGCGCCTGTCAGCGCTGTTATCGCCGCTGTATTTCCCGTTATCGTCGGCATCTTCATTGAAGGAATTCCCACATACGGCCACCTCGTGGGATTAACTCTGGGACTCTGCGCAATCTGGAATCTTGCCGGTGGAGGGAGTGGAACACCAATCCACCGGTATGAGCTTTGCCTGCCGGTAGCTGCCGGGCTGGCGTTCGGCCTCTTTTTTATTATTATTGATCAGGTCAGCAGTGCGGCAATTCTCTGGCCCCTGGTTGCTGCACGCATTGTATCGATCACCATGCTTTCTTCGCTCATCACGATACGCCGTGACGGCATAAAACCGGTCATGAACCAGTTGATTATCATCGCAACGGCGGGCTTCTTTGACGCTGGTGGCAATGTTCTGTTTGCGCTTGCAACCCGGTTGGGCAGGCTCGATATATCGGCAACACTCACGTCGCTCTACCCTGCCGGTACGGTTTTCCTGGCCTGGATAGTCCTGAAGGAAAGACTGTCTCTTCGACAGTGGTTCGGTGTTCTGATCGGCCTTGTCGCCCTCGTCCTGATTGCATGGACGTGATGGAAGTACGGACCTTTTTTCATTAATGCTCAAGCTTCACCGGTGTTATAAATCCGGGAGGCTTGACGGCAAGTACCGAACATGGCAGTTGATCAAGAATTGCCTCGGCGGTATTACCAATGATAAGTCCCGAAATACCCGTACGTGCAATTGTCCCCATGACGACAAGATCAGCGTTCAAATCCACTGCCAGTTTCGCGATCATCACTTTTGCAGGTCCTTTGGGAAGGTGCAAACCGGGAGAAAGTCGATTATACAAATCAGTACCGATCCGGGCACGGAGTGCCCCATTCAACATGTAGAGACCCTTTTTATGAAGCTCACGTTGGTTTTCAATGTAGGTGGCAACAACCTCATCGGTGGTACCGCTCCTTGACTGTATTGTTTTTTCAGCAAAGGCTTCCCAGGCATGGACCAGGTGCAGAGATCCAGAATCCGAGAGTGCAATCGAACCGGCCAGATCAAGAATCTCCCCGTTGAGTTCATCATTCACGGCTGAGGGTTCCATTGGATTGAAATCGACAGCCGCCATAATGCAATTATAGCCGGACTTTTCGAGTGGCTTCATGATCCATACGGGACACGGGCATTTGCGCAGCAAATGCATATCGTCGCTACCGAACAATCTTCTTATGAAACCTGGATTTTCCGCAGTCTTTATCACCAGATCATGTCCATTGCGAAGTACGGCACGAATCACCTCAAGGAAAGTCGTGCCCATCGTTACATCGAGTTGAATTTTTAAGCGGTTCCCGTAGGTTTCTATTAATGATCGCAAGGCGTTCGCGCGGGAGGTTATCCTTTCAGACCGGTAATCGTCAGAAACGGGAGCAACTACGTCGATAATCGTCAGCGTTGCCTCGTTGCTTTCCGCCAGGGAGACTGCACGATCAAGAGCCTGAGCCTGATCCTCCGTTGCTTCACTCACGTAGATAATGTTCTTAAATCGTTTCATATGTTACCTCACCCGATCCAGGGTCGCGCTGTATTCATGCCGGGGCTGAGGCGCTTGTTGTTCAGTAAACTGTGTGTACCGGATCGATGTCTGATTTTTCTTCAGACAACGGCTATAACGGCGCCTGTTCCTTCAATTTTTTCACTGCCCCCACTTTCCCGATAACGATCAGACGATCTCCGGCCTGCAACCGCTCTTCCGGATTGATCGTCGTGATTTGATCCTGACCTCTTCGGATTCCGGCGAGGGTAACGCCATACTTCTGGCGAAAACGGATATCAGCCAAAGATTGACCGGAAATCTTCGAATCGTCGGATATTCTGATCTCTGCAATTTCAAAGCGATCGATGTCTTCGCCGTTCTTCTGCATTTCGAACTGATTGAGCATGCTTTCGGCACCTTTCAGACCGGCGGGAGGTCCCATGAGCAACAGGCGGTCCGCCGGAAAAATCCTGAAATCCGGATCCGGCTCATAATAGATACGACCACCTCGGCTGACAGCAAGAATCGATATACCTTCTGTTGACAACATGAGATTTCTTACGGCCTGTCCGGCGATGGAAGCATCCGAGCGAATACGCATTTCAAGGAATGAGATCGGCCAATTAACACTTTCAGGAAGAAAGTCCATCGAATAGGCCAACATATCGGCCGCCTGTTCCGCTGCATCGGTAAACGGTCGAAATACCAGGTGGGCGCCTGCATTTTCATATTCTCGTGCTTCCTCCTCATTCACCGCCGTTAAGGCCACTTTGCCATCGTACCCATCTTTCTCGAGGATATGCATAAGCGTCAGGTTCATCTCTTTCGAACGAACGGTACTGATCACCCATCGCGCCTTATTCAGACGCAATTGCTCATGCATCTCCGGATCAGCCATGTCTCCATAAAGAACCGGTACTCCTCGTTCACGCCATCTTTCCAACACACCGGGGTCAAAATCAATGCCCAGTATTGTTTTATTTCTCCTTAAAAGGTATTCCGCAAGTCCGCTTCCATAGTTTCCCAAACCCACCAAAATCACATCGAGCGTAACTGCCTCCTTGAGGGTACATATGGCGGCTTCCCTGTATGGGATGCTCCTTTCAAATATCTTCAAGGGACCGGACAGGAGGCGATAAAGATTGCCGGAATATAGGATCATATAGGTGGACACGAAAATGGTCACAACTCCAACGAGGGTGATCAGGCCGACGGTTTCATTTGTAATGTGTCCGATGCTCAACCCCAATGCAGCAACGATAAGGGAAAACTCACTGATCTGAGCCACCGTCAGCCCGGCAAGAAAGCTGGTACGGCGGCGATAGCCCATCAACCCCATAATAACTAAAACAATAATGGGGTTGCCGATAAGCACAAAGAAAGAAAAAATAAGCGATGCGCCCATCTGCGAACCTACCGTTGACCAGTCCAAGCGTGCTCCAAGATCAATAAAGAAAAAAAGGAGAAGGAAATCCCTGAGGCCCGTGAGACGAGCACCGATGGAATCACGGTAGGCCGTTGATGCCAGTGAAACTCCTGCCAGGAATGCTCCCACCTCTTTACTGAACCCGAGCATTTCACTGCCCGCACCGAGAAAAACCGCCCATGCGATTGCAAATAATGTCAATAATTCCAATGAGTGAGCCAGACGCTCCGTCAGATAGGGGATGAGGTATTTCATCAGCAGGGCGATAATCGCCAGCATTCCCAGACCCTTTGCACCAATGATCAGCACCGAGACATACGCCGGCCCTTCCTCTGCAACTGATGATCCGAAGGTGGTAAGACCGACCAGGGCCAGGATGGCCGCTATATCTTGAACTATGAGGAAGCCGATGGCAATCTGACCATGGAGCGAATCGATTTCTTTTTTGTCGGACAGCAGTTTTACGATAATGATCGTACTGGAAAATGTAAGCGCAACCGACACGTAGGCGGCACTGAGGAATGACATCTTCATGGCTATGGCAATCAAGAAACCGAAGATAGATGTAAAGACAATCTGCCCCAGGCCTGTTGCCAGAGCAACCGGGCCGGTGGTTCGGATGAGATGCAGATCAAGTTTAAGACCGACGATAAACAGGAGAAGCGCAATACCGATATGTGCCAGCAGTTCTATTTGGTCGTAGCTATGTATGATTCCAAGACCTGAGGGGCCGGCGAGAATGCCCGTTGCGAGAAACATGATAATCAGCGGCTGACGTAATTTTTGCCCGATAACTCCGAACAGAGTTGCAAGACCTAAAATAGCGGCGATTTCCACGAAGTGATTTCCGTTTGTCATTCTGTGCATCTCCCGTGAGGTAAAGGATAACTCAGCGGTAATCCTCCGGTAAAGAACGCTTTCTGCACGCTCCAAATCGACAAAAGTGCAGCTGTTTTCCAACGCACGGCACGGTTAATTTTTGATAGATGAAGATGAATCTGTCTGTTTTATCAGCTTTTCGACAAAACCGGCCAAGGCATCACCGATCATTGAGTAGGGAAGAATGACCTCGTTGGCCCCGGCCCTTTTTAATATTCCGATCTGATCAGCCGAATCGGCCGTCGCCATGATGACCGCTTGAGGAGCAAGCGGGCGACAGGTTCGAATAATGTCCTCATTCGACGTTCCCTTCAGAAGCATATCGGGAATGGTAGAGATAATCAGATGGGCATCCCGTATATGGGCGTGATCCAAGGTGTCCATGCTGCCGATATCGCCGAACATGCCTTTCACACCCCGGACTTTCAATTCCTTCAAAACCTCCAGGTTGAAGTCGATGACAAGAATTTTTTTAATAAGTTCGGGCGCCGTTTCGGCAAGTTTCTCGATAAAAGCTCTGGCCCCGCGATGGTAACCGAGCAGAACGACGGGATAATGTTCATGAGCGGCGCCCTCCTGCTCCTGCTGCGGTCCCAATCCGAAACCGAGACGCTCCATGAACCGGTTAAAAACAAGGTAAGTCGCGTGATTGCCTTTGATCATATATGAAGCCAGGACCGATGTGATGGCCATGGCATAAATGACGAGGCTTACAATCTTGTCTTCAATATGGCCGTACGTGATACCGAGCATGGCAATAACCAGGGAAAATTCGCTGATCTGTGACAGATTAAGACTGGCAATGAAACTGGTGCGTCGCCCGCTTCCCGCCAGAGTAAGGATGGGATAGATCGTCAAAAACCGCGAGGCGATAACAAAAACAACCATAACGAGGGCGCTCAATAATATAGTCGTATCGGGCGCCGGGATTTTCATCCCGATGGACAGGAAAAAGAGCGTCAGGAAAAAGTCGCGCAGTGGTAACACTTTAGCGATGATGTGAACTCCATAAGGAAAGGACGATATGGAAACGCCGGCGATGAGGGCGCCCATCTCCATGGACAGGCCCATCCACGACGCGATACCGGCCATGACAACGCACCAGGCGATGGACATGGCGACAACCATTTCCGGTGTCTTGGCGATCTGGTCAAAAATCCACTTCAAAACATATCGGCTCAGAAGAAAGCCGAGACTCAGAAGTATGAAGCTTTTCCCCAGAGCCAGCGCGACAAGGCTCAGCTTGGGATTCATGAAATGGGGCTGCAGGGCGAGGACGAGAATCGCCCAGATATCCTGAAAGATCAAAATGCCCAGAGTGATCCTTCCGGGTATGGTATCAAGCTCGAACTTGTCGTAGAGGAGCTTGACGACAATCGCCGTACTGCTCAGAGCGCAGAAAATAGACAGATACAGGGCATCGATGGGCTGTGTTCCCATGTAATCACTCAAAAGGAGATAGAATCCAAGGCCGATGATAACGCACAGGGCGAATTGGCCTACGCCGGCAAAAATCAGTTGTTTGCCTGAGGAGAGCATCTTTGCAGGATCAAGTTCCAGACCGATGATGAACAGAAGAAGGATCAACCCGATTTCGGAGATCACCTCGATACTGGCCGGATCGACGACCAGCTTTAATCCTATTTCAGGCCCGATAAGTGCGCCCGCTACGAGATAGCCGAGGATGACGGGCTGTCGAAAGAGCTGGAATACGAAACCCAGGGCCGTTGCAGCAAGAATAGATATACCGATTTCGGGAAGAAGTCCATGCATGGAGCGTTATCCTACCTTTCCCGGCTTCCGCCGGCGTGATGTTCAGTTCGGTGATTGTTTAATCTTGTTTAATAGTTGACCAGTTCCTATTCTTTGTTGTTGGGAGTATAAGAAGAGAACATTTGCGTGTCAAGATCATTTTGATCGTGGACAATGTTTCATATCGTGCGCCATCAACGGCATCATCTTCAGGGGATTGACAATCTGGATTTATTGATGTATATAAGCAATAAAAAATCATGGGGATGGAGTCCCCCGTAGTAAACGCCGACCATATAAAGGCTGATGACTCCTGTCGCATTTGATATGCGGCGGGGACCTTAGCCTGTCTGTTCACCGCCGTCAGGCGGTTTTTTTGTATCCACCGCCCTATCTGGAAATCTTGGAGAAAGTCACATGACACAAAAAAATCAGACACCATTGGTTGCCGCGTCCGATCAGAGTAATTTAGCCGTGACGGGAGCAATGACCCAGCCGGAAATCAACAAACTGTCTAAGATTTTCAATGACGTAATAGCGTGTCTCGAAGTTGTGGGAGACACCTTTTCAGAGGAGCAGAAGAAGCTCCACGAATTACGAACCCGCCTGCAGGAAGGCCGTTTCCACCTTGCAATTCTTGGACAATTCAAGCGGGGGAAAAGCACGCTCCTCAATGCCCTCGTGGGTGACAAATTACTGCCGAGCTCGGTTCTGCCGCTCACGGCTATTCCCACGTTTATTCAAGCAGGGGACTCTCTTCGGGCGGAAGCACTCAACATGAACGGTGTGGTCAGTGATAAAATTACCGGTGATTCCATTGATGAGTTAAGCGCCTTTCTGTCAAAACTGGTAACGGAAGAGGCGAATCCTGAGAATCGTCTCGGTATTTCGCACGTCAAGGTCTTTCATCCGTCACCACTCCTGAAAAACGGCGTCGTTCTCATCGACACGCCCGGAATAGGCTCGACATTTATTCACAACACGGAAATGACCCTCAATTTTCTTCCCCAGTGCGATGCCGCCCTGTTTCTCATCTCCGCGGACCCACCGATAAGCGAAGTCGAGTTGGAATTTCTGCACCGGGTGAAGGCACTGGTACCGCGGCTTTTCTTCATTCTGAACAAGGTGGATTATCTCGGCGACAGTGAAAAACGTGACGCCGAACTGTTTTACAAAAAAATCCTGAAGGAAAAGGTGGGATTCGAGGAGGATGTGCCGATCTTTGCCGTATCGGCCCTGCAGGGACTCGAGGCACATGAAACAGGGAACGAGGGCAAATGGTCGGCGAGCGGCATGGCCGCCGTGGAAGACCATCTGGTTCATTTTCTAGCGAAAGAAAAAGCAGCAGTATTGCGCAAGGCCCTTTCATCGAAAGCAACGGATATCTTGTCTGACATCCTGCTGCAGATTAACCTGACCGTTCGATCCCTGAATATGCCCCTGGAGGAACTGGAACAGCGGCAGCATACATTTGAAGGCAAAATAAAGGAAACAGAACGCCAAAAAACGGTTGCAGGCGACCTTTTAACGGGAGACCGAAAACGCCTCATGGAATTCCTTGAGTATCAGGCGGCAGACCTCCGTCAGAAGGGGCGGACACACTTCGAACACATTCTTGAACAGATCCTTGCAGATAATGTCTCGATTGACAAGGCCCGGCAGTTGCTTCTCAATGAGCTCCCCGTCTTTTTTGAAAGAGAACTGGGAGATATGTCGCGGATCTTTGAAGCACGGGTCACCGAGGTGTTACAACCCCATCAGGAACGGGCTGATGACCTGATAGAGACGATCAGGAGGACGGCGGCAGAGCTTTTCGAAATTCCCTACCGTGCGCCGGAGAGTTCCCAGGCCTTCGCAATGACCCGGCAGCCCTACTGGGCGACACAGCAGCGACAATCCTTTATGAATCCCATCCCGGAAGGTGTTATCTATAATCTTCTGCCGGCAGGCATGCGGAAAAAACGTATGAGAAAATACCTCTCCGAAGAAATAGGCTTTCTCGTTTTCCAGAATGTGGAAAACCTCCGGTGGGTGACGCTGCAGAACCTGAACCAGGCATTCCGCCGCTTCAGTCTTGAACTGGCAGATAGGCTGGAAGATACGGTTGTTGCAACTCACGGCGCAATAAAGGAAGCCGTGAAGAAACGGACTGAACAGTCGCACACGGTTGCTAATGAACTTCAGCGGTATGAGGCGACACAGGTGAGTCTCGAACAGATAATGAAAAATATCGAAACGGAATAACCGGACATAATCAAGGAATAAAGAGGGGGAACGTATGGACACTGCTATTGAACGGGTTATTGCCCGTGAAATTCTTGACTCGCGGGGGAATCCTACCATTGAAGTCGATGTCAACCTCACCGGCGGCGCACAGGGGCGTGCCGGTGTCCCGTCCGGCGCTTCGACAGGGATATACGAAGCGCTTGAACTTCGTGACGGGGATACCAACCGGTACGGCGGGAAGGGTGTGATGAAAGCGGTCAGTTTCATCAACGAAAAAATTGCCTTTGCCGTTCAGGGGATGGATGCCCTGGAATATAAGACCGTCGACCGGATTATGATCGAGTGGGATGGAACTCCGGACAAATCGCATTTCGGCGCCAATGCCATTCTCGGTGTCAGCATGGCCGTTGTGCGTGCCGCGGCACAGGCATGCAACACGCCGCTGTATAGATTCCTCGGCGGTGACCATGCCGTCACTCTGCCATGTCCCATGTTCAATGTGCTGAACGGCGGTGTTCATGCCAACTGGCAGGGTCCGGATTTCCAGGAATTCATGATCTGTCCCTCAGGGGCTCCCGATTTTAAAGAGGCGTTGCGATGGGCCGCCGAGACGTATCACACCCTCAAAAAACTGCTCAGGGACAGGGGATTCTCCGTCGGTGTCGGTGACGAGGGAGGCTTCGCGCCGGCACTGAAAAAAAATGAGGATGCCATTGAAGTGATTCTGAAAGCAATTGAAATAGCGGGCTATAAACCAGGGGAAGAGATCGTCCTCGCACTCGATCCGGCATCGAGCGCGTTTTACGAAGACGGAGCGTATGCCCTCCGGACGGAAGGCCGCACTTTGTCATCCGAAGACATGGTCGGTTTGTATGCCGCATGGATCGAGAAATATCCCATCGTCGTCATAGAAGACGGTCTCGCGGAAGATGACTGGGACGGGTGGAATCTGCTTAACAAGACCATCGGACAGAAGGTGGAATTAGTGGGAGACGATCTCTTCGTTACCAACGTGGAGCGGATCGCCCGGGGAATCGCTGAAGACGCCGCCAATGCTGTTCTTATCAAACTGAACCAGATCGGCACCGTCAGCGAGACCATTGCCGCCATTGAAATGGCGCGGAAAGCGGGATGGGGCGCCATGGTGTCCCACAGAAGCGGTGAAACAACGGATACGTTCATTGCCGATTTTACTGTGGCCATGGGCACCGGCCACCTGAAAACGGGAGCGCCGTGTCGGGGCGAACGGGTTGAAAAATACAACCAGCTCCTTCGCATCGAAGAAGAGCTCGGCGACAAAACCGTGTATGCCGGCCGCGGGGCATTCGTGCGGTAACCACATTAGTGATTTCGGCAGACTTTTGGAAAACACTTCCCTGCGTTTCACACTACTTTTGTAATACGCCAGAGAGATAGACGGCATGGTCTTTGTCGGCCGAGAAAAAGAAACACGGCAGATCATACGGGCACTCGGAAAAGACAGCAACGTCATCATCACGGGCAAGTTCGGAATGGGACGAACAAAGCTGATCCGCCACGTTTCGGACATGTGCGGAAAGTGGTGGCGGTTTGTATTCGTCGATTTCTCGAAGACTCCTGGACAGGTATGCACTGATATTCTGACGGAGTTGTCACCGGGGAAACGTTTCATAAATAAAGATCAATGCCGGCGATATAAGACAATACGCCATCGAATCGCCACCGTGCAAAACCAAGACGCGAGGCCGATGGTCTTGGTCCTGGATAATATCGGGAAACTCACGCCACAGCGGCTGGCCCTCATCCGGTATCTTTCCTGGGAGAAACGGTTTCTCTTCATAGCCGTAACGGAACGTTTCCTGCGAGAGGACGATTTCTTTCTCCTTCGGGCTGAATTACAGCCGGAACATGTCATCAAGCTCGGGCGGATCAGCCGCAGAGATTCAATTGCGTATTTCCACGCGGCATCAGAAAGAAACGGTTTTCAGTGGGAATTGGAACGGATACGCATGATGGCTGAAACAGCCGGAGGATACCCCCTGAGCATGCGGGAAATGGTTACAAGGGAGAAAACAGCGTGAAGGAGCGGGTGACAGGCAAAAGCCGAATCCTGACAGAAACGGAAGCGAAACAGGAGGAGTTCAATATCGAGCAAGACCTTCGTAAGATACGGGGGTGCCCTGTTTGTAACCACATCACCAACATCCTCGCCGATTTTTTTGCACATTTACAATATGAACTGTCAAACGACGAGAGTACCCGTCATAATTATGCGGAAGAACTCGGACTGTGCCCGTTTCATGCGTGGCAATTAGAATCATTCTCTTCCCCTCTCGGTATTGCCCGCAGCTATCCTACCGTTTTGGAACATGTCGCATCGATCCTTGTCACACGTGCCGAAACATCGTCACGGTCCCCGGAGAAAGCCTTGAAGGTCGTAAGAGATTCTGCGACGTGCAGTGCATGCCATCTCCTGGAGAAGATCGAAAATAACTATATCAAGCATCTTGGACTATTTCTGACGGATATCGATGGCCGACAGGCATATGCCTGCTCTCATGGTACCTGTCTGAAGCATCTGGAACAATTGATTAATGCGGTTTCTGCCCCCGTGACGGTTCGGTTTCTATTACTGGATGAGGCTGAACGTTTAAAGCGAATCAGCGCTGATCTCCGGAATTATGTGTACAAACGGGATGCTCTGAGAAGGGACCTTCTGACGAACAATGAAAAAGATGCATACCGTCGTGCACTGATCAAGACTGCCAGCGGACGGAACGTCTATGCACAAGGTGACAGAGGAGGATCTCTGTAATGTCAGCTTTTTCAGATATCAATCATTACGAGTCTCCATTATCTGGGTTTATTCATAAAGAAAACAATCTCACTACTCGAGTGATTAAGTACGCCCAGGCTCGCCGGTGCCGCAAGGGAGGCTTCTGCTTTTACAGGCTTGAAGAGCCGAATGGATCCGACACCTATTATGCTCTTTCGATTTTCAACATTCTCGGTGTCGCTTTTCACGACGAAAGGACAATCCGGTATTTAATTGAACAGCAGAACTTGGACGGATCATACAAGAGTATCTTCTCAGCCTATTACGCTCTGTGCGGCCTGTCCCTCATGGGGGAACTTCCGGAACACGACCCGTCGGCGTATCTTCTCGAGCATTTCGATCACTACCGCTTTGATGTGGAACGTCTTCCTGCTGAAGTGACTGCCATTTTTAAAAGGCTTGTATTCCTGATCGATCTCTGTGCTTTATTCCGCATCATTATTCCTGAGAAGAACAAGAGGGAGGCGGTCGATTTTATCCTCGGCTTCCGGAGAGACGACGGGGGATTCGGCCATGCTTTATCCAGCCTTATGGAAACGGAACAGGCATCATCGATATTAAAATTATTGGGATATCCCATAAACAAACTCAACATCGGCAGGTTCATCCGATCCTGTGAAACACCTGTTTCCGGCTTTACGGGGGTCCCCGGCACATCGCTGTCTTTCGTGGAATACATCAACAGCGGCATCCGGGCATCTGAACTCATCAATTACAGGCCCCACTATGTCGATGATTGTTTCCGTTTTACGAGAGATTGTCAGACAAAAACCGGCGGATTTTCACGAGGAAACGGTTCAGGAATCTCGACCCTGGAAAACAGCTACTACGCTGTTGATTCTCTCTCAAGGTTGTCACAATATATGCTTGACTCACAATGAACCACCCTGAAGCAAGCTGTTGATATCATGCCGTATCATCGTCGAATTTGACGTGACAATCCATAGGTCCACGTTTTTACAGAAATAACTCGACACGTGCTTCGGGAAATTAGACACGATGAGATTAAACATACCCCACATCTATCGTTTTCATTTCGAATACTTATTGATTTTCAAAACCTGTCATGTCTTTTCAAATGATGTCGTTTATTCCGATTATGAATGCATCAAATCGTGCCATGCCGGATCATCGGCACTATCCTTCCTTTGTCAGGTCAAAATCCTATTGACACACACAACCCTCCTCCATATACTTCCATCGTGTAAGGGTGAGTTCTCAACAATCGAAAAAATACAAAGAAAAATCGGCGATTGTGACGTTGACAGAGCCGGGCAGGCATTTTATAAGATCGAGGGTATCCTCGATGAAGCATAACGAAATCAGGCAGGACGTGGCATCGTGGAGGGATAAAACCAATGACAACCGACAATAGCAGCACCGTAAGCATAGACAAGAAACGATTTGGTTGTTTGCAAGTCTTCGGCTTGATCGTCATCGCCATAATCATTACCGCAGGGGTGACGATATTGGTATTCAAAACCTGCTACTTCACGTCAGAATTCAAGCCGGTGACCCTGACTCCTCAGGAAGAGCAGGTTCTGACTATGAAATTAGAAAAGCTTGATTCGATGGGGGCTGCTGTCACCATCCCCGGAAGTGGAGTTCTCTGTAAGCCGTTAAGATCAGACCAGAGTAAACGGGGTGCCGCTCTCGAACCGGAACCTTACAGTGAAGAAAACACCAAAAGGGAAATAAATTTCACTGAAAAGGAACTGAATGCGTTATTGGCAAAGAATACGGATCTTGCAAATAGGTTGGCATTTGATTTATCTGAAAATCTTATCAGCGCAAAATTACTCCTGCCGGTTGATGAAGATTTTCCTGTGCTTGGAGGCAAAATTATTCGTCTCAGATCGGGCATGGAGCTCAGGTATGGTAAGGGCAGACCTGTTGTCATTCTTAAAGGCATTACGTTCATGGGTGTTCCCGTACCGAATGCATGGATGGGAGGAATTAAAAATATAGATCTGGTTGAAAGATTTGAACCCGAAAAGGGTTTTTGGAAGACTTTTTCTGACGGGGTCGAGGACATCAAGATAGAAGAAGGTGTTTTAAAGATAAGACTGAAGGAATAACAAATCTCCAGATATCATCGCTCAGTCCACACTTGTCCATTCGGCAAATATGTTACGCCTGGAGGTAAGAAACTTCCACTCTCACCCTTCACGGGGCGAAAGGTCGTTTCCTGTCCGGTCTGTCCGCGTATGGCCATATCTCCATTACAGTTCTATCTGATCCACATCAAGCCCCGGCAACGTGGGAAAACGCCTGATCATCACTTCCCTTTTCAATCAATAGAGAGCCGATCTTGATCGTGAAACCCCGTCGTCTACGAAAGACTCCCCCCGTTGACTTTAACAAGTATGTCGGGGTGTTGAAAAAAAGCATTGCCGGGATCGGCTATCTGCGGCATTCGCGTTTTTATTCGGAAAGTTATGAAAGCAGTGGCGCATCGGAGACGGCTTCCCTTTTTCGGAAGCCGTCTGCGTCTGCGCACTGAGTTGCTTGTACCTCAACTATCTGTCCGTCATGTCGCCATATCAGCGTTCAGGTATGACGATCACATCGATTCTACGGTTCACTGCACGTCCTTCTTCGGTCTTATTGGAAGCGAGTGGTCTCGTGGCCCCGTAGCCGACGCTCGTGATCTTATGTTCCGGCAACACCTCATTTGCGATGAAGTACTGCCGCACCGAATCCGCCCGCTGTTGCGACAGCCGTTCGTTAACCGCATCAGATCCCGTACTGTCGGTATGCCCTTCAATAATAACCCTCGGTTCACCATACATTCGAATCGATCTCTGGACTTTGCTCAAAATTTCATAATTGTCGGGCATGAGCACATAACTTCCGACTGGAAAATGAATGCCCCTGACCCTGATAACCAGTTGATTAGCCTGTTTGTATACTTCCGCTTCATGCGGCTCAAACAGGTCTTGAACTTCGAGATAGAGTACCTGAAACCGCTTTTCCGCTTCAAGCCGCTCTATTTCAGTTTGTTCCTGACGGGTCTTACCTTCCAGTGAAGCGATCCGTTCTTGCATTCCGGCCATCTCATCATGCTGGGCTTTGACCTTGTCGACCATGAACTGGTGATCGTTCTTGAGTGCCGAGATTGATTGGATGATATTCTCATACTGTGTTTCGAAGGTTTCATTCCTCATGTCCGGTGCCGCCAGTTTCTTAGTGATGCCGTGCATGATATCTTCCGTCCAGATCAATGTCTGCTCCGGAGTCATGGATTTGATTTTCGCGCTTTGTCTATTCAGCTGATTAAGGCGCCGGGCATCAAACAGGAGATCATTGGCCCTCCGATGCATCTCTTCCTTTTCATAGCGATGTTGTGAAATATATTCTTCCGTTTCTTTGTACCTCTTCTTGACAGTCTGTAACGTCACGGGGACCCATTTATCGGCATCTTCCTTTTCGGCCTGCGCGATAAGGTCCCGGACTTTTCCGATTGTATCTTGCTTGATCGCTTTCAGTTCCAGATCGCGAAACGTTGTCGCAACTTTGTCCTTGTTTCTGGTAGCCCACGACACCTTATCATTCTCGATCGCTTCCGTCAGTTCCAGGAACTGCGCCTCGGCATTGGCATACAATTCCAAGAGATTAATTGCCCCGGCATTGCGAGCAAGATCCCGTGCTTCAATAACATCCGGAAGGGTCGTCCGGGAGATGTCTGCTATCTCTCTGGCTTTCTTGAGCTGAGCATCTCCAAGAGAAACATGATCCATAATCCGGGCGATTTCACCTCCACTTTCCAGAGACTGCTCCGCATCACTATAGGATTTCTCCGCCCTAGCAAACCAGGTCGGTGACAATACGTTAACCTTGTTTTGCCGGGCATCCGTCAAATCATTGCCGAGACGCGCCACCTGTCCTCTCGGATCTTCCGATACGGCAATGGGCTTCACATCTAGATCTACTGCCGCACATGCCATGACTCCGCATATCACAAGACTTAAACAAGTTACCATGAACCTATTCCTGCATTTTTTACTCATGACACACCTCCTGGTATCTCATTAAATATTTTACAAACAAATGGATACGGGCTGTTTTTACTCCCATATTTCCTTTATGAAAGAATCACTGTACACCGGAAAGGAATTGATAGGCAGGTCCACCTTTTTCGCTATAGAACAATTTGGAAGAGGTAACTCGCTTGAAAAGAGCATTCGGCAGCAATACCAAGAACGTCTTACTTGTATTTGCGCAATTTATATAGCCGACAAAGCCTGGATGCTTGAATTCACATGCCGTACAAAGTCTGGTTTGAAAACCGCTTAATCTCATGCTTTGTCACTCCGTTGTCACCTCCTATAATCTTTTCGAAAAGCTCCTTCATGTAAGCAACGAAACATGCAGAGTGCTTCTTCGGCTCAGACCCTTTGAAATATTCCATACTATAATGCATTTCTGTATTTTCAACAAGACGATTCCTGTCTGAAATGCAACAATGTGAACTTAATGAAACAGTGGCTGTGAATGTCTGAAGTAGTAATATTAAGAGGATTTATTCATTCCTGCTCTTTTAACCAGGGTTTAACTTGCTTAAGCCTTCCCGTGAAATAGTCGGCGATTCACATTGAACCCTTTCAAAAAAATCGAAAACATTGCATTATTATTCGGGCTTCCTGAAGGATGGACAAATGAAAAATGATTAAACTACATACCGTTACTGAGTCCATAAAAAAGGGGGCAGGTAACAAACTACCTGACCCCTCATAATCATTGGTGGCGGTGCAGGGACTTGAACCCCGGACACTACGGATATGAGCCGTATGCTCTAACCTGCTGAGCTACACCGCCGCAACTTGTCTGTCGAGACGCGTCTTATTACACTATAATTTTATATATGTCAAGCGATTGAAATTGGATTTCGGGTCTCACTTTCCATAGAATTTTTTCGATTTTTGTTTTTCCAAGCGTTTATTTTTACTCCTCAGCCAATTTCCTCAGCCGTTCGAGGTTCATCCGGTCCGTCGCCAAGTCTTTGCCCAGGCCGGGCGTTTCAATGATTTTCGGTATCTTTCTCAGTCGCTCGTCACGCATGAACCATCCGAACGGACGTTCTCCGATCATTCCTTTGCCGATATGCTCATGCCTGTCCACCTTCGATCCGCAACCCGACTTTGAATCATTGAGGTGTATAACCAGCAATCTCTCGAGTCCGATTATAGTACCGATTTTATCGATAAACCTTTGATAATCTGCTTTTGTTCGAAATTCATATCCTGCTGCGAAGGCATGGCATGTGTCCAAACAGAACCCGATCCTTTTGCTTTCCTGAACGCTGTCGATCATTCGGGCAATCTGTTCCAGTGTGGACCCCATGGAAGTCCCCTGCCCTGCCGATATTTCAAGAAGAATTGTAAGTGATGACGATACTGTCTGTTCATGTACTGCATCAAGGGCATCTACAAGCAATTCTATCGCCCGCTCCTCGCCGCAACCCGTGTGCGATCCCGGGTGTATTACGAGGTAGGGGATTCCCAGCTCTTCGCACCGTGCCACTTCACGAACGATTGCATCAATCGATCGTTCATAGAGTTCTCTGAAGGGTGATGCCAAATTAATGAGGTAACCTGCATGCGCTATGACAGGTGCTATTTTCATTTCCTGCCGCAGTGCTTGAAAGGAAAGCCCGTCGGCACGTTCGATACATCGCTCTTTCCACTGATTTGGGCTCTTCGTAAAGATCTGGATGGTGGTGCATTGCAGCTCGTGCCCCCGGCGGAGTGCATTTTGAATACCTCCCGCTGCCGATATATGGGCGCCGAGCAGATGGGTGAGACTCATAGGTGTCGCCGCTTTCCATAGAGGTCTAGATACTCTGTTGCAGTCGAACGCATTTTTATGAATTCAGTTACGTTATCACATCATGGAATGAATTTAAGAATGGGGGGGCAACATATACCCGAAAGTACATTAAAAAACCATGTCTCTACAATTTTGGAACGGCATGCTGTATAATACCGGCTATGATCGGCTGGTTGTAAAGACCGATCATAATGATGAGCACGGCAATGATTACCGTCGGAATCAACATGCTCAGCGGTGCCTCTTGAATGACCTGACTCACCTCGTGATCGAAACCGTGAGCGTCATGCGATGCATGGAATTCATAACCAATCTCGAATATTCGGAAAAAAAGGATTACATTGACAAGGCTAGAAAATAACAGCGCGACAACGTAAGACCACGCACCGGCCATGACAGCGCCTTGAATAAGGTACCATTTACTGAAGAATCCACAGGTGGGAGGCACCCCGATAATGGCAAGCGCCACGATAACAAATGCTGCCATGGTAATCGGCATCTTTTTAAAAAAAGCCTTAAAGTCAGACAGGTCATGCTGTCGCATCGTGTACGTCAGAATTCCGGCGACCGCAAACAGTCCGAGCGTCATGACAACATCATTCAGAATATGAAGAATCGTTCCCTTGATCGCTATTGCATTGGCCACACCTACTCCACCGACCATGTATCCGACCTCGGCGACAATGATATAACAGAGCATCCGTTTGAAATCGACCTGAGCCAAGGCCATGATGGCTCCGGCAAAGATTGCGATGATACCAACCCACAGCATGATGTCCGTCACCGGAAGAATCTCAATGGAAAAATACGGCTTGAATACGGTAAACATGATCCTTAACATGACATAAATGGCTACTTTGGTCATGAGCGGAGCGAGTAGTGCACTCGCTGTTGAAGGCGCCTTCGTATATGCATCGGGCAACCATACATGAAGCGGGAAAAGCGCCATTTTCAATGCAAGCCCCACAAGAAGGAAGGCAAAAGCTACAAGAACCACCTTTGAACCGTAGAGAGCCGGCAACAGATTCGACAGATCTGCCATATTCAAGGAACCGGTAACGATATACAGATATCCGACTCCAAGCAGGTAAAAACATGCACCGACGGTGCCGAGCACAACATACCTGAAGCTTGCAAGCGGAGCTCCTTTCTCACCGATAGCAATCAGAGCATATCCTGCAAGCGAAGCTACTTCAAGGAAGACATAAAGGTTGAAAACGTCGCCTGTAATGACAATCCCCAGAAATCCCGTCACCTGTAGAAGAAAGACGGTGTAGAAATAAACAGTCTTGTCAGGCAGCTCCTGCTCAACGCTTCTTTTTGAGTACAGGGCAACGAGAAGGGCTGCACCCGAAACCAGGACGAGCATCATGGCATTGAGATGGTCGATGACATATTCAATTCCCCACGGTGGAAGCCAGCCGCCCATTCGATAATGGACAACGCCATGTGTTATTACCTGCTTGAGTGTTATAAAAGCAAATATCGTTGAAGACGCAAGTGTCAGCACCACCCATACATAGCCGACATTCTTCCCGATACGTCCGACCAGCGGGGAAAGAACAGCGCACAGTAACGGTATGATCACAATGAGAGCAGGAGCTTGTTCTATCATTTTATCGCCTTTATGATTTCATCTTCATTGAGTGTTCCATAATCCCGATAGACCCGGATGACTATGGCCAACGCCACACCAAGCGTCGCAACCATAACGACAATGGCTGTCAGCATCAAAACATGTGGAAGCGGGTTTATGTACTGTGATACTTCAATGACCTGTTCGGCCGCGTGATGTCCAGCGCCGTGTCCCTGGGAATTGAGAAGAATTGGCAGGGTTGCATCGGATTTGTATGCCGTCGATACAAAGAAGAGGATGATCGCCGTTTGAAATATGTTCATACCGATGATTTTCTTTACCAGATTCGTTTTGGCGATCATTGCATAGAATCCGATCATCATTAATATGATATATATCCAGAAATTATACTTACTGATGATAAACTCCAGCATGATTTATCCTCTCTCGGAATTATGGTTTATCAAACTTTGTAACTTTTCTTCCTCCGCCGAAGGATGAGAATGCATGACATACCCGCCGTAAAAATAACCGTAGTTTCTCCCAATGTGTCATATCCCCGATAATCGGCGAGAACGGAGGTTACTATATTGGGTGTTGCCGTATCGATTTCGGTGTCGGTTATATAACGTGGCGACACATGGCTGCTCGCCGGCGAATCAGGGTCTCCGTAATTCGGCATATCGAGTGTCCCGTATATGAGCAGCGCACCGGTCAACACTGTTACAATAAAGCCCAGAACCTTCAATCTTTTGTCCTCCTCGTCGTCTTCATAACCGCAGCGATACACAGAATAGTACCGATCCCGGCACTCACGGAAGCTTCCGTGAATGCAACGTCAACAGCTCCCATCTGCGCCCACATGAGACACATGAAAAAACTGTAAGCACCAAGGATGATGACGGCACTCATGAGATCCTTTACGGTGATTGCTGCAACGGCACAGATTATTACAAACAGTTGAAGTATGATATCAAATGGAAGTATCATTTCGTACCATCCTTTCTGGTCCAGTGCTTATATCCCGATCGAATACCGGCGCGGGATATGGCATGGGTCGCCGTCGGCTGCGCGAGGAACATGAAGAGCGCAATCAACAGGATCTTCAATCCCGTCAGTGTTATTCCTTCGTAGATGGCAATCCCGATCAGTGAGAGAAACACCGCCAGCGTATCGCCTTTGCCCGTTGCATGAAGCCTCGTATAGAAGTCGGGAAAGCGAAGAAGACCTATGGTGGCAGTTGTAAAGAAAAACAGCCCACCGACGATGAAGATTACGGATAACACGGTAAAGATAATCATGGCATCCACTTTTCCGATTCAAGATATTTTGCAGCTGCGACACAGCCAATAAAGTTCAAAAAGGCGTAAACCATGCTGATATCGATGAACATATCAACTCTGTCATACAGGTAGCCCATGATCAATAGGATGATTAGCGTTTTTGTTCCCACCGCCGAAATGGCAGCAATCCGGTTGTAGACTCCCGGTCCAAATACCACACGGTACAGGACGAGCAATACCAGAATGCATAAGATTAACCCTACGGAAAGAAAGAATACGTTCATGTATAACCTCGATTCACACCTGTTATGTATCCGGCTCCAACGGTCGACATTGCAGTATTATTGAATCCATAGACCGAGCAGAGAACTGATTGCATCACGCCTCTGTGCCTTCTTCGGGCTCCTCATCTTCGGGCAACACACCACCCGTTGATATATCAAGGAAGATTGAGTACATGACCGCCATAACGGCAAACCCGACTCCGATCTCAACGCCTAAGATCCCAAGGGACCGTGCGTGCGCGGGATCAACGTGCAGTAGGACGGCGAGTTTACTATAATCCAAGAAGTTGCCGAGAAGCAGAATGCAGAGAAATCCAATACCTGCATAGATCAATACCCCGATACTGCTCAAGGTGATGACCATGTTCTCGGGAATCTTATATTTTGCCTCGTCATGCCCGCGGGTTAGCAGCAGCAGGACCATGCTGGCACCGAGAATGACGCCGCCCTGGAAGCCCCCTCCGGGGCTGTAGTGTCCATGCATAATGACATACAGTGCATACAGTTGTATAAAAGGAATAAGAATTCTCGCGATCGTGCTCACGATGATGTCTTCTTTGCGAAAAACCATTGCAGGTACCACCTCTACATCTTGCAGAATAAATTAATCTTTTAAGCAGCTCCCTTCATTTCTCCGAATATACGGGCAACATCAAGAACGTCTTGGATATAAATGTGATCTGCTTCCATAAAAATATGCGCAACCTTATCTTCCATTTCGCCCGTGTTGAGATCATCGGCTACTTTTCTTGATAAAGCATGAACGACAAATTCACCATCATAAATCTCCATGGTAACTGTCCCCGGTGTCAGTGTGATGGAATTTGCCAGGGTTACAAATGAAATGTCGCTTTCCAATTTTGACTTGAAACGTATGATTTGAGGATCAATGGGCATTCCGGGAGACAGAGCCAGATACGCCACGTGGAGATTTGCCGTCACTATCTGATAGAGAAGCCACGGTATATATGCGATGAATCTCTGAACGATGACCCGTATATCACCCACACGCACGTTGGCGAACAGGAGATCGTGGCTTAAATAGGAAATAATGAATGTACAGATAACCCCGAGAGAGAGATGGAAGAGGTCGAATTTCTCCGAGAGAATCATCCAGAATACAAACAACATGACAAACGTCGCAAAAAAATTCTGGAGTTTCGATTTCGCATCCAACCCCATGGGCAGGATTGCCTGAAGTTTCCGTTCCTCAACGGAACGTGTATCTGACGTCAATCTAACTGCAGAATTTAATAGTTCGATCGCCTGGTGTCTCGCGTCTTCAAGTAAACGAAACGAGTCATCCGCAGCCTGAACTAACAGGGTTACTTCCATGCCTAGAACCCCCCTTGTTCACTCTTTATATTACGGCACAATAAGAACAGGAACCGGCGCCTCCCGTATTATATTGAGTAATGG
>OMKS01000466.1_pt1 | contig 37723 bp, 32 predicted proteins | sample 1674721 | NCBI WGS metagenome assembly OMKS01 (sample SAMN06264996, study PRJEB25208) | sediment metagenome | isolation source: hot spring sediment | place: USA: California | collected 2014-09-02 | reverse complement strand
CGGGTGTAGTGGTCGATGATCGTATCAAGGGCTTCGTCAGTCAAGGCTATTTTATTTTCCTGCAGACCATGATTGATGGCCTGGCGGTCGAGCAGATAGCGGCAGGCGATGATCTTCTTTTCCTCCTCGCTGTAGCCGGGCAGGGTGATGATCTCCATTCGATCAAGCAGCGGAGCGGGGATCTGGTCGCTCTGATTAGCGGTGGCGATAAACATGGTCTGGCTCAGATCAAAGGGCAGATTGATATAGTGGTCGACAAAATTGTTGTTTTGCTCCGGATCCATGACCTCGAGCAGGGCCGAGGCCGGGTCCCCCCGGAAATCGCGGCCGAGTTTGTCGATTTCGTCCAGCATGAAGACCGGGCGGCGGCTCTGGGCGCGTTTAATCTCCTGAATGATTTTCCCGGGCATGGCCCCTAGATAGGTGCGGCGATGTCCTCTGATCTCGGCTTCATCATGAACCCCGCCCAGGGAGACGCGGATGAACTTGCGGCCCATGGCGCGGGCGATTGATTTGCCAAGCGAGGTTTTTCCCACTCCGGGAGGACCCAGCAGGCAGATGATCGGCCCTTTCATGGCGCGGTTGAGCTGGCGTACAGCCAGATGTTCAAGAATTCTCTCCTTGACCTTTTCCAGGCCGAAATGGTCTTCGTCGAGAATCTTTTCGGCCTGATTGAGATCAAGATTATCCTGGTCCTCGTCGAGCCAGGGGAGTTCGGCCAGATATTCAAGGTAGGCAAGGATTCCCTGGAAATCGGGAGAACTCGGATTCATGCGTTCAAGGCGCTGCAGTTCTTTGTTGAGATTTCGCTGTGTCTGCGGATCGAGGTTCAAAGACTCGATCTTGTTCTTGAGTTCGGCGAGTTCTTCGTTGTCGTTATCCGGGCGGGTTATGCCGGAGGCTATTTTGGGCCAGGGGCGCGGGGCGAGATTTTCGGGGGAGCGGGAACTCTGTTCCAGCTTTGCCCGTCTGTCGTAAAGCAGTTGGTGTACCAGTTTAAGGCGATCGCCGGGGTTGATCAGGGCAAGGGCTTGTTGTTGAAGAGGAAAATCGGGTTGCAGATAGATGACGATGAGATCGGCCAGGTGTCCGGGATGGTTGATGCGGTCCATCAGGTTCAAGGCCGCTTCCGGCAAAGGTTGGCCCGCCGCACAGCAGGAGCGCAGCAAGGCGGCGCAGCTTTCCATGAGCATCCGGGCCAGACTGTCGTTGCTTTGCAGGTTTTCATGGGTCCCGGCGATTAGGGCTAAAAGAGGGGGTTGGTTCTCGAGCAGGCGCAGAAAAGAGATTCGGCAGACTCCTTCGAGAACCGTTTCCAGACCACCCCCGCCGGTTTTGGTGGCCCGGGTTACTCGGCAGGCGGTGCCTGTCGGATAAATTTGGTCATAAGTGAGGGGGCCACTTTCGGGGCGGATTAAATTGGCGACCCCCAAAAGCAGATTCTGTTCATGGCATTTGAGCAGCAGCTCAATATCTTCCCGGCGCTGGGCCGTAATTGTTACCGACAGCAGGGGAAAGATTACAATGCGGTGTAACAGCAGAAGATTGAGACGGTCTGGCAAAAGTTGTACTGAATGAGCATTCACGGAAACGGCTACCTTCTGGCAAGGGTTGTCTGATGGGAGGAATGTAGGTTTTCGGCCAAGTTTTGTCAAGTTTATAGATTTCGTAAGATTTCTTGCCGGAAGGCAGGGAAACGTATAAGATGAAAGAGGCTCTACAGGTGAATGCCGTTGCATTCTGCTGAGACTTACGAATCACGGCAAGGAGGGTTTATGGACTGCCGGGAATGTAAATTAACGATTGCGGATGAGAGTCTGACCACTTGTCCGGTGTGCGGCGGGCCTTTACAGCCCGGGACGAATGAGGTGGCGGCCTCTCAAACAGAGGAAGAAGGCGGTGCCGGCGCGGATGCCGGAGAAGGCGGGCTTGATTTTTACCAGAAATCAGTTGCGCAGGCAGATGATTTCTGTTTGGCGGATTTTGGACTTGAACCGTCGCCGCCGAACCAGAAGGATGAGGGTGATATTCTGGAGCTGGCCGATTTGTGGGCCGATAAGGATCTGGATACGGAGCTTGAAGGCCTGCTGGCCGATACCTTTTTGTTGTCCGCAGATTTGTCGCCCTCGGAGAAGGCGGAGTCCGGGGTTGAGTTAGAGAACCTGGTCGAGTTTGCCGCGCAGGAGCCAGATCCTGCCGAGCCCGGCAAGGGCTTTCATGCCGCCGAAAAGCGACCAAAAACCTTGCTTGGCGGCGTTGAACCCTTTGCTGATAAGCCTGAGCCGAAAATCATTTCTTCTGCGGCGCGTTTTTCGGGACTCAGGGGCTACGTTTTGTTGCTGCTGTTACTTTTCGTTGGCGTTGCCGGGGGCTGGTTTTTTTTTCGTGGGAAAATGACCGGTTTCAAGGAGGGCGGCTTGAGGGCACGCCCTGAAGCGGAATCCGCGCAGGTGTCAAACTCCAGGCCCGAAGCCAGGGCTCTGACTCTGGCCGTGGCGGCCAGCGGCCCGGAAAATTCCGAGCCTGTGGGTACTAAGGCTTCCGGGCTTTCCGCCGAGCCGGTAGAAAACGCGAAAAGCTTAACCGGGGATGGCGGGGCTGAAGACAAAAGCGTTGGGGTGCCTAGAAATCCAGCCGTGCCCAGGGAGGCGGGCGCAATTGTTGATCAGGTCGAGAGTCCGCAAGTGGAAGCCGAACTTCCCCCGCCGCCGGCTCAGGAGCTTTCCGTCTCCGTGGTTTCCCGGCCCCGGGCGCTCGTTTCCGCCGACTCCACGGGGACGGGAGCGCCGTCTCCGGCTGAAGACGGGTTAAAACCGGCTGAGGAACCGGCCGCCAGTTCAGCTGTAAGTCCGCCGCAGGCCGTGGCGGTGATGGTGCCGGAAAGTCGAAAAGCTGAGGTCGCTTTGTCGGCCGAGTCTGCCTTCGGGGAAAGGGCAAGCGTCGCGGAACAATCAGCGGCAGATTCTTTTGCTGTTCATATTGGTTCCTTTGCGAGCCGTGAAGGGGCCGGTCGCCAGGCGAAAATGTTGGAGAAAAAGGGTTTTACGGTTTTTCTGATGGAGGTTGATCTTGGCGCCAAGGGCCTCTGGTGGCGGGTCATGGTGCCGGGGGGGATGAGCCTGGAGGATGCAAAAGCGGTTCAGTTGCGTTTGAAAGAACGATGCCCGCGTGAGGACAGTTACATTCGTAGGTTGAAATAAATGCGCTGTTTGTTGAGGCGCGGATCAGAGGGTTGAAAGCCGCTCGAAGCGAGGTATCTGATGGTCGTCGGCAGTGGGGCTTTGATATATTTCAATCGGGCTGGTGAACGGCGCTTTTGCCAGGCAGACTTTGATTCTGGGCAGATCCACGCTTCTGGCGGCCAGGCACATGCCGCAGTCGGAGCTGATGACGCGGGGTACTGGTTGCATATCGATGGCCAGTCCGTCCTGTAAAAGCAGTTCTTCGGCCAGCATAACATTGTGGATTGAGTGAAAAATAAGACGCAGATCCATCTTCGAAGCGGGATTCAAGTTTTCTCTCCCGCAATTTCAGCGACCGCGTTGATCACGGCATCCATTTCTTCCAGGCAGTTGAAATAGCCCGGGGCCAGGCGTACCGCGCCTTGTGGCCAGGTGCCGATGCTCTGATGGGCGCGGGGGGCGCAATGCAGGCCGACCCGGGTGAGGATCGAGAATTCTCGGTCCAGACGAAAACCTATTTCCGAGGGGCTCAGCCCTTTGATGGAAAAGGAAAACAAGGGCACCCGTTGTTCTTCCGCGAAAGGTCCGTGCAGACTCAGGTTCGCAATTTGCCGCAGTCCGGATTCCAGTCTGGCGATTAGCTTCTGTTCGTGGCGCTGAATCTGGGCGAGACCGGTTTTTTCAATGAATTCAATGCCGGCTTTCAATCCGGCTAGTCCCATGGTGTTGGGGGTCCCACTTTCATAGCAGTCGGGGCGGAAATCGGGTTGTTCTTCGTTCTCCGAACGACTGCCGGTGCCGCCGAAAATCAGGGGCGTGGCCGGGCAATCCGGCCTGATGTAGAAACCTCCGGTACCCGAAGGGCCATAAAGGCTTTTATGGCCGGTGAAACAGAAAATATCAGGGTCCAGTGCTTGGAGATCGATCGCGCAGGCGCCGGCACTCTGCGCGCCGTCGACTACCGAGATGATTCCATGTTTTCGGAACAGCGGCAGCATCTGCGCGAGTGGAGCCAGGCTTCCGGTAACGTTGGAAGCATGATTGATCACCGCCAGACGGTAGTTTTTCGTGGCGCACCATCGTTCGAGCAGATTCAGATCGTAGTGGCTGCCGGCGTTTCCCGGTAAGATGTCGATGGTAATTTTATGGCTTTTCTGAAGCTGGCGCAGAGGGCGCATGACCGAGTTATGTTCCAGACTGCCGGTCAGAACCCGGTCGCCGGGACGAAGCAGGCCGAACAGGGCCAGATTCAAGGAAGCGGTGGCGTTCTGGGTAAAAATAATGTTTCCCGAATCGTCGAGTCTGAAAAGACGGGCCACCGCCCGACGGGTCTGAAACAGGAGACGACCGGCGGCGGCAGCCAGCTGATGTCCGGAACGGCCTGGGCTGGCGCCGACGTTGTCAAGATAGTCTGAGATCGCGGCTTTCACCCCTTCCGGTTTGGGGTGCGAGGTGGCGGCATTATCAAGATAGATCACAGTTTGACCACCCGCTCGGAACCGGACAGTAAGCCGGCTATTTCAAACATATTCGAGACTTGGCCGACGGCGAGTTTATCCTTGAGGTTGTAAAAATCAAGGCAGGTGCCGCAGACCAGGACTTTACATCCGGCGGCGGCAAGATCCTGGATGGTTTTGAGTTCCGCTGAATCGGCGACCGTCAGATAGACGCCGCGATTGACAAAAATCAGGCTTTCCGGAAGACGGTCGAGCTCGGGCAGGGTTTTCAGGAAAGCTTTCATGAGCAGGCGGCCGAGTTTCTCTTCACCCTGGCCCATGCAGCAGTTGTCAATATAGATTTGGTAGCTGTTTTTCGGTTCGGCCTGCGCGATGGTCGGCAGCTCGCAGCTAAAACCGCGGGCCAGGGTCAGGGCGAAACTGCCATCGGGCAGATTCTCACAGCTTGCGGTAAATCCCTGACTTTCAGCGAAACGACTTACATTCGCCAACGCCGCCGAATTGTCGAGAAGAACCGAAATTATTGCCTCGGCTTCCGGATCGGTCAGGCCCAGGATGGCTTTTCTGGTTTCTATTACCGGAATCGGGCAGCTTTTGCCTTTAAGGTTAAGCTCGATGGTGTTTGGAAAGTTCATTTTTATTTCCAGTCTAAGTCCTAAGATCTGTTTTTTTCAGGTTCTTGATGGAAGAATCGCATGTTTTCTATCGATTTTCACTCTCTTTGGCAAATAGTTTTTATCGATCGACTCTGCCTTGTCGATATTATTGACCGATAACGGGGCTATCTTTTGCCGCAGAATTATTGAATGACGTTGACTTTACAGGAGATTATTGCTATAGGCTCCCTTCATCCCTCGTGGGGCGATTTCTAGGCGAGGTTTTTTGAGGAAGTGTCTCTGTCACTGGTGGGCAGCCTGGACTTCAAATCCAGTGTTTTCGGCTGATAACCGGAAAGGTGGGTTCGATTCCCATACACTTCCGCCATAACTTGCCGTTCGACGTCGCAGGATTTGTGGCTTTGTTTATCCTTCAGCCAAGTTTTTTCCCGGCCGCTGCCGGGTCAGGGAGTGCATATGTTTGGTATCGGAATCCCCGAGCTGGTTATCATTCTGATAATAATCCTGATTATTTTCGGTACCGGGAAACTGCCGGAAATCGGTGGCGCACTGGGAAAGGGCATTCGTAATTTCAGGAAGGCTTCTCACGAAAAACCGGATGAGATCGATGTTACCCCGGAAAAGGACCAGTCAAAGGACGCCGATAAGAATGAGAAGATCTCCGGATCGAATAACTGACGCCGATAGATGGTTGCAACTGATGTCTTAGTAGGTTTTGGCAGTAATCTCGGGGATCGCTGTGGTTTGATAAATCAAGCCTTGAAAAGGCTCGCTGATTTGCCGGAAACCTCTCTCCTGAAGATTTCTTCCCTTTATGAAAGCGCCCCGGTGGGTTGCTTGGCACAGGGGGCTTTTCTTAATGGCGTGGTGATGCTGCGGACTTTTCTGGAACCGCGGCCACTGCTGGAGCGTTTGCTTGAAATTGAGAACCTTCTGGGGCGGGTTCGCAAACAGCGCTGGGGGCCGAGAACCATCGACCTCGATCTTCTTTTCTATGGTCATGCAGAGATTGTTGAAGCTTCTCTGACGGTGCCGCACCCGGAGATCAACCAGCGTCTTTTTGTGCTTGAGCCCCTTTGTGAGGTGGCGCCGGAATGGACAGGCCCGATAGGTAAGGTTGCCGATCAACTGCGAATTTATCGAGAATTAAATCCGGAGGCATCAGCCTGCTGGGTGGTGGCGGCACCAGCGGTGCCGGATGTTAGAAAGGTAACAGATGGAATTTTTTATCGATACAGCCAATCTTGAGGAAATTCGGGAGGCCATGAATTATGGCCTGGTTGATGGGGTGACGACCAACCCTTCCCTGGTTGCGAAGGAAGGGTTTGATTTTTTTACCGGGATCAGCGAAATTGCCGCTTTGGTGCCGGGCCCGGTCAGCGCCGAAGTCATTTCCCTGCGTTCTGAAGAGATGGTTGCCGAGGCCCGGAAACTGAAGGCTCTGGGCGAGAATATTGTTATCAAGGTACCGATGCTGCCGGAAGGTTTGAAGGCCGTCAAAGAGCTTACCGCGCTGGGCATTAAAACGAATGTCACGCTGATCTTCTCGCCCCTGCAGGCTTTACTGGCCGCCAAAGCCGGGGCGACTTACGTCAGTCCCTTTGTCGGACGCCTCGATGATATCGGCACGGATGGCATGGAACTGGTTCGTCAGATCGCGGTGATTTATGATAATTACGGTTATCTGACCAAGATCATTGTGGCCAGTATCAGACATCCCCAGCATGTTCTAGCGGCGGCCGAACTGGGCGCCGATGTCTGTACGATCCCTTTTAAGGTGATCATGCAGTTGGCTCAGCACCCCCTGACTGATATCGGAGTTGAGCGGTTTTTGGCGGATTGGCGTAAACTTGAGCAACAACGGGCCTGATCATGAAACAACAGTTTCGGCCGATATTCGCTTTTGTCCTTCTGCCGGTACTGTTGTTTTGTGGATGCAAGGTGCCGTTGGATGATCGTCAGGCCGTCGTTGAAGTTAAAAATCAAGTGGCGAGTCTGGAAAAGACTCTGGCGGAATCCGTTATGGTGCAGCAAGCGCTGCAAAAACAGGTTGAAGACCTGCAGCGACGTTTCGATGAGGCCAGGGATCAGCTTCTAAAGCAGGATCAAAGAATCAGGGTCCTGGTGGAGGAGGCAACTGAAGGTCGCGAACAGCGAAGCTCTCGGGAAAAACTTGTTGAGCGGGCAGAAAAGGTTGTCGAACCTCGGCTTGAGAGCTCGGCGGCGTTGCCAGGCGGGGCTCATGAGCGGCTCTATGAAGATTCGCTGACCGCATACCGGAATGGTGACTACGAGACTTCGGTTAAGCTTTTCGCTGCCTATCTCAGGGATTTTCCCGATTCTTCCCGTGCCGCTAATGCCAGGTATTGGTTGGGAGAAAGTTATTATTCGCTGGCCCAGTATGCTCAGGCGATCAGTGAATTTAAACGGGTGCAAAGCGATTTTCCGAAGAGTCCCAAGGTTCCGGATGCTCTTCTGAAGATCGCTATGTCATTTCAGGCGATCGGTGGTTTCGACGCGGCCCGGGCGACGTATGCGGCGCTCATACAAAAATATCCCGCCAGCAGCAGTGCCGCAAAGGCGAAAAAAGCTCTTGCCAACTTTGAATAGACCTTGACAAAGCGCCGCTGATTGATTATACGGTGCATTCCTTTTTTTAAGATTTTTCGGCCGGAGTCTATCTCGGTTATGAAAATAAATTAATAGCCACAGGATATATGGAGGAGTAACGGGTAATGTATGCCGTTTTGCGTACCGGAGGGAAACAATACAGGGTTGCTTCCGGGGATTTGATTGAGATCGAAAGAGTTGCCGGCGAAGCTGGCGATACGGTTGAGTTTGCGGAGGTTTTGAGCCTGATTGATGACTCTGAGGTCAAGGTTGGCACTCCTCTGCTTGAAGGAGTTCTAGTCAAAGGCGAGATTGTTTCCCAAAAACGGGGAGATAAGATTCTGGTGTTTAAATCCAAACGTCGCAAAGGCAGCCGTAAGCGTCAGGGACATCGTCAGGAATTGACCCAGTTGCGGATAACCGAGGTCAGCGCTTAACAGGGAGATTGAAATGGCTCATAAGAAAGGCGGCGGCAGTACCAGTAACGGTCGCGATAGCATAGGTAAAAGGCTTGGAGTGAAACGCTACGGCGGCGAAGCGGTGATCGCCGGCAATATTCTCGTGCGGCAGCGGGGAACTAAGATCCATCCCGGGAACAATGTCGGGCGCGGTAAGGATGACACCCTGTTTGCCAAGGCAGATGGCGTGGTTCGTTTTGAGCGGCTTGACAAAACCCGTAAAAAAGTCAGCGTTTATCCAGTGGCCGTCTGATAAGACTCTGTAAGGCAGTTTTTAGTTTTTTTGTGCAGATGAATTAGTCGATAAAGGAGAAGACTGAAGGTAAGGTAAAATTTTCTGAGGCTTTATGCAGGTCAGGTCCTGTTGTAAGCGAGGTAGCTGAAAGTGCTGCCAATGGAAATTTTATGGGTCCTTCTGAATTAGAAGGTCTTTGACTGACCTTATCCCCAAAAAGCCCTTTTAATTAAAAGGGCTTTTTTGTTTTGCTTTCCAACAATTCTCCGGTCGGTCAATTAACTTATGCGATTCATTGATGAAATTACCATCGAGGTCGAAGCCGGCAGCGGCGGTAACGGTTGTGTCAGCTTTCGCCGGGAAAAATATATTCCCAAGGGAGGGCCAGACGGTGGAGACGGCGGGCGGGGCGGAGATATTATTCTGTGTGGTGACAGTCAGAAAAATACTCTGCTTGATTTGCGTTATCAGCGCCTTTATCGGGCACACAAAGGGGGCAACGGAGCAGGAAAAGATCGCACCGGTGCGGCTTCGGATGATCTTGTGATCAAGGTGCCGCTGGGGACTGAAATCTGGTTCCTGCCTCCTCAGGGCGAGGCTGAAGAGGCGCTTTTCGGCGGCGAAATCATGGCCCACGATGAGTCTCTGGTTGTTGCCAAGGGGGGCCGTGGAGGTAAGGGGAATGCTCATTTTGCCTCATCGACCCATCGGACGCCACGTTTTTCTCAGCCCGGAGAAGAAGGTGGCAAGGCCCGACTCAGGCTGGTCCTGAAACTTCTGGCTGAAGTTGCCCTGATCGGTCTGCCCAATGCCGGCAAATCGACCCTGATTGCTTCCGTGTCGGCTGCCCGGCCCAAGATTGCCGCTTATCCTTTTACCACCCTGCAGCCTCATCTTGGAATCATGCCGGTGGGCGACTATCAGCAGGTAGTGATCGCTGATATTCCCGGTCTGGTGAGTGATGCACATTTGGGAACTGGTCTGGGGACTAGATTCCTGCGTCACATTGAAAGAACCAGACTTTTGGTGCATTTGCTTTCTCTGGCCGAGTTTCAAACGATTGAGGCCTTGATCGGCGCCTATCGCGTCGTCAGTCAGGAACTCACGCTGTATCGCGACGACTTGCTGGAGCGCGAAAAAATGGTCATCCTGACTCAGATGGATGTTGTCTCGGCGGATCTGGTTGCCGCGCTGCTCGAGCAACTTAGTCATCATCCCCTGATGAACGGGCGGCGCGTTCTGGCTCTTTCAGCCGTAACCGGCGCCGGAATCAAGGAGTTCAAGGAGCATCTGGTCAGAATCATGGCCGGCGAATCGTGCGGATTGATACCCTCTGAACCATGATCGGGAAAAGGCAGAAGACTAAGTGAAAAATGCAGTTTTCCGTAGATGTGGGTCTGCCCGTCTGCTCGGGCTCGGGGCCTGTTCTGGAAGTATGCCGCCGGTTTTCCGGAGTGAATAGATGGCGCTGAAAACAATATCTCTGTATGCGGTGATTGGTAATCCCATTGCTCATTCATTAAGCCCGGTCATGCACAATGCCGCTTTTAAAGCGATGGGGATGGCGGCTGGTTTCGTCGCTTTCCAGGTGACTGATGCGGCGACCGCGCTTGCCGGGGTTCGGGCTTTGGGGATTGCCGGTTTGAGTGTGACGCTGCCTCATAAACAGTCGGTTATGGATTGCCTGGACGAAGTCGCCGAGGACGCGCGGGTGATCGGCGCCGTCAATACGGTGGTAAATCGTCGGGGCCGTTTATGTGGTTATAATACCGATGCCCCTGGAGCCTTGACGGCTTTGCGCCGGAAAGTCGATCCACAGGGGCGCCGGGTTCTGATTCTTGGAGCCGGCGGCGCGGCGCGGGCCCTGGTTCATGCGGTCACCGGGAGCGGCGGCCGGGTCGCGCTGGTTAATCGCGGGCGGCAACGGGCGCGGGAACTGGCCCGTGACTTTGCGGTCGAAGTCTTGAGCCTGGCGGAAATTCCTGCCTTCGCTCCGGAAATAATAATTAACACAACCTCGGTCGGCATGTTTCCCGAAAAGGCGCAAACTCCTCTGCCGGAAGAATTTCTGCAGCCGGGCATGGTGGTTATGGATATCGTATATAACCCCTTGAATACCAGCCTGTTGCAGGCTGCCGGTCGCCGGGGGGCGCTGATCATCGATGGGCTGGAAATGTTTGTGGCGCAGGGCGCTCTGCAGTTTGAGTTGTGGACCGGAGTCAAAGCTCCGGTTGCGATCATGCGGCAGGCGGTGTTGCGGGCTTTGGGGGAAAACTGTTCTTTGCAGGAGACGTCAAGTGTTGGAAATTAAGCCCAGAAGGGTACAGTCCGCCGAAGTTCGGGTGCCGGGATCAAAAAGCTATACGCACCGGGTCTTGATCGCCTCAGCCTTGGCTGAAGGTGAAAGTCTTATCGAGGGCGCGCTTTTCAGCCGCGATACCGAATTGACCGCCGCCGCTCTCGGGCACATGGGAGCCCGGATTAACGCTGATGCGTCGGCCCGCAGTTTCAGGGTGCTCGGTACCGGAGGCCGGTTACAACCCTGCCGGGAAGATATTTTTCTTGAAAATTCCGGTACTTCGATGCGTCTTTTGACCGCCGTGGCGGCGCTTGGAGAGGGTTTTTATACCTTTGACGGCAGTCCCAGGATGCGGCAGCGGCCGATGGCCGAACTGCTGACGGCTTTGGGCCAGCTTGGGGTGCCGGCGGCATCCTTACAGCAGAACGGTTGTCCGCCGCTTCGGATTGGCGGTGGTCGGATTGCCGGGGGGAGCGTGGAGATTGATTGCAGTGTCAGCAGTCAGTATCTTTCGGCCCTGCTGCTGATCGCTCCCTTGACGCGGCAGGGACTTGAGATTCGGGTCGTCAAAGGGCCGGTTTCCAGACCATACGTTGATCTCACCCTGACGGTCATGAAAAATTTCGCCATCGAAGCCCAGGCTTTCGGTTGTGAACGGTTTCAGGTCGGCGGTGGTCAGGTTTATCGATCCGGAAATTACGCGGTCGAGCCGGATTGTTCTCAAGCCGGCTATTTCTGGGCGGCCGCAGCGATTTGCCAAGCCGAGGTCAAGGTTCTCGGCATCTCGGCTGATTCCGCGCAGGGGGATCTCGGTTTTATCCGGGTGCTGGAAAAAATGGGTTGCCGCCTTGAATTTGCCGATGACGGAATCACGGTTAGCGGCCGGCCTCTGCAGGGCCTGACGGTGGATATGGGTGACATGCCGGATCTGGTTCCGACTTTAGGGGTGGTGGCGGCCTTTGCCAAGGGGCGCACGATGATGACCAATGTAGCTCATCTGCGAGCCAAGGAAAGTGATCGCCTGGCGGCGGTCGCCACCGAATTGGGTAAAATGGGAATCATGGTCGAATGCGGAGAGAATTATATCGCGGTCACCGGCGGCCGGCCGCAGGGCGCGTTAATCAAGACCTATGACGATCATCGAATTGCCATGAGCTTTGCCCTTGCCGGCCTCTGCCTTCCGGGAATGAAAATCGAGGATGAACATTGTGTGGAAAAATCATTTCCCGATTTCTGGAAGGTTTTTGCCGCTCTCTAGTGGCATGGCAGCTGCGGCCAGATTTGGAGTTAAACCATGTCTAATCTGTATCTGATCGGTTATCGAGCGGCGGGAAAGAGCGTCGTGGGCCGGAAACTGGCCGCGACGCTTGGTCTTCCTTTTCAGGACAGTGACCTTTTGCTGGTCGAACGGGCGGGCCTGAGTATCAGTGCTTTTGTTGAAAACTTTGGTTGGGCGGCTTTTCGTAAGCTTGAAAGTGAAATTTTAAAAGAGTGTGACGCTTCGGCGGCGATGGTGTTGGCAACCGGGGGGGGAATGGTTCTGGATTCGGATAACCGTGCTTTTTTGCGGAGTCGTGGTCGGGTCATCTGGCTGAAGGCCGGTCCAGAAGTTATTTCCACCCGTCTGGCGCTGGATTCGCAAACGGCGGGATTCAGACCGCCATTGACGGCTTTGAGTCCGGCCGAGGAAATCCGGCGCGGGTTGGTTGAACGCGAACCGCTGTACCGGGAAATCGCTCACTATGTGATTGAGGTTGAGCGGCTGTCTCCCGATGCGATCGTTGCCCGGATCGTTGACTATTTACAGAAAAATCGTACTCTTATGCAAAGTCTGAAGGTTATGCCATGAGCAGTACATTTGGTACGCTGTTCAAAGTTACGACTTTTGGTGAGTCGCACGGGGCCGGGGTAGGGGCCGTGGTCGATGGCTGCCCGCCCGGAATCGAGGTTTCGTTGCCGGTGATTCAGGCTCAGCTTGACCGGCGGCGTCCTGGGCAGAGCGACCTTGTCAGCCCGCGCCGGGAAGCTGATCGCCTGGAGATTCTCTCCGGCCTGGAGGACGGCAAGACCTTGGGCACGCCGATTGCCATGCTGGTTCGCAACACCGATCTCAAGCCGGCTGATTATGGAGCTTTGACGGAGGTGCCGCGGCCCTCGCATGCCGATTATACTTATCGAATGAAATATGGAGTCGGTGCCCGCAGCGGGGGAGGGCGGGCCAGCGCCCGGGAAACCCTGGCCCGGGTGGCGGCCGGAACCTTGGCGGAGGAGTTCCTGCGCCTGCGGTTCGGGGTCGAAATCGTGGCCTGGGTCAGTCAGATCGGCGGGGCGGTTTTCAGTCAAGCGCCGCTTACCACGATTTCTCGGTCCGCGGTCGAGGCCTCGCCGGTACGTTGTCCTGATCCCGAGGCTGCCGCGGCCATGGTCGCGGAAATTGAAAAAGCCCGGATTGCCAGGGATTCAGTCGGTGGGGTGGTCAGCTGTGTTTGCCGTCATCTGCCCGCCGGCTGGGGCGAACCGGTTTTTGATAAGATGGATGCACTCCTGGCTCAGGCCATGCTTTCCCTGCCGGCGGCCAAGGGTTTTGCGGTCGGCTCGGGTTTTGCCGGAGCCGCGATGACCGGTTCCCAGCATAATGATCTTTTCGTGGTCGGTGATGGCGGCTTGGCGACCTCCAGTAATTTCAGCGGGGGGATTCAGGGAGGGATCAGTAATGGCCAGCCGGTATTTTTTGAGGTTGCGTTCAAACCGGTGCCGACCATCGGTAGACCTCAGAACACAGTTGATTATAACGGCAATGCGGTTATTCTGGAAGGTAAGGGCAGACATGATCCCTGCGTGCTGCCCCGGGTGGTGCCGGTGGTTGAAGCCATGGCGGCCATGGTGCTGGCGGATTTGGCCTTGCGTCAGACGGCCCGCTGTGTGAGCTGAATAATCTTCGAGCCCGGTCGGCCACGAAAAAGCTATTGGCGGCCGGCGAGCTCATCCTTCAGGATTTCATGTAAGATCTCGAATTCCATTTCCATTCTTTCGCGGCCCTGGTAGAGTCTCTGCGTGTCCTTGGCGAGAACCGCTTTTTCGACCTCGTAGGCGGCAGTCTGAAGCTTATGGGCGGCAAGGCTTCCCGCAGATCCTTTCAGGCTGTGGGCCGCGATTCTGACCCGGTCAAAGTCATTTTCTGCGACGCCCCGCTTGATATCTTTAAGAAAAACTTGGGCGCTCTGGATAAAATCGTGCAAAAGCTCATGGTACAGATCAAAATCATCGTCAAGTTTTTTCAAAAACGCCGTGCGGTCAAAAAGATCGGTGTCGCAAACTGTTCCATTTTCGTCTTCCTGAAAAAGGCTTTCGGTTTTTAAATCCTCGTGCGTGGTTTCGGATGCCTCGGTTTTGAGGGGGTTCTCCCGGCGGGACAGGCAGCGCTCAATAATCTGCTTGAGTTCTTCCTGGCGGACCGGTTTGCTGAGAAAATCATCCATGCCGGCCGCCAGACAGCGCTCCCGATCACTTCTCTGGGCATGGGCGGTCATGGCGACGATAGTGACTTTGGGGTTGATGGTGGTTGTCGCTCGGCTGCGAATCAGTCTGGTGGTTTCGTAGCCGTCCATTTCCGGCATCTGAATATCCATGAATACCAGATCGTAATGGGCTGCTCCCAGCGCCGCCAGCGCCTCAACGCCATTGCCGGCGGTCGCGCATTTCAGCCCGAGCTGGGCGAGCATTTTCGAGCCAACTTTAAGATTGACCTGATTATCATCGACCAGGAGAATGCGCAGATTTTTTTTGCTTTCCCTCGTGTTCCCCTCCTGCGACAATTTTTTTTCATCCTTTTCCCTCGGCCGCCCGAGCCCCATGACGTGAGCCAGCTGTTCACATAACAGGGATCTTTTAATGGGAGTAGGAATAAGCAAATCAAAATCGGTGGTGGTTTTCATCTGGGGATGCGGAGTCAGGCCGACCAGAAAACGAGGCAGCAGAAATTGAGGGATTAATTTTCTTAAGTTTTCCAACGCTGTTTTTTCCGAAAGATCCACGAGCAATATGTCGTAGGGCACGGAATCGGTTTGTGCATCATAGAGTTTCTGGGTCAGTAACGGCAGGGAAAAGACCTTGTCAACCCCGCAATTCAGGGCTAAAAGATGTTGTTCTGCGACCTCGCCGGCCGGTCTCGTTTGCTGGCTTGCGGTCTTTGAAGCCGGCGGGGGCGTGAACAGGATGAAATGGCGTCCAGCGAAGATTTTTGCCTGGGGTGGGCCGTTCGCAGTGGGCTCGCGGCCCAGGACGACGGTAAACCAGAAGGTTGAGCCCTGGCCAAGCTGGCTTTCGACGCCAATCTCTCCGCCCATCAACTCGGCCAGTTGTTTGGAGATCGCCAGTCCCAGCCCTGTACCCCCAAACTCCCTGGTCGTGGATGAATCAACCTGGGTGAAGGATTGAAAAAGCCGGTTAATCCGATCACTGGGAATACCAATCCCGGTGTCGGTGACGGAGAAATGGAGTTTAACCAGGGTGGTGGTTTTATCCAGCATGGAGACTCGGATGATGATTCCCCCCTCCTTGGTGAACTTAATGGCATTATTGGTCAGGTTGATCAAGATTTGCCGCAGGCGGCCGGGATCACCGCGAACCAGTTCCGGAATCCGGTGGTCGACAATGCAGTGGAAGAAGAGATTTTTTTCTGCGGTCCTGAGAGAGAGCAGGCCGAGCAGATCATCGGTGGTTTCACGAAGCGGAAACTGGATCTCTTCGAGATCCAGTTTTTTAGCTTCGATTTTTGAATAGTCGAGAATGTCATTGATGATCAGCAGCAGCCCTTCACTGTTTCTGATGATGATGTTGAGATAGTCGCGTTGATCGTGATCAAGGGGTGTGTCCAGCAACAGTGACGAAAAACCGATAATGGCGTTCATCGGCGTTCTGATTTCATGGCTCATGTTGGCCAGAAATTCACTTTTGGCGGCGTCGGCAAGCTCCGCCTCAAGGGTCATTCGGTTGGCCCGTTGAATGGCCTGTTCCAGTTGCGCGTTGATTTCATCCGCCTCGGCACTGGCGCGGCGCAAAGCCTGTTCACCTTTACGGCGTTCGATTTCTGTGGCGGTCTGGGCGGCGAAAATCGTAAGCAGGTCTTCGGTTCCGGGGGGCAGTTCCAGCTTGCTTTTCTTTAAGACGCCCATGAGGCCGATCATTTTTTCAGCGGAGTTGTAGAGACCGATGCCGATGTAGCCCGAGCCCCGGAATTCTTTGAAAAACCGGTTGTCGGGAAAGTGTTCCTGAATGTTTTCAGGGATATGGCAAATGCGTTTTTTTTCTGTTCCGAACAATGGGGAATAATTCAGCTTATAGCTGAAGGAATCGGCTGTCTGCTGATCGCTTTCCAGGGCTATTATCTGTACCTGTTCTTCTTCAATCGTGCCGATCCAGGCGGTTTCACAGGCAAACCAATGACGCAGGGTGGCGACCAGGTTCTTGAAAAAAGGCTCTCCGAAGACTCCGAAGGTATTGGCGATGACGGTTTTAATGGTGCGGTCGGCCCGGATAACGGCGGTGCGATCATGCAAGGTGGCGGAAAAAAAAGGTTTGGTTTCACGTTTGCTTAGGTGCACGAGCAGGATTATGTGGCAGATCAGTTTGGCGCCGGGGGTGGAGATTTCGATTTCACCTTGCCACTGGCCGCGGTCCAGGGCCGTCGGCAGAGCCTCGGTCTTCAGAAAGTAACGGTTACTTTCAGAGAAAATCTGAAAAAACGACCGCTTCGGAAGCTTTTCTGATGCATCGAGTGCAAACAGACGGTGCCCGGCCGGATTGAGATAGGTTATCGTGCCCTCCAGGGTGAACATGACCACTGGATTTGGTGAAATTTCAATGATTTCAGCGAGTTGATTTTTACCTTCCTGGATTCTGAGTAACTTTGAGCCCTGACTGTGGTCGAGCTCGCGATCGGCCAGGAGCAATTTTTTATAAAGCTCTCTGATTTGCTTCTCGAGCTGTTTGATGGTCAGTCCAGGCTCTTCTTTCATGACGGCTTCTCTGGGCTTCTTAAAAGTTCGGCCAGCAGGCTGACAGGATGTTCGGCCTGCCAGGAGCTGCCGGCCACCACCGCTCCTTCAGTTAACTGCAGGAGGCAGCCGGGACAGCCGCTGGCGACGGTGAGGGCTCCGGTTTGTTCAATATCACAGGCTTTTTCGGCCAGAATCTCACGCGACAGAGCTTTGTGAGTCAGACCAAAAGTGCCGCCGGCTCCGCAGCAGCGTTCGGGATGGCTCATTTCGATGAAATTCTCCCCGGCGATCAGGGAGAGCAGCCAGCGCGGCTCGCGGGTGAGGTTCTGGCCTTTGCGCAGATGACAGGGATCGTGATAAGTGATTTTCCTGGATAAGCGGCGGTTGCCGACCAGCCTTTCCAGCTTTTCCCGGTGACGGTAAAGAAATTCACTGATATCCAGAATTTCGCAGCCGGCGGGCAGATTTTCATATTCTTTCAGAGCATGTCCACAGGAAGCGCAGCCGGTAACGATTTCCTTGACGGATGCGTGCCGGTGAAAGACCTCAAGGTTGCGATTTTGTAAAACCCGATGGCTATCCTGGTCGCCGGTCCCCCAGGCGACCAGGCCGCAGCAAACCAGTTCGCGTGGGAACAGGCCCTGAAAACCCAGTTGTTCAAGGACATAAATAAGATCAAGTCCGGTTTGCGGGTAAAGGTAACGGGTGGCGCAACCGGGAAAATAAATAACCGGTTCAAGCGCGGCTTGCGGTTTTTGTTGCCTGAGCAAGTCATCGAGGTTGCGGCGGGGCAGAACCGGAATAACCGTCTGTTCATCGATGCCGGGTAAGGGCAGACGGCGTTGAAGACCACTGTGGCGAGGTAGTTTTCGTCCCCAGAGGCCCTGCAGGAGTGAACCTGTTTTAAGTAAGGCGGCCAAACTCGAAAAACGACTTTTGAGTAGGGCGAAAGCGCTTTTTTTAATGGGATTGAGGCCGCATTCCTGGTTCTGATGGTTGCGTGCGGCCGCGATGATCTCGGTGATTCTGATGTTTTTTGAGCAGTTTTCTTCGCAGGAACAGCAGAGCAGACAGTGGTCCACCGCTTCCCGCCAGCCTGGCGGCAGATCTGACTTTCCCTGGACGGATTCAATCAGATTCAGTTTGCCGCGGGCCACCATTTCCTCCCGTCCGGTCTGCCGATAAATCGGGCAGACCGTCATGCAGGCCCCACACTTGACGCATTTTTTCAGTTCGTCCCGCCAGTTGGCTTGGCTCATGTTCTTTATCTCGTCAAAGCAAGCGTTTTTCGGCCGGCGCCGAAAAACGGAATCTTTTATTTGATATGGGCTGAATCATTATCGTTGGCTCATCCCTGATGGAAGTCGGCGGGCGAAAAGCCTGTCTTTGAAACCGCAGCCCTTCATCTTCGTGAAAATTCACCGGCAGGCGGTGGTCAGTCTTCCGGTGGAAAAATCTTGCCCGGATTCAGACGATTTTCCGGGTCAAAGGCTCTTTTGATCGCCCGCATGGCGGCAATGGTGGCGCGGTTCCATTCTTTGTCGAGATAGGCTGATTTGGTGTTGCCGATGCCATGTTCACCGGAAAGGGTCCCTCCCAGCGACAGGGTGATGGCAAAGATTTCGGCGACCGCCTCTTCCCCGCGCCGAGCCTGTTCGGGGTCGTTTTTATCAAGCATGACGTTAACATGGATGTTGCCGTCACCCGCATGTCCGAAACAGACAATCGGCAGTTTGACCAGCTCCGAGAGTCTTCCCAGACGATCGATCACGGCCGGAATCGCGGCTCTGGGAACCGCGATGTCTTCGTTGATTTTATGGGGCGCAAGATTGGCGATTGCGGGCGAAAGCCGCCTGCGGGCGCTCCAGAGCTGGGCTCGCTCCGCTTGGTTGCCGGCTTCGATGAACAGCAGGGCGTCATCTTTTAACAGGCTTTGCAGCTTGCGGTTCTGGGCCTCGACACTGGAAACCGAGCCGTCAATTTCGACCAGAAGAAGCGTATCGGCACCGTCGGGGAGAGAAAAAGGCAGCGTTTCCCGGACCGCGTTGATTGAGTGCCGGTCAAGAAATTCGATGGTCGAGGGATCGATCTGGTTTTTCAGCATGCTGGTGATGGCCCGGGCCGCGCTCGCCATGGAAGGAAAGGCCAGCAGCGAGGTGCGGACGCTTTCCGGAGCGGGAAGCAGTTTTAGCAGAATCCGGGTGATGACGGCCAGGGTGCCTTCCGATCCGACCAGCAGCGAGGTCAGATCGTAACCGGAAACCGATTTCACGCATTTATTGCCGCAACGGATGGTCTCACCATTGATCATGACCGCCTCCAGGCCCATCACATAGTCAGCGGTAACGCCGTATTTTACCGCTCGCGGACCACCGGCATTCTCGGCGACATTGCCGCCGAGAGTTGAAAAGCCGAGGCTGGCCGGGTCCGGGGGGTAGAACAGGCCGACCCTGGCGACCGCTTCCTGCAGCTCGGCCGTCACTACTCCGGGTTCAACCGTAGCTATCATATTATCCTGGTCGATTTCCAGAATCTTTTTCATTCTGGTCAGGGACAGGATGATGCCGTCCGCACTGGGAATCGAGCCGCCCGACATGCCGCTGCCGGCCCCGCGGGGGAAAATCTTCAGTCCCTGGTCGGCGGCCAGGCGGATTACGGTTACGACCTGCTTATGATTCTCGGGCAGCACCGCGAGCAGCGGCGACCGGCTCTGGCGGGTGGCGTCATAACCATAACAGGAGCGAAGATCCTCGGCGGCGGCAATCTGCTCTTGTTTGAAACCTGACTGCTTGAGTTTCTCAACCAGCTGGTTGCGCACCGGGTTGATCGCTTCTGACATGTTATTTATCCTTTGCTGGTTTCCGGGTTGACGGTCACGGTCGTATGCGGACCGCTGAGGAGCAGTTGGCCCGGGTGGGCCCCTTTGGGTTTACGCAGATATTTAATTTTAGTCATGGTTACTTCGACTCGGCGTTCTCCCCGGATCTGAGAGTTGGCGGCCGCCAGGGTGGCCGCCTGCAGCTGTTCGGCTTCCGGGGCGCTGCCGTCGGGGGAGGCTTTGAGCAGAACATGGGCCCCGGGGCGTTCCCGGACATGGAACCAGAAATCTTCGGCTCGACCAAGATGACGGTAGAGATAGTCGTTGGCCAGGGCCGTGCGGCCGAGATAGATGACGCCTCCGGCCACCCCGTCAAGCCGGGTGATCCCTGGTTGTGGGGAGGGGCGCGCCGGTTTTACGCGCGAATTTTTGTTTTTTTCGGCGAGTGGCTCTGACCTGGATTTTTTAGCCGTCAGAGCGGCCGCCAGCTCCAGCAGTTCCTGTAACTCTTCCGAAGTATCGCTCTCCGGTCGGAATTTGCTGAACTGAAAAAGTAGATTCATGGTGTAGTCTTCATCGCCGCGGGTCAGCCGGCGGCGGTCTTCAATCAGCTCGAGTCCCCTTCTGGCTTTTTTCGCAGTTTTGTACAGTTTTTCCAGATTCTCCTGAGGAGTGAGCGCCGGATTCAGGGCGATGGCGGTTTCCTCGAGTTTTTCCGACCAGTAATCAACCACGTAAGCCGTGCTCAGGCCTTTTTGCAGCCGCGGCAAGGAGGCCTTGAGCAGGTCTCCCAGACGACGATTGTCGAGATGTTTTTCCTTTTCGGCGGCTTCCGCGGTAAGATGCTGCTGTCTTTTCTGCAGGCGGCGCAAATGTTGCTGCAGAGCTTTTTCAAGTTTCCTGAACTCAAGGGCGCCGTAGTGCTGCTGGTAACGGGGGAAAAACCAGTCATCGTAGGCGGAAAGCAGCTCCTGAGCGGAGGCGGTGGACGGATTCGGGATAATTTCGTGCAGGAGCACCGGCGCCGTGTTGTTGGGGGAGCCGGCAATTATCGGCTCGGGGGGGCGATATGCAAAACCCGGGGCCAGTCTTTCATGATGGGAAACCGGGCGCATCAAGGCGCCTATAATCATATTTTCGCCTTGGGTGAAGACGACGTTTTGGTTTTTGCCGGTGAATTCGATGATCAGTTGCTTTTCGGTTTCCCGCGTGGTGGCGCGGATAAAAATAATGCGGTCATGGGCGTCTTTTTTCAGATCGAGAATCCGGGCCCCCTGCAGGTGACGGCGCAGGTAGGCGCAGAAACGTAAGGGTCGCGGCGGGTTAAGATAACGGCGCTGAGTCAGATGCAGGCCCGGCGCCTGCGGAGCGATCGCAATCAGCAAGCGTTGTTCTCCGACGTGACCCCCTCCGCGCAGACGCAGGAGCAAATGCCAGGGCGTCATCTGATGAATCTTGGTAATGAATGAACCCTGCACTTGGCGCAGCAGAACTCCACTCATGACCTCCAGACTTTGTTTATCCATGGTCTGGGTCGGATTGGTCGAAAATTATTTCCAGACTGTCCGCTCGTTGCAGGCCCCGCGGCAACAGCAGGCCGCGACGGCCACGACTACCGCGATAAGTCTCGAGATTTTCTTTTTTCAGGGTCATCTGGCGGTGCCCGGCATGGACCCTCAAGGTGGCACCCGCCGGCAGAATGATTGCCATTTTCAGGGTTTCGTTTTCGGACTGGTTTTTCCCATTGGGGTTAAGGCTGATGATTTTGTTGCCTTTGCCCCGGGTCAGCAGCGGCAACTGCTGGAGAGCAAAAATCAGCATGCGGCCGCTGCTGCTCAAAGCCACGAGTTCCTCCTGCTCTGTCCTTCCCAGATGCAGCGGAGGCAGGGGGTGGGCGTTTTGAGGTAGGCTCAGAACGGCCTTGCCGTTACGGTTTTTGCTCAGCAGGTCCTGCAGGCAGGTAATAAAACCATAACCATCATCCGAGGCCAGGAGAAACCTTTCCTCATTTTCACCCATCAGCAGATGTTCAATAGGGCTGTCAATCTGCAGGCGTCCGCTCAACGGTTCTCCATGGCTGCGGGCCGAAGGCAGGGTGTGGGCCGCAAGTGTATAGCAGCGCCCGTTGGCGGCCAGGAAAACGACAGGCTGGTTGCTGCGCCCGGTAACCGCCGTTTTAAAGGCATCCCCGGTTCGATAGGTGAGTTTCAGAGGGTCGATGTCGTGACCTTTCGCCGCCCTGACCCAACCTTTGTCGGAGACGATGACGGTGATCGCTTCGGTCGGCAGCAGCTCGGTTGTGCTCAAGGCCTGGGCTTCATTGCGGGGGATGACGGTTGGAGAGCGACGCGAATCACCAAAGAGTCTGGCGTCGTTTTTGATTTCCTTACGGATCAGATTTCTCAGCTTGCGCTCGGAAGCCAGAATCTCAGCCAGGGACTGTCTTTCCTTTTCGAGTTCATCCGCTTCACCTTTGATCTTGAGCTCTTCCAGTTTGGCCAGATGGCGCAGCTTCAGTTCGAGAATCGCTTCCGCCTGTTTTTCACTTAAGCCGAAATGCTGCATCAATATCGGTTTCGGCTGATCATGGCGGCGGATGATGTCTATGATTTCATCAATATTGAGAAAGGCAATCAGCAGGCCGGCAAGAATGTGAAGACGGGCTTCGACCTTTTCCCGGCGGTAGTTAAGACGCCGACGGACGACCTCGATACGGAAGCGGAGCCACTCATTGAGTAGTTGGGCCAGTCCCATGACCCGGGGACGTCCGTCGAGAGCAATCAGGTTCAGGTTGACCCGGTAGGTTTTCTCAAGGTCGGTCGTGGCGAACAGATGGGCCATCAACAGCTCGGGGTCAACCCGGTTGGAACGGGGAATGATGACCAGACGAACCGGTTCCTCGTTGTCCGACTCGTCTCGTAAGTCGGCCACCAGGGGCAGTTTCTTGGCCTGCATCTGGGCGGCGATCTGTTCCATGACCCGAGCGCCGGAAACCTGGTGGGGCAGGGCCGTAATCACGATGTCATGCTCTTCCAGTTCGTAGACCGCCCGCATTTTCAGGGTGCCGTTGCCTTTTTCATAGAGCCTGACAAGTTCCTCGCGTGGGGTGATGATCTCGGCCCGGGAAGGAAAATCCGGGCCTTTGATAATCTCGCAAAGAGCGGCCGTGGTCGCCTCGGGATGGTCCAGCAGATAAATGCAGGCTTCGGCAACCTCACTGAGATTGTGGGGGGGGATGTCGGTCGCCATGCCGACGGCGATGCCGGTGCTGCCGTTAAGCAGAAGATTGGGCAGCCGGGCCGGAAGCAGAAGCGGCTCCTGCAAGGTGCCGTCAAAATTATCTCCCCAGTCGACCGTGCCCTGATCCAGTTCGCTGAGCAGCAGATCGGCATAGTCGGAAAGCCGTGCTTCGGTGTAACGCATGGCGGCGAATGACTTCGGGTCATCCGGAGCCCCCCAGTTGCCTTGGCCGTCGATCAGGGGGTAGCGGTAGGTGAAGGGCTGGGCCATCAGGACCATCGCTTCATAGCAGGCGGAATCTCCGTGGGGATGAAACTTGCCCAGTACATCGCCCACGGTTCGCGCCGATTTTTTGTATTTGGCTCCGGCTTTCAGGCCGAGTTCGGACATAGCGTAGATGATGCGCCGTTGTACCGGTTTGAGGCCGTCACCGATATGGGGGAGAGCCCGGTCGAGAATGACATACATGGCATACTCGAGGTAAGCCTTTTCGGTAAAACGGCCGAGAAACTGCTTTTCGCATTCGTCCTGAAGGAATAACTGCTTTTCCTGCGTCATATGATTTTGTTTAGTCGTTTTCCTGGGATTGGGCCGCGGCGTCCGTCGGAACTAGTGGTTCTGCAGTCAGACAGCCTTTATCTTCGAGCCACTGGCGGCGGTCGGCGGCTCTTTTTTTGGCCAGCATCATGTCCATGATCTGGAAATCCTCGCCGGCTTCGTTCAGGGTCAGCTGGACCAGACGCCGGGTCTCGGCCGCCATGGTGGTTTCCCTCAATTGCAGGGGGTTCATCTCGCCGAGTCCCTTGAATCTCTGCAGGTTGATGCGAACGTTTTTTTTGTCTTCCCGCAAACGTTCAAGGATAGCTTCTTTTTCGGTCTCATCAAGGGCATAGTAGACCTCTTTGCCACGGTCGATCCGGTAGAGAGGAGGCATGGCGATGAACAGATGGCCGGCCCGGACCAAGGGCTTGAAATGACGGAGGAACAGGGCGCAGATCAGGGTGGCGATATGAAGACCGTCGGAATCGGCATCGGCGAGAACGCAGATTTTTCCGTAGCGCAGGTCTGTGAGGCGGTCGGAGCCCGGGTCGACCCCGATGGCGGCGGCGATATCATGAATCTCCTTGGAGGCCAGAATGACTTCGACATCGCTTTCCCAGGTGTTGAGGATTTTCCCCCGCAACGGCATGACCGCCTGAAAATTTCGGTCCCGGGCCTGTTTGGCGGAGCCTCCGGCGGAATCGCCTTCGACCAGGAAGAGCTCGCTCAGGGCCGGATCCTGGCTGACGCAATCGGCCAGTTTGCCGGGCAGGGCCGGCCCGTTGGTGATTTTCTTGCGTTCGACCTTGCGGGCCGCCCGTTGTCTTTTCTGCGCGTTGGCGATAGCCAGAGCGGCGATTTCCTCGCCGATGGCGGGATGTTCATTCAGCCAGAGGCTGAAAGCGTCCTTGATCACCCCGGCGACCAAGGACGCGCTTTCCCTTGAAGTTAGTCGTTCCTTGGTCTGGCCGGAAAATTGGGGATTCTGAGATTTCAAGGAAATGATGTAGCTGCAATGTTCCCAGCTGTCCTCAGGGGAAAGTTTCAGTCCTCGGGGCAAAAGATTGCGAAAGTCGCAAAATTCTCTGATAGCCGCCTGTAAACCGCTGCGCAGGCCGTTGACATGGGTTCCTCCGGCCGACGTGGGAATCAGGTTGACATAGCTTTCATTGATAGGTTCTCCCCCTTCCGGTAACCAGGTCAGGGCCCAGCTTACGCTTTCGGAATCACTGCTGAATTTACTGGTAAAAGGCGGATCCGGAATCTGAGAACGGCCGTCGAGACTCTGTTTGAGATAGTCGGCCAGGCCATCGACAAAGAGCCATTCATAACTCTCTTCGTTGATCTGGTCGATAAAACTGACTTTCAGCCCGGGGCAGAGAACCGCCTTGGCCCGCAGGGTATGGATCAGGCGGTTAACCGCGAATTTGACGGTATCGAAATATTTCGGGTCCGGCCAGAATCTGATCGCGGTGCCTGTGTTGCGGCGTCCGACATCCTCGATCCGGGTCAGGGGAGAGCTGCTGATTCCGCCACTGAAGGCACAGGTGAAACGACCGCCGTCGCGTTTGACTTCAACCTCCAGATGCTGGGAGAGAGCATTGACGACAGAAACTCCAACCCCGTGTAAACCACCTGAATATTGGTAGCTTTTATGGTTGAATTTGGCTCCGGCATGAAGCCTGGTCATGATCAGTTCGATTCCCGGGACCTGCTCTTCGGGGTGAATGTCGACCGGCATGCCGCGACCGTTATCCCTGACCTCCAGCGAGTTATCGTTGTAGAGAATAACTTCCAGGCGATTGGCAAAGCCGGCCATGGCTTCATCGACACTGTTGTCGATGACTTCCTGAGCGAGATGGTTGGGCCGGGTCGTATCGGTGTACATGCCGGGTCGTAATCGGACCGGATCCAGGCCCTTGAGAACCTCAATGGCTTCCGCGTTATAAAGCCGTTCGGTGTTATTGGACATGGTCAGTCGGATTGCTTGAGGGCCAGAGATTTGAGCTTGCGTTGCAGGCTGTGTCGGCTGATGCCGATCCGTTGAGCCGTTTTCGAGATGTTCCAGTCGTTTTCATCGAGCTTATTGCCCAAGTAGATCTTCTCAAAGTTTTTGTTTGCCTCGGTAAGTGAATCATTTGCCAAAAGATGGTTCCAGACGAACTGGTTCGGTGTCAGGGTCGGTTCCGGATTTCTCAGATATGGGGGCAGATCTGCGCTGCAGATAAGCTCTTTGTCGCACATGATCGCAAGTCTTTCCATGAGGTTTTTGAGCTCCCTGATATTGCCGGGCCAGTGATAAATCTTCAGTCGGTCGATGGCTTCCGGATCCAGGTGGTGACGGCTGCCGCCATGTTCCTTGAAGTAGCCGGCCAGAAAGGTGTCGGCGAGGATCGGGATATCGTCACGCCGTTCGCGTAAAGGAAGGGTCTGAATGGGCAGAATGTCAAGCCGGTTAAAGAGCTCCCTCCGGAAATTTCCGCTGTGGATCTCGTGCTCAAGGTTTTTGTTGGTTGCGGCGATAATCCTGACATTGACCGGGATGTTCTGGTTGCTACCCAAGCGGGTAAAGGTTCTTTCCTCAATAACCCTGAGTATTCGGGCTTGGGTAGCGAGGCTCAGGTTGCCGATTTCATCGAGAAAAATGGTGCCGCCATGGCTCTCTTCAAACTTGCCGTGCTTTCGTCTCAAGGCTCCGCCGACCCCCTTTTCACAACCAAAAAGCTCGGCCTCGATCAGTTCTTCAGGAACTGCGGCGCAGTGGACGTCAATGAAGGGCTGGTCGCCGCGCTTGCTTAAACGATGAATCTCTCGAGCGATCAGCTCCTTGCCGGTTCCGTTTTCACCGACGATTAAAACCCAGCCGTCGGTCGGGGCGATGATCCGGATCTGCTCCTTGAGCTGGATGATGGCCGGGCAGTTGCCGGTCAAGCGGTTTTCATGATACTGCCTTTTCAGACGGAGGTTTTCTTCCTGCAGGCGTGAGAGGGTCAGGGCGTTGGCGGCCGTGATCACCAGCTTGTCAAGGGAGAGCGGTTTTTCAATAAAGTCAAAGGCGCCCATTTTAGTGGCCTGAACCGCGGTCTCGATGGTGCCGTGACCGGAGATCATGATGATCGGAACTTCGGGGTGCTCGGTTTTCAGGCCCGGAAGTAATTTTAGGCCGTCGCTGTCGGGCAGCCAGATGTCGAGAAAAATCAGATCGGGAGATTCTTTCTCAAGCAGGGTCAGGGCGCTGCCGCCATCTTCGGCGCAGCTTACGGAATAACCTTCGTCGGTAAAAATATCGCTCATCGACTGGCGAATGGCGGGTTCATCATCAATGATGACAATATGTTTTTTCATATGGTTTTTATGATGGGCAGTTCGATTACGAAGCAGGTGCCTTTGAGATGGTTTTCCCGGACGCGGATGAAGCCGCGATGATCATTGATAATGGTTTTGACGATGGTCAAACCCAGTCCGGTACCCATTTTTTTTGTGGAAAAATAGGGTTCGAAGAGACGTGACATGGTTTTTTCATCGATACCCGGGCCGTTGTCGTTGATCTCGATAATAACCATTTCCAGACTTTTGTCAAGTCTGCTTGTAATCCAGATCTGACCGTCTCTGGTCTTTTCCAGAGCCGCCAGGGCGTTGTCAAGCAGATTGGTCAGGGCCCGTTTGATTTGCTCGTGATCAAGATAAAAATCAGGAATTCTGCTGTCCGGGATAAAACTGAACGAGACCCGGCTGTGGCTCTGGCGGTAAAGGATCAGTGATTCTTCGATCAGGGGGTTAAGGTTTTGCAGCGTCGGTCGCGCTTGTGGCATGCGGGCGAAATTGGAGAATTCATTGACCAGCGATTTAAGTTCATTGACCTGCTTGACAATGGTTGACGTACAGTCCTGCAAAACTTGATCGCCTTCGGCGGTCAGGCCGCTGTATTTGCGCTGAATGCGCTGGGCCGAAAGCGCGATGGGGGTCAGTGGATTCTTGATTTCATGCGCGATTCGTCGCGCGACCTCACGCCACGCCACGGTTTTCTGGGCCTTGACCAGGTCGGTCATGTCGTTGATCAGAATCAGCATGCCGATGTAAGTCCGGCTGTCATTGTAGAACGGACTGAAATTAACCGAGATATAGCGGTTGATTTCAGGCAGGGTCAGCTCGATACTGCTTTCTTTATGCGGGTCACTCTGGCTTTCCTTCAGGTATTGGCGGATTTTCTGAATAAGTTCTGCGGGAAAGATGTTGCGATAGTTTCTGCCCTGAACCTCGGGGGCGGAGAAGGCAAAGATTCTTTCCGCTGCCCGGTTGATGGTGGTGATGCGACCGCTGCGATCAATGGCGATCACCCCGGAGTTGATGTTTTCAAGGATGGTTTCAATGTAGCGTCGTCTTTCAGCGTGCTCACTGCTGATGCGGCTCATCTCCTGGTGGGCGAGTTCGCTCTCACGCCGGCTGACAAGGAGTTTTTGGGTCATGCTGTTAAATGAGTCAACCAGGATTCCGAGTTCGTCGCTGGCCACCATGTCAATGCTGAAATCGAGGTTGCCGCCGGCGATCTCGCGGGTTGCCAGGGCCAATTCATGGACCGGTGCGGTAATGTCTTTCGCCAGATAAAAACCGAACCAGATGGAAATGAAGGTGATTAATGCGGTGATCAGGACAAAGGTCAGAATGTAATTGCTCTTAATGTAGAGCTCCAGGTTCTTGGCTTTTTTGTAGGCCGTGTATCTTCCCGAAATACTTTCCATTCTGGAGGCGAGCAGGGCGGGAACAAACTTTACCGTTACCACCATGGCAATGACTTCATCCCCTTCCCAGACCGAAAAAACCGGTGCCCAGCCCTGTACCAGGGCGGCGCCGCTGTCTAGGGGGATGATGCGGTTTCTGGGGGGGGGGCGGTCGCCCAGGTCAAGTCCCTCCAGAAACTGGTTGTAGGTCAGGTTGTCGCTGAGGCTGAGAACCACGACCTGGTTGCCGGGCGAAAGAATAACCCCGATCGCGTCAAGAGAAAATTCAGCACGTTTGTCATCGATCAGTTTTTGCATCGGCTCCTTTTTTTCTCCGATCATCAGACCCCGCCGGGTCGCCTCGGTGGCGAGGCTTAAGGCCAGGCCTTGATTCTGGCGGCGCAGGTTGTCATAATATTCCTGCGCGATGATCAGGGAAGCATCCAGAGAAGCCTCAAAAGTGGTTGAAAACCAGTTGTCCAGGCTGTAGCGGATAAATCCGGTGGCGGCGACAAACAGAAGGATGGTGGGAAACAGAGACAACGAGATGAAGGCGACCACCAGCTTGGTCCGCAGACGAAAACCGACGATTTTACGTTTTCTTTCGAGCAGCAGTTTTAACAGGTTGCGCAGAATCAGAAAGATCAGCAGCAGCAGCAGGATGATGTTGATGTTGATCAGGGCGAAAACCAGAACATTGCCGAGAATCGGCAGATCGGCGGGCATCAGGTTGGGCAGCTTGATTTCAATGTAGAAAAGGGAAATGATGATCACGCTCAGGATGGTGATGATCACGGTTTCGCGCCGGCGCCGGATGCGATCCTTGTCGGTCGACGTGGTGGTTGCCGGAATAGTTCTATTGGGTGATGGTGAAAGCAAGGCTATCTCTGCATCGTTTCGGAAAGCAGACGCTCGGGAATGTCGATAGTGTAGCTGTTGCTTTTGCGATCCCAGGCGGAGAGGAAGAAAAACAGGTACTCAAGATGAAAAGGCAGGCGGACTTTTCTGATTTCACAAAAGGTTTCAATCTGGTAGCTACGGTTTTCCTCAAGTTGAGCCGACGTCAGGAGTGTAATGTCACGAAAGCTTGCGGCCTCTTCCAGGGCCTCTTTGTAAGAAGTGGTTTCTCTGGTTTTTCCAGTGGAATTATTACTGACGATGAAAACTCTTTTCAGGTTGTCGTATTGAATTTGGTGGACGTGGACTTTTTTGCCGAGGGTGCGGTTGAAATTAATCAGGAACAGGTTAAGTTTGTTCACTTTCACTTCGGTATGCAGGGTGATATTCTGCGAGACACCGTTTAAAAGAAGTGATTTGATCTCTTGATCGAAAGGGTTGGCGACTTCCACGGAAAGCCTGATTTGACCGTTCTCCGAACTCAAGACAAATTCTTCAAGATAGGGGGGATGGTCCACGGCAAACTCTATTTGTTTTTTGCCGGAGGCATGTAAATTGCTGCCCGTTTGCAACAAGACCAGCAAGGTGCAGAGCAAAAAGATCAGGGCGCAGAGATGATAGTTGGCTTTACTTTTTATCATGGTTGCGGCCGGTTTTTTTAAAAGACCTATTTATTCCGTCATTTCAATAGATTATGGATAATTTTCCGAACGCTCGGAAAGTCCTTATAATACTTGTTGGCGGCGTTAATTGCAAGGGAAATACTTTTTCCCGGAAAGCCTTTCGCGGTTGGTTCCGGAGCATCAGATAGCGATCGGCACCGGGCCCCGCAGGAGCTTGATTCACTGTTTTATGGTTGTTTTTATAAAAATGTTATGCTAGGAGTAAGGGGAGGTTTGTCGAAAGTCTGTCGATCGGGGTTGGATTACGATCTGTTCAGGATTTCGATCGGAAGCTGGTTTTGCGGGACTAACAAGATTAAATTGGAGAGGGGTAGAAAAATGAAGAGATGCTTTGTTTGCATGCTGGTTCTGGTTAGCTTAATGGTGTGCTCAACCGCTTTTGGGGCGGAGAAGGTTAATCCGCTGGCTAAGTGGCAGCCGAAGGTCGACATGTCGGGCGCCAAGTATGTCATGAAGGTTTCAAATGTTTCCCATCCGGTCATCGAAGGCGTGGCGGCTGGTTACCGGGTTCGGGACAGCCTCTGGGAGCGCAGTAACGGCCAGATTGAGCTTAAATACTATCCTCTGTCGCAGCTGGGCGGTGAAGTCGAAGTTCTTAACATGCTGAAAACCAACACGATTCAGGGCATGCTTTCTTCCTCGGTCGCGGTTACCAACCTGGCTCCCAGAATGGGGCTTATCAACCTGCCTTTTCTGGTTAATTCGTTTGACAAGCTCGACCAGTATATCGGGAGCGAATATTGGCAGTATTTTCTTGACGGCATGAGGCACCAGGGGGTTTTGGGCGTCGATATCACCGGCTATGGTAATTACGGCTGGGCGACGATAGATCCGGTTAAAACCCTGGCTGACGCCGGCAAGGTGAAATTCAGAATCGCTGAAGCGGCGGTTAATCAGTCTCTGTACCGGGCCTGGGGGTTGAATCCCGTGGTCATGCCTTGGCCCGATGTGCCCATTTCTCTGAACCAGAAGGTGATCACCGGTCTCGACCATACGCCGATGGTTTGTAACATCACGAAAAAATTCGATGTCTGCAAGCATTTTACGCAGATCAACTATGCGCAGGGACTGTTTATTTTTCTGGTCAATGAGAAATTCTACAGTTCTCTGCCGGCTGATCTTCAGAAGATTCTGCTGGATGTTATTCATGAGGAATGCGCCAAAACCCGGGTTATGACCCGTCAGCAGGAAGTTGACCAGATCGCCAAAGCCAAGGAAGCCGGAATCAGTTTTTACCAACTGCCGGCTGAGGAAATGGAGCTTCTGCGGGTTAAAGGGGACGAGGTTCATAAACAATGGGCCGCTGAAATCGGGGCTGACTATCTGAAGAAGGTTCAGGATTTCCTGGGTTACAAACGGGTGCTTGATTATTAAAAGCTTTTCCTTCCGGAAAGCCGGAAGCTTACCAGGCTTCCGGCTTTTTAGTTTCTTTGCGGCGGAGAAAGCCCGATGGGGTTGTGGGGAGGGTTTCCGAGTTCGTTGCTGATTCAAATTTTCAGGATTACATCGGGTTGCTTTCCTGTTTGATGTTGGGTAGCGGGGCCTGCTTCCGTATTGCTTTTACTTTTACCCACTGAAATTGTCATTTTATTGATTGGTTGAAGGATATTATGATCGCCAGAAGTTTCAGGATTATTGATAGAGTCTTTTCTTTTTTTGAAGAATGGAGTCTTTTTGTCGTCGTTATGGTCGGGCTGATCTCGCTCTTTGTGAATGTGGTTTTGCGTTACACGATTCACTATTCCCTGGCCTGGTCGGAAGAGCTCATTCGGGAAGTCATAATTTTTACTACCTTCATCGGTTGCTCCGCCGCGATTAAAAACCGCTCCATGATTCGCATTGATGCCCTGCCTCAGATTTTCCCCGTATTGAAGAAGCCACTCGACTATTTCAGTCATGTCTGTACCTTAGGCTACAGCGGGTTGATCTTTTATCTTGGCTGGCAGATGGCCGCATTGCAGTATTCGACTCAGCAGAAAACCATTATCCTGCAGGTTCCGCTGGTGCTTCTCTATGCCATTCTTCCGCTGATGGGCGCCATGATGTTCATTCGAACCATCATGGCCCTGTGGGAAGATTTTACGGGGGAGAAGGTCTAACGAAATGGATAATTCTTATTTAATCATTGTTTTCTGTTTGATCGGTTGTCTGGGGGCGACCATTCCGGTCTTCATGTCCCTGTTTTTTACCAGCATTCTCGGCTTTATTTATTTTACCGACATGCCGATTCTGATGCTGGCTCAGACCCTTTTCCGAAGCATGGATAATTTCGCTCTGGTGGTGGTGCTGTTTTTTATCCTCTGCGGCAATATCATGACCTCGGGGTCGATTGTCGACCGGCTGATCAAGGTTGCCAATGCGGTGGTCGGTTTTTTTCCGGGCGGTCTGGCTATGGCCGGAGTGCTTGCCTGCGGTATGTTCGGCGCAATTTCCGGCTCCACCGTGGCGACCGTGGTTGCCATCGGCGGCTTTATGATTCCGGCCCTGATGGATAATCAGTACGATGAAAAATTCAGCGTCGGGATTATGACGACCGCGCCGATTCTGGGGGTTATCATTCCGCCCAGTATCTCGATGATTCTTTATTCCATGGTCAGCAACGACTCGCTGGCCGCCCTTTTCATGACCGGTTTCGTTCCCGGAATCCTGATTATGGTGGCGATGTCCCTGTATTCCTTCTTTTATTGTCGCAATCGTGATTTCAAACGCTCCCCGCCGCCGACTTTCAAGGAAGTGCTTCGGGTCTTGCGCCAGGGTTTCTGGGCCCTGATGTTGCCGGTGCTGATTTTCGGAGGGATCTTTTCCGGGGTCTTCACCGCCAATGAAGCCGCCGTCGTTGCCTGTGTCTACGCCTTCGTCGTCGAGCTGTTCATTCATAAGGATATGAAATTGTCCAAGGTCAAGGATGTCGTGGTTTCCTCGGCCGTGACCTCGGCGACCCTGCTGATCATCGTGGCCGGGGCGACGGCCTTTGGCCGCTATCTCACCCTGGAGCAGATTCCCTCGATTCTGGCCGGGATCGTGGTCAGCAAGGTTCACTCCGCCTGGACCTTCCTTCTGATTGTCAACATCATGCTGCTGGTGGTCGGCATGTTCATGGATATCATTTCGGCGACTTTGATATTGGCCCCGATCCTGCTGCCGATGTTGCCAGAATATAATATCAGCACCCTGCACTTCGGTCTTCTGATGACGGTTAACCTGGGGATCGGTTATTGTACGCCGCCGCTCGGTGTCAGCCTTTATATCACCGGAGCCCTGGTTAATCGGGGACTGATCTACGTAACCAAGGCAGTCATCCCTTTCCTCGTGATTCAGATAGCGACTTTGATGTTGCTGACTTACTGGCCGGACGTGGTTCTTTTCCTGCCGGAGTTCTTCTACGGAAAATGATTCCTGGTTGGACCCCGGCCGCCGTTTCTGTCGCGTGAACTGTGGCCGGAGCAGGGATCTGGTCGCGCGTGGCTCTTTAGATAAATTCGTAACAATGTATGAAATCGTAAAAAACGGGATGGGCTTCGTAAACACTGCACAGGCGAGGCACCTGGACCTTCCCGGCTCTGGCTGGGTGGGTTGCAGGGGAACGAGATCGCGGGAGTGGTTACGAAGCCATCATAATTAGTTTTGATGATTGTGGAGAATTGAGAATGCCTTTACATGTTCTGGTTCCTGTTGATGATTCGCCTGCGGCGCATCGGGTTTTGAATTATATCATAAACATGAAGGACATGATGCCGATGCGGGCGACGTTGTTGATCGTGGTTCCTTTTTCCCAGCTCGAATATCACGGTTTTCAACAAAGCCAGCTCGAAGCTATTACCCGGCAGTCTCTGGAACACTGCCAGAAGGTGGTGGAGAAACATCGCCTGGTGCTTGAAAAAAATGGAATTGCGGCCGAGGCCAAAATGGAACGCGGTAATCCGGCCGATATGATTTGTCGGGTCGCCGCCGCGCAGGGGGTAGATCTGGTGCTGATCTCCCCCAACGGTTCCGGCAAGCTTTCAAATCTGATGTTCGGCTCGGTAGCCAACAAGGTGGTTCAGGAATGTCATCTTCCGGTATTGCTGGTGCGGTGAGCGTACGTTTTTGCGAGGAAAGAGAAGAAGAAATATAAAAAGGCCGGTGCAAACCGGCCTTTTTTGTTGTTTTAACGAGGTTTTATTGCATCAGGCCGGGGAGGAAAAGTGAGAATTGGGGGATGGCCAGCAGGATGACCGTGCCCAGAATCAGGGCCCCGAGAAAGGGGAGCACGCCGCGAAAAATCGTGCCCAGGGGGATCTCCGGAGCCGTGCCTTTGACCACGTAGACGTTGATTCCGACCGGTGGTGAAATCACCCCCATCTGGGTTACCAGGACGATGACCACCCCGAACCAGATCGGATCGTAATTCAGGGCCAGGATGACCGGATAGAAAATCGGCACGGTGAGCAGGATCAGGGCCAGGGCGTCGATGAAACAGCCTCCCAGCAGATAGACCAGGATAATGACCGTGATAATCAAAAAACGGGGCAGGGGCAGGCTCGCGACCCAGCCGGCGAGATCGAAGGGAATTCTCGTGACCGCGAGAAAATGACCGAAGATAACCGCGCCGGTGACGATAATCATGATCATGCAGGTGGTCCGGGTGGTTTCCAGAAGTGCGGTTCTGAGCTTGGTCGGGCTGAGATTGCCGCCGCTCAGGGCGATGCCGAGGCTGCACATGGCGCCGACGGCCCCGGCTTCGGTCGGGGTAAAAAAACCGGCAAAAAGACCGACCATGACCAGAGCGAACAGCAGCAGGGTTTCCCCGGTGCCTTTCAGGGATTGTCGGCGTTGGGACCAGGAGCTTTTGGGGCCGGGAGGGCCGAATTCGGGGTGGCGTTTACAGGTGTAAAGAATCGCCAGGCAGAACAGGAAGGCGATCAGCAGACCCGGAAGAATCCCGGCCATGAAAAGTTTACCGATCGATTGTTCCGTCATGATGCCGTAGACGATGAAGACCACGCTGGGGGGGATCAGCATCCCCAGGCTGCCGCCCGAAGCGACCGCCCCGGCGGCCAGCTCCATTGAGTAATGGTAGCGTTTCATTTCCGGCAGGGCGACGGTCGCCATGGTGGCGGCGGTCGCCGGGGAGGAACCGCAGATCGCGCCGAAGGCGGTGCAGGCGCCGATGGTGGCCATGGACAGGCCGCCCGGGCGATGGCCGATGAAGGCGTAAGCGGTGTCATAGAGGCGGCGGCTGATGCCGGCGTGAAAAGAAACCTGCCCCATGAAGATAAACAGGGGAATCACGGTCAGGCCGTAGGCGCCGAAGGTCGAAAAAACATCCCGGGCGAGCAGGGAGAGGGCGGCATTGAGATTGACCAGCTGAACGAAGCCGGCAAAGCCGACGATCGCCATGGCAAAGCCCACGGGAATCCGGGCGAACAGCAGGAGAAATAAAAGAGCGATTCCGATCAGGCCGATCGCTAAGGGGCTCATGAAGACGTCACCTCGTCGGCGCCGGGGAACAGTTGCCGCATCAGGACCAGGCAGACCAGCAGGGCGGCGGCCGCGATCACATAAACCACCGGGTAAAAGGGCATCTGCAGATTGGCGGTTACCTCGCCGGTTTTTCTCAGGATTTCGGCATAGATAAAAGTTTGCCGGGAGATCAGGGCGAACAGGAGCAGACTTAGAAAATCGGCGCCGAAGCGGCAGATTCTCTGAGCTTTTCGGGGGAGTTTGTCGCTGATGAATTCAACCGCCACATGGCCCTGATGCAGGGTGGTCGCCGGCATCGCCAGGGCGATGCCCAGGGCGCCGATCAGGCCGACCAGTTCATAAGCTCCCAGAATCGGATGCTTGAAAAGGCGCAAAACCACATCGGCGCAGGTCAGAAGCATCATGGCGAAGACGCAGACCGCCGCCGCCAGGTTCATCAGCCTGGTCAGTTGCCGAATTAATCTGCTCACGCGGCCGCCGCTTTTTTAAGGTTGAGGCCGCGGCAAACCGCTGTCGGGACCAAAAGAATCATCTTATCGGAGCATCTCTTTGATTCTGGCGACCACCTGGTCCCCCGGTAGTCCTTTGCTGGTGGTGCTTTTAATATAGTCGTCGAAGATGGGCTGAACCCTGGCCTCCCAGGCCCGGCTCTCGCTTTCCGGAAGGCTTATGACCTGGTTTCCTCTTTCCAGGGTATAGGCCAGGCCGGCGGCGTCGGCGTCATCCCAGGCCTGGCCCTGAATGGCGACCCATGCCGCGCTGACCTCGGTGAAAATGGTTTTGATCTTCTCCGGCAGGGCCTGCCATTTTCCCTTGTTCATGACGACGAACATCGAGGTTGTATAGCCGATGCTGGGAATGTTGGTACTGTATTTGACGACTTCACCCTGCTTCCAGCCTTTCAGAACCTCGATCGGTCCGATCGTTCCGACGACGGTGCCTTTTTGCAGGGCCTCATAGGTGCTGCCCTGGTCCATGGCCACGGGTAGGCCGCCAAGGGTCTGAATGATCTTGGCGCTGAGACCGGTGGAGCGGATTTTCATGCCTGCAAGATCGGCCAGGCTCCGGACCGGCTTTTTCTTGGTATGCAGAACCCCTGGTCCATGGGCGTGAACATAGAGAACGTGGGTGTCTTGAATCTCCTTGGGGTTGAATTCCTGCGTGATGGTCGTTGCGATGCGGGTCGCGGTTTTGCCGTCGGGGTAGCCGGCCGGCAGATCAAGGGCTTCAAGCAGGGGAAAACGGCCGCGGGTGTAGGCGAAACAGGACATGCCGATATCCGAAATGCCGTTGACGACCCCATCGTAGACCTGAGGGGCTTGGGTCAGGGTGCCGCCGGGGTAGACCGTTATTTGAACCTGCCCGTGGCTTCTTTTTTCGATCTCCTTGGCCCAGGCCTCACCGGCCCGGCATTGCGCGTGGGTTGACGGGAAAAAAATACTGTAGGACAGCTTGATCTTCTTTTCTCCCGCCTCCGCGCCCCGCGGCATGATCAGAGCCGTGATCAGGGTCATCATGACGAACCAACCTAAATGAAAAACTTTTCTTGTGCTCATGATAAACCTCGCCGATTTCTTTGCGATTAAAAGAAAGTCGGCCTGAAAAATCAGGGCTTCATCGGATATGAATCCTTTTTTTTTACCCGACTCTCAGGGAAAACCGCCGCTTCTGTAAAAGACTGCGGCGCTGGGGCCAGGGTTTTTACTCAAAATAATTCTTTATCAAGAAGGATGTTAATATGTTATTTCACGAAATGCAAGCGCAAACTAAGCAGACCGTGACCCTGAGCCCTAGCGGTCTTGGCCGAATGTTGTCGGGCCATAAAACATGTACCGCCTTCTTTCCTGGGGTCGATTTTATCTTGACAAAGTCAAAGGCATTTGATAGAAGCGGCGCTCGTTTTGCGCGAGGGTTGGGGCCGTTAGCTCAGTTGGTAGAGCATCTGACTTTTAATCAGAGGGTCGCAGGTTCGACTCCTGCACGGCTCACCACCAAAAAATTCAGACAAAGAGAAAAGACACTTGGCGTTGATTCGCTGAGTGTCCTTTTTTTTGGGCCGCCATTTGACCTTCACTTTGCGTTTTTAAACTGATTGCTCCTCGATCCGAGTTGACACGACCCCTGGAACCTGTGGTCGATGACGAACTTAGATGTACATTTTCTTTCTTTCCTCCGGTAAAGAATCAATGTAGGTTTGGCCTTCCTGAGGGAAAACCGCTCGCCGCTCGCCGTTAACGTCCTCGATAATAACTGTTGCTTCTTGATTTAAAGTGTCAATCTGGTGTAGGAAATTATCAAAATGTCCTGATGCAGTCATTCTGATAATCAAATTATTTTGAAGGTAGGGTGGCAAGCCATTGACGTGCCTTGCCACCCCCTCCAAAACAGGTAATAGCGACCTGCAATGGAGCTGTTATTTCGGTAATATCAGTTGACGTTCTTGTCAACCAAATTGCTCTTTTGGGGAAAAGTTTTCCCTGGAGTAAACCATCCTGCTGCCCCCGTTG
>OMKS01000465.1_pt1 | contig 37725 bp, 29 predicted proteins | sample 1674721 | NCBI WGS metagenome assembly OMKS01 (sample SAMN06264996, study PRJEB25208) | sediment metagenome | isolation source: hot spring sediment | place: USA: California | collected 2014-09-02 | reverse complement strand
ACAGCACCGGTATTTATCTGGTCCGGCTGGCTACGCCAAAATTTGACCTGGTGCGGAAAGCCGTTCTGTTAAAATAAATTATCTGGTTTGGAATTTATTGTAAGCGGCGTTGCAATGCGCCGTTTATGTAAACATTTTTCATCTTCAAATCCCTTACATGGCGCAAAATACTGGGTTGCTGGACACCGTTGAAGTGACAATTCTCGAGGTTGACATTACGGATCGGGGCGCGCGCATAGCCGTCGAGGATCAGGGCATAGTTACTTGCCTGGCTGGTGACATTCTCCAGAAACACATTCCGGACCACCGGTGTAAACCCGCCGGCATCACCTTCTTCGTAATGAAAATAGATTCTTAGGATCGCATCACTGACTTTACCGATATTTATGTGACGCATATAAATATCTTCGATGACGCCACCCCGCATTGAATTGGTTTTAATTCGCAAAGCCCGTTCCAGCTGTGGACTGTCCATTGTACAGTACTCGATGAAAATATTGGCACAATTGCCGGATATTTCACTGCCGATGGAAACACCGCCATGCCCGTCTTTCATAATACAATTCTGAATGACAATGTTTTTCACCGGCACATTAATCCGGCGACCGTCGCCATTGCGACCCGATTTCAGGGCAATGCAATCATCACCGGTATCGAAATAACAATGTCTGATCAGAACGTTTTGACTGCTTTCCGGATTGCAGCCGTCGTTATTGGGACCGTGACTGATAACCGTCACATCACTGACCGTGACATTCTCACAGAGTACCGGGTGAATACTCCACATGGGCGAACGATCATCTCAAGAATCAATTCACGCAAGTAAGAGTGGCTTGGAAAGCGTTTCAGAACAGGACTAATCCGGCAGTCTATATTTTAACCTTGAGGGGATACGTACGCCTGAAACACGGAATAAATAGTCAGTTTCCCCTAATTTTACCGGGAACTCTATGAAATTATTTGCTCACTTTTCAAAAAACAGAAAAGATTTTACTTGCTTTGTAGCAAGTAGGTATAGGCGTCAGCAGTAGTCGGGTAGGAACAATCCAGGGTATCGGCAAAATACTGCCACTTCCGGCGATCATAATCATCAGTCGCCCGATTGAAATTATCGGTTGCTTTGGTCTTGCCGGCACCACCCTGAGACTGCGGCTTGCGATACCAGCGCGCCATCGCAACCATCGGCTCCGGTCGGTTACCCAACTCCAGCGCCTCCTTTACAAACGCCTGAACACCACTCTTGCCCGCAATATGAGCCGTCAGAGGATCTCCTTCTCCCTGAAACGCATTATCCGTGACGGATACCTCATCGTAAAATGACTGCACCGCCGACGAAACAGTGTAGCAATTACCTGCAACTGTCCAACTGGTAGAATCATTGGGAACCGACGATATCCAGGTCATCTTCGCAAATCCGTATGCATCCACCTCGCCACATTCATCAAATTCAGACTGACGCACCATATCGGTATCCTGACCTGCGATAAAGGTATCAACAAAGAGATTGTTGGTTATCTGAACCTTATTACCTACCCAGCCTAGCGCCAGAGTACCATGATAGGACATTCCGTTTACCAGCGTGTTGTGATCAAATATCAGGTTCTTGATCGCCGCCGTACTCGACCGGTGACGAATAATCCGATCCTGAAAATTGACAAAGGTGTTGTTGAGGAATATCGCCAAATCACAGGAGGTATCCCGAAAATCAACCCCTTTGCCCGCCCCAAAATTGGAACGACCCAGATCACCCATATTCGCAAAGATGCAGTTTGTAATTTTAACAACCCGGGCGGCGCTCTGAGTCCGCACAAACTGCCCACGGCATTGCGTCAGCAGACAGCCGTCAATCACAATGTCGTAACCCGCCGCATCGGTACGAACCACGGAATTGCCGATACTTGCAATTCCCTCAGGATCGGCTTCCAGAAATCCGACTATCGTCAAATCCTTGAGCATAATATCACCCTTGATCCGAAACAGATCACCGGGATCACTGCCCGAAACAGGATTGACCACCGCATAAATCACCGGACGGGCACCATCACCAGCCTGAGCCTTAATGTTGATCGGCCAACCGTCATTCCGGATGGTCGTATTGACAAAATAGATTCCGCCTCGCTCCAAAACATATACCCGATTTGAGTCAATTCTTACACCGGTGGCAGTGGTGTCGCCGGCGATGGCATCATTCAACAGATCATCTGCCGTAACCGCTCCGGGAATAAACAGTTCGTCGGCGGAAACCGTGCCGGCAAGCAATAAAATAAGCATGCCGATAAACAAAACATCTCTCCTAAAACGTATCATAATAAACTCCTTTTTGTTGATCCTCTCTTAAACAATTACTCCATCTTCTCACTCTTGTTTTCTGACCCCCTTTCTCGCTAGATTGGTTGTTGGTTTTTTATTACTCTACAGCTCAATTCGGATGCCAAAATCCGCCGTCATTCCATACCGCTCCCGGTTACCCACAAAATTCCAATGATTGATTCGGTTGATAATGTTGGTCCCCTCCTTTGTATCGGATAAATTATTGAGGCTCATCATTAGCACAATGTTGGGTGTTATCTTCTGCCTGATTGCCAGATCCCAGCGAGTATACTCATTTTCAACTGTATCCGAGCGCCGGGTGGGTGAAAAGGTGCGGTTGAATTCACCTTGGTGGTAAACCGATATCCGGGCAGAAAAACCTTTGATATCATAACCGACGGACAGATTGCCGAAGAACTCCGGTTGTCCTTCCAGCTTCTGCTTGTTCTCCTGTAACAGATACCGGTATTTTTTTGTCGCAAAGGGCAAGCCCGGCAGCTGTTCCAGATATTCCTCTATACGAACACTTGGAATATAGGTTTCGGAACGAACAATGGTAAAATTATAGTTGAGTACAAAATTTTTCAGCAAACCGGGCAGGAACCGAAAATTCGCCTGGTGTTCCACCTCAATACCCCAAACTCTGGTGGGTTTTTGAGAATTATAGGGATAGGTTAATTCGTAGAGTTGATCGGCAAAACTGGGAATATATTGAACCCCAAGGCTGTCCAGTACGCCTCTCCCTTTAAACAGCAACGCATCCATGAGATGATACATGTCCTTTATATCCTTATAAAAAGCCGAAACCGAAAAGAGTCCGATATTCTTCCCAAAAAAGGAGGTGTTCACTTCATAATTCCAGGCTTGCGCTGCCTTGAGGTCCGGATTGCCGATAATAAATGAATTGCTTTGATAAAAGGTGCCGTATTTCCGGGCGGAATAATTTGCCAACCGGCGATTAAAATCGGGACGTGCCAGCGCTTTATACGCCGCCAGGCGCAAATTTATGAAATCGGCTAGTCTGAAATTCAGATGAGTATTGGGCAACCAGACTGTTTCCTGATGGGTTGCGGTGGTGTCCCGAATCTGACCGGTCGGTACCGGAAAACCGGACAGATCACTGGGTGAAAAGCGGGATTTGTAATCGTTATTCTCGCTTTCGACACGAACCCCAGCAATCCAGGTCACTTTCTGACCGATATTAAAAGAGTTCATCAGGTATGCTGCCGGCACTCTCTCTTCAATATCATAATAGAAAAGATCGGCTTCCCGGTTGCGGTGGTATTCCGGATTGCTGCCGTCCGCACTGGAACAACCGTCTTTGTTCAGATCCCACCATTTTCGCAATGCATCCCGGTTGATCAGTGGATAGAGACTGTAGCGGTCAAAAATATCCCGGCTCACCGGCTCTTCATCCACAAAATTATTGAACAGAATGATTTTTCCACCGACATTGTTGTAATTTTCAAAAAGAGTCCCGCTGAAATCTTTCCGTATGACCGAGCCGTCAGCCAACCGGGTATATTCCGAAAACGGTACATTGTAATAAGGAGCAAACAGCTCCGACTGGGACCGTGAACGGGCTTTGCTATTATATTTTGTACCCACTTTGATTTCACCAGAGAAACGATTGCCCAGAGTGTATCCTTTGGTGATATTTACAAAGGCGTTTATATCAACTTCCTCACATAGTTCATCCCGGAAAAAGGCGGTATTGAAGTAGGCTTTGTCAAAATTATTAAGTGCATAGCCTACCAGTTCCTCCAACGGACCTTTAAAACCCACCGGCACATGTAGCATATGGGAGATCGGATTTCCCTGATCATCGAGAGCAGAAGGTTCCAGAAAATTAATTTCATAGTCATAAGGATATTCCGATTTTGACAGCGCGAGAGCCAATCCCCAGTCAAAATTTAATCCAGCCAGATAGTTATCACCTTTTAGAAAACTGTTGTAAGTATAAATACTCTGTTCCCGATCCCGGGCACTGTATTCCAGATCATCGGAAGAACCGGTGGGATAATTGCGACCATATTCGATATAGTCACGCGCTGTTTTGTTATAAATATTGTTAAACCGGATCGTTCCGCCGTCCGGTGTAGCCAGATCAAGCAGGAGACTTATACCACTGCGTTTGCGAATCTCATTGGTATACTCTAAGGACAAATCGCTGATTTCCCATTCGGTGCCGGCTTCATTTAAATTTTGGTTGTAATCTACATAATAATATTCACGACTGCGAACCCGCTTTTCGGTATTCGCCGTGAGCTGAACGCCCAGCAGCTCTTTCCAGAAACGCTTACCGTAACGAAAATTGAAATCGTACTGGTTATAGCTCTGATCCATATCATTATAGGACCCCTTGAGATCCAGCCGGAGCAACCGTTCTGAAGGGGCTTTGCGGGTTACCAGATTGACGCTGCCGGCAATGGCATCGGCATCTTTATCCGGTGTCAGCGCTTTGTACAGCTCAACTCCGGCGAGACTCCCCTGCGAAATAGTGCTCAGGTCGACACCCCGTGAATTGGCATCGGTAGCAGCAATCCGAACACCATCTACGCTAATACTCGAAAAACGGTCACTTAATCCACGCAACACAATCTTGCTGGCTTCACCACCCGACCTCTGAATAGAGACACCCGGCAATCGTCCGATGGCTTCGGCGGCATTCGCATCCGGCAACTCCTGGATTTTTTCTTCTGATACCACATTGATGATCGTATTGGATGTAATTTGCTGATTAATCGCTGCCGCCTGACCGCTGAACTGCCCCGTTACTTTTACTGATTGACCTTGCAATACATCGGGAACAAGCTGAATATTCAGTTCCAGCTCCTGCTGACCCTCCAGACTTATATCTATTCGCTTCGAAACGTAACCAATATAGGAAACCCGCAATGAGTAGCGACCTTCCGGTATTCGGCTCAGCCGATAGAAACCCTCAATATCGGTCGCCTGCCCCAGAGCGGTTCTCTCCAGATATACATTTGCACCGGTCAGGGGTCGGTAACTTAGTGAGTCTGTCACAAACCCATATATTACAACCTCGGCAGATACCAGCCGGGACAACATTAGCCCGACCCAGCAAACACCGGGCCACCGGAATAGCCTGGAAAAACATCGATTGTTTTTAGAAACCTTCACTTTTCATTCATTCGTTTGATTAATTGTCTGCTTCTTGTGGTTTAATTATAGATTAATAGCGGGACATAAAAGTGAAAAACTGTTAAAAACTGTGAACAACATTTTTTAACAATGCAATAACAATACAATGACATTTTGATTTTTCAGAATTATCACAATCCGGTACAAGCATTTTTTTGCTTTGCTTTTAATTGAAAGTTTATTTACTTTTTTCACCCATATCTGGTGAGTCATTACATAAAAAGTATCTGGATAAAATTATCAACAGCAATGAGTTTTCAGGCTCGAAAATCTATTCCTCCTACCTGACTTATCTGCTTAATGCCACGAATCAGGGAAAGTGCCTGAAAGAGATTACCATTGCCATGGAGTTTTTTGACAAGGACAGCAGCTTCAATCCGGCTGAAGACACCACCGTTCGTTCACATACCTATACTCTGCGTAAAAAACTGCAAAATTACTATTATAACGAGGGCAAAGACGATAAATATCGCCTGAAAATTCCCAAAGGGCATTATAACACTCAGTTTGTCACCTCCGCCGCTGGCCGCTCCGGCTCCGGAAAAATCCTGCGCTGGTCGGTGAAGCACTATCAGCTCCTAATAATTCTGGTGCTCATCGGCTGTGTCGCTTTCCTCTGGATACGGAATCGAACTATTCTTAATCGCCTGAATAAGTATCAGATCGTCAAAGAAACCGACTCCATCTGGCATGATTATCTGGAATCTGATTTGCCGATCCTGATTGTCGCCGGTGACCACTTCTTCTTCGATGACTACAGCACTGATTACAACGACATGGTGAGCATCCGCTACGGTAAGATCAACTCACCGGAAGACTTCGAAAAATTGAAATCTCAATTCCCCGGCGATCATATCCGCCCCACTGAGGAACCCTATTTTCCCTATCACAGTATCTGGTCTCTGCCACCGATTCTATCCATGCTCAACTCCGTCGGTCAAAAGCCGGTTATGCGCAGATCTTCTACAATCGGTCCGCAAATTCTTGGAGAATACAATATCATCTACCTGGGAAGCATCAAGACCCTCTATATACTCCGGCATACGTTGTCAAAATCCCATCTGAGTTATGAGATATTGCCCCATAAAGTCATCTATACACCCAAAGATAGCAGCGAATCTCAGGTCTTCCGTACCAGTCTGCATTCAGTCGGACCCAACGAAGACTTAGTAATTGCCGTAAAATTGTCCGGTCCCACCGGCAATGCTATCTTTATGATCGCTTCCTATCACTCACTGGGCGCACCCGAGATAGTCAATTACCTAATAAATGAAAACACCCGTCTCCACGTTGAAAACACTTTCATGGAAAAGTATGGTCGAATGCCCCAGTTTTTTGAAATCCTCTTCCGGGTGACCGGCATTGACAAAACCGCTTATAACACCGAGATATTGGTGTTCAACGAAATCGTCGAAAAATAGACGGATGGCTGACTTCCTTTCTGCCACTATTATGAAATTTGGCTGAACCGCTAAGATTAACCGACAGAATGGTCGTCTGCCAGTTACAGTCCCATCTCTCTGATCAGATAATCGGCACCGGCATATTTTTCAGTAATAAACATAACATAGCGGATATCCACGGCGATCATACGCTGGAGTTCCGTGTTGTAGAGCCAGTCGCTGGTCATGGCTTCATAGTTGCCGTCAAACGCCAGCCCAATCAGCTCACCCCGGGCGTTCATCACCGCGCTGCCGCTGTTACCGCCGGTAATGTCGCACTCCGCCAGAAAGCAGACCGGTACATCATTTAATTCCGGGTCTACCCAGCGTCCGAAATCCCGTTTCTGCGCCAACTCCTGCAGGCGTTGCGGACTGTCAAAGGGTTCTTCACCGGTATGCTTCGCCACGACACCCGCCAATGTCGTAAACGGCTTGTAGCAGACCGCGTCTGCGGGGCTGTAGCCATTGACCTTGCCGTAGGTGAACCGGATGGTGCCGTTGGCGTCGGGATAAAGACTCGTCCCCTTCCACTCAAAGAGGGCGTCAATATAGCGTTTGCGCAGGTCCTGAATGCGGGCATTCCAGGCTTTTGATTCCTCGTATTTACGGTCTTTGGCAGGATAGAGTCTGACCGCCAGATCAATCAACGGATCACCCAGCGCCTCTATTTCCTCCGGCGTCTTTGCATAAAGCCCCTTGACATATTCGATGTCCTTCAATCCGGTTTCGGCAAAGGCTTGATCCACCCACTGCTCAATTCCTATTTGCCCATTTAAAATATAATCCAGCTCCCCGATGCGCTGTTCCTCCGGTAATTCATCCGCCTGCTGCAGTGTCCAGGCCAGCATTATCTTATCAAAGGGTTCATAAAAGCGCAGGTAGCTGTATTCCAGGTTTTGCATATTGTCCCGAACCCGTTTTTCGGAAAACTCCGGGCGGCGTTTTTCCTCCGGCTTGGCACGCTCGCAGGCTACGTCGTAAGCATTGGAACCGAGATTATAGAGCACACCCATGATATAGCCGCCGAAATTGCCCAGTATCTGGTCATAGGTATAACTCATCTCAAGTTCGGCATACAGTTTACCAATTTCGTCCAGAATATCACCGTACTGCTTTTTAAGTTTCCGCTTGGAATGGATATAGTTCATCAAATCGGCTTCAAAGGCTTTTTTCTTTTCAATAAAATTGGATGAGCGCATGCCGTCTACATTGCCCTGATAATTTTTCATCGTATTGTTAAGCCCGGCATCGTAGCTCGCCAGTTTCAGTTTCGCCTCCTGGCTGGCGGCGCTCATTTCTTCAATTATGTCCAGAATCGAGCGGAAGCGTTCGATCGTGGGAATATAGTTACGGTTGAGGTTCCACTCCACAGAGCAGGAGCTGCGGTAGCGCATGGTGCGTCCGGGAAATCCGAGGATGAACGTCATGTCGCCTTTTTGCAGATCACCCTGGGCGATTCGCAGATAATTTTTTGGTTGCACCGGCACATTCTCCGGGTTGTAGCGGGCTCCGGAGCCGTCGGGTGCCTGATAGAGCCTCAAATAGGTAAAATCGCCGGTGTGCCGCGGCCACATCCAGTTGTCAATATCGCCGCCATAGTTTCCGATTGAGGCAGGCGGTGCAAAGACAATCCGCACATCCTGATATTTCGTAAAAAGATATTTGACATACTGTTTGCCGTTGTAATTTGTGGCAATGTAGCAGTACCGATCTTCCCGGTTCTCTTCCGCCGCTTTTTCCATCTCCGTGATGGTCTGCTCGATCTTTTTCTCCCGCTCCGTGAGATCGTCTATGCCCTTCACGCGGGCGAGAATTTCTTTGGTTACATCGGTCATACTCCGCAGCACATAGGCATGCTGACCGATCGCGGGTAGCTCCTCCGCCCGGCTCTTTGCCAGAAATCCTGTACTGATATAATCAACACTGTCCTTGGCAGAATTCCGCTGCAGGGCACCGTGTGCGCAGTGATGATTGGTCAGTACCAATCCGTCCGGCGATACAAAAGATGCCGAGCAGCCACCTAGCCAGACAATGGCATCGCTTATGGAAGTTTTATCCGGGCTGTAAATATCCCCGGCGGATATTGCAAAACCCTGCTGCTCCAGTTGCAAATCTGGCAGCTGCGACAACTGCCACATCCCCTCCTCGGCAAGTCCCAAAGTAGCCATGATAATGGTCATTAAGAAAACCGGTCCTTTAATCTTCATCTTTGCTCCTTCTGTTTACAAAATAATCTAATCTTTAAGAAGTAAATTTCAAACTTTAAAGCATTCTTAATACGACCTTCGGAAGATTTTGCCCGAAACGGATCAGAAAGTACAACGGCTACGACTGGTGGTTCTGTCACAAACCACTGGAAAAATAGATACCCACGTTTACCGACAAATGGGGCAGAGGATTATCTAAACCTTTGCCCCGTTTTTTAAAAAAATTGCTTGCATCCTTTTCCTGATTTGTTTATAATTGCCAATCAAATTGAGCGCCTGAAGTTTATGCAAGGACAATTCAAAAAGAGTAACAATTGGTGGTGGGAAATGACGGCTGCGAAGCATTTCCCGGGACAGGCGCATGAATAGTTAAACGACAATCAAAAAATTACAAAGCCCGCTGGAGAATGCTTCAGCGGGCTTTTTGTTTATTAACATCGAGATGAAAATGAACTACGAAGAGTTTTTAAACCACTGCAAACCCGGAGTGATCATTCCGGTTTATCGCAAATTCAATGCTGATTTTATCACGCCCGTCATAGCCTATCTGAAGCTCCGTGAAGCCGGCAAACACTCCTTCCTGCTGGAAAGTGTCAGCCGCGGCGAACAGGTCGGGCGTTACTCTTTTATCAGCCGGGAACCTTATCTGGTTCAAAAATTCCACAACGGTAAAACCATCTCCATCAGCAACCACACCACCAAAATCCACCGGGAAGATTTTTTCCATCTGCTGCAGCACCGGCTTGCCAACTATGAACTGGCGCAAACCGACGGTCTGCCCCGCTTTACCTGCGGTGCGGTGGGCTTTATCGGCTACGAGATGGTCGGGCAGCTGGAGACATTACCCCCGCCTAAAACGGATGTCACTAATACCGCTGACGCCCTGCTGGGATTTTATAACCAGCTGGTCGCCTTTGATCATCTGAAAAATGAGGTGATTCTTATCGCCAATGTCTTCGTAGACGAAGACAGCGATTATTATCAGCTTTTCCAGGAAGCCCAAAACCGCCTGGATCATCTGCAGGAAAAACTACACCGACCACTTGCCAAACCACCGGAATTCAGGGCGGATTGGTCAACAGAAGAGGCTCATCTCGCCAAGCCGGATTTTCTGAATGCCGTGACAAAGACCCGGGAATACATTTACGCCGGCGATATTTTTCAGGCTGTCATTTCGCAGCGCTTTTCGGTCTCCTGCTCCGGCGACCCTTTTCAGGTTTACCGGGCATTACGCAATATAAATCCATCGCCCTATATGTTTTATCTCGACTTTCTGGATTATCAGGTAATCGGATCATCACCGGAACCGCTGATCCGGGCTCAGGACCGCGTACTGGAGATTGTCCCCATTGCCGGCACCCGCAAACGGGGCAAAAATGAATCTGAAGACCACCGGCTGGCGAAGGATTTGCTGAACGACCCGAAAGAATTGGCTGAGCATTTGATGCTGGTAGACCTTGGACGCAACGATCTGGGGCGGGTTTCGGAGTACGGCAGTGTTGCGGTTTACGATTTCCAGACTATTCAGAAATATTCCCACGTTATGCACATTATTTCCCACGTGAAAAGCCGCCTGCGACAGGGACTGACCATTATAGACGCCTTCAAAGCCGTCTTTCCAGCCGGCACCGTCTCCGGCGCACCGAAAATCCGGGCGATGGAGATTATCAACGAACTGGAACCCGAAAAACGCGGTATCTATTCCGGCGCTATCGGCTATTTTAATTACGGCGGTAATATGGACCTCTGTATCGGGATTCGAACCCTTGTCGCCAGCCACAACAGACTCTATTACCAGGCTGGTGCTGGAATCGTCGCCGACAGCATTCCGGAAAATGAATATCAGGAAACCCTCAGCAAATGTATGGCTCTGCGGCGCGCTATTGAACAGGCAGACGGAGGAATCAATGATTTTGTTTATTGATAATTACGATTCCTTTACCTACAACCTCGTGGATTATATCGGACAGATGGAACCCGACCTGCGCGTAATCCGCAATGATCAGATCGCCGTCAGTGATATTGCCCGGCTCCATCCGCAAGGAATCGTCATCTCGCCGGGTCCCGGCACGCCCGCTAATGCCGGCATATCCTGTGCCCTCATCCAAACCTATTACCGAACAATTCCCATCCTCGGTGTTTGTCTGGGCTTCCAGGCAATCGGACAGGTTTTCGGCGCCCGGATTGTCCGGGCTCCCGTTCCGGTTCACGGAAAAACCTCCGCCGTCAGTCACAACGGGCAGGGTTTATTCTACGGAATTCCGTCACTCATGCAGGTCGCCCGCTATCATTCGCTGATGGTTGAGCAGGCTAGTCTGCCGGATGCATTCGTCATCAGCGCTGAAAGCGACGACGGCTTGATCATGGGTCTGCAACATAAACGCTTTCCGCTCTACGGCGTCCAATTCCACCCCGAATCCATCCTGACACCGGATGGAATGACCCTGCTGCGGAACTGGCTGAAAATTACCCGCAGATATCAACCCCAACAATCAGGGAGCGTCACATGATCAGAGAACAGTTGGAAAAAATCGCGCAGGGAGTCGATCTTAACCGGCAGGAGGCGGCGATGGTACTGCAGATGATGATCGAAAATCAGCTAAGCGGCACGGAAATCGGCGCCTTTCTATTCGGTCTGAGGATGAAAGGCGAAGCAGTGGAGGAAATCCAGGGCTTCATTGATACCATGCAACAAAACATGGTCCCGGTCCGGCTGCACGACCGGGAAGCCGTGGATGTCTGCGGGACCGGCGGCGACAATAAACACTCCTTCAACGTCTCTACCGCCACGGCAATCGTGACCGCCGCCGGAGGAGTAACCGTCGCTAAACATGGCAACCGTTCGGTCTCCAGCAAGACCGGCTCCGCCGATGTATTGGAAGAACTGGGCGTCCGGATAGACCTTCCTCCGGAAAAAACCAGACAATGCATTGACGAAACGGGTATTGGTTTTCTCTTTGCACCGCTCTACCATCCGGCGATGAAAGCCGTGGTACCCCACCGGCGCAATCTGGCAATCCGGACTGTCTTCAACATGCTGGGACCGCTGTTAAATCCTGCCGGCGTCCGGCGTCAATTGATCGGTACATTCAATCTGGAAACCGCCGAAAAAATAGCCTCTGTACTGCAGCAGCGCCGCTACGCCAAAGCCTGTGTCGTGCACAGCGAAGATGGTTTCGATGAGATTTCACCCTTTGCGGAAAACCGGATTTTCGAAGTGGACAGCCGCTACAAAACGGTTCACCATAATTTTTTCTGTTCCGGATTGAAAGCAGACACCTCTGTCCGCGGCGGCGACCGGAAAGAGAATGCCCACATCCTGCTCTCTATTCTGAAGGGTGACCGGGGTACCTACCGGGAGATGACACTCCTGAATGCGGCTTTCGGTCTCTATGTTGCCGGAAAAGTCGCCAGCCCCGACGAGGGCATTCAGCTGGCAGCCGAGCTGATTGATAGCGGCAAAGCCCTGGCTAAGCTGCAGGAATTCATCAGCGTCAGTCAAAAACTGGCTAATTAGGGAATCACCATGTCCATTCTCAACACCATTATCGCCCATAAAAAAACCGAATTGCTCAGCCGCAAACGCACCACACCTATCGAAATTCTCAGAGAAAAAATCAACGGTCGGCAACCTGGCACCAATCTACGCAGCAGATTAAAACCCGGAATGTCCTTTCTGTTCATTTGTGAAATTAAAAAAGCCTCGCCGTCACGGGGAATTATTCGTGCCCGTTTTGATCCCGTACAACAGGCAAAAACCTACCTCGCCGCGGGTGCCGATGCTATCTCTATTCTGACCGACGAGAAATTCTTTCAGGGCAGTCTGGATCATCTCCGGGCGGTGCGCTCCGTAACTTCGCTCCCTCTGCTGCACAAGGATTTTATTATTGATAAATATCAACTATATGAATCCCGCGCCGCCGGCGCAGATATGATCCTGCTGATCGCCCGGGTATTGAGCGCCCGTCAAATCGCAGATTTTACCGGTCTGGCAGCGGAACTAAAAATGGAAGTGTTGCTGGAATTGTCAGAAAAGTCGGATATCGGTAAAATTCCCACTCAAAATCAGCATCTGATCCTGGGAATCAATAACCGTGATTTGCGCAACTTCACGGTCAATCTCGCAAAATCGTTCCGCTTGATGCGACTGCTCCCGGACACCATTCCGGTCATCAGCGAAAGCGGTATCGCGACACCGGCAGACATCGCTAATCTTATTGAACACGGCTTCGCGGGAGCGTTAATCGGCGAAGCCCTGATGAGTTCCACAGCGCCAGCAACGTTGCTGCAGGATTTCCGAAAGGCTGTCGCCTATGGCAGTTAAACTGAAAATTTGCGGGATCACCAACCTGGCGGATGCCTGGACAGCCGTCGAAAGCGGTGTGGAATGGCTCGGGTTCAATTTTTATCTCCAAAGCCCGCGCTACATTGATCCAGCCGCCGCCCGGACTATTATTAAACAGTTGCCTGAACACGTTATCTGCGTCGGAATTTTGGTCAAGCCCACCCTGGCAGCCGCCCGCCGTATCGCCGCGATCAGCGGCGTCCGCTGGTTGCAACTTTACGATCCCCTGGATTTTACCGACCTGAACCAGCTTCCGCTGCCGGCAATTCTCTGCTTAAATCCGGAAACCTACCCGGCTGAATCGGCATTATATCGGAACGCTACTATGATCCTTTTTGACAACCGCACAAATTCCCGGGTGGGCGGCACGGGTCAGACATTCGACTGGAACCGGATTCCCGATTCGATTCCCGGGGAGAAACTGATTCTGGCAGGCGGCATTAATCCGGATAATGTTCAGGAAGCCCTGAAGCAAGTTGCACCGGCAATCATTGATGTTGCCAGCGGCGCCGAAAGGGCGCCGGGTATCAAAGACCCCCGGAAAATCAAATCCCTGGTCAACCAAATACGAAATTACAATCACTTATTCACAACCCAACAGGAGTAACATGCAAATATCTATGAAAAACCGAACCGGCTATTTCGGCGACTACGGCGGTCAGTTTATCCCAGAAATTTTAAAACCGGCATTGCGGGAGCTGGAAACCGCCTACACAAAACTGAAAAAAGACCAGCACTTTCAGCAGCGCTTCCGGAACGAACTGCGTGACTATGCCGGGCGCCCCACACCACTTTACTATGCCGAAAATCTGACTCACCACTACGGTCGCGGAAAAATCTACCTGAAACGGGAAGACCTCAATCACACCGGTGCCCACAAAATTAACAACGCCATCGGTCAAATCCTGATCGCCCAGGCGATGCAAAAAACTCGCATCATCGCCGAAACCGGTGCCGGGCAGCACGGCGTTGCCACCGCTACTGTCGCCGCCCGCGCCGGATTGGAATGCTGCATTTATATGGGCGCCGAGGATATGCAACGTCAGTTTCCCAATGTCCAGCGCATGCGCCTGCTGGGCGCTAGAGTCCGCTCTGTAGATTCCGGTACGGCGACCCTCAAAGACGCCACCAATGAAGCTCTCCGCGACTGGTTGGTAAACGTCGGAACTACCCATTACATCATCGGTTCGGTAGTCGGTCCACACCCATTTCCTACAATAGTCCGCGATTTTCAAAAGATCATCGGTGAAGAAACCTACCGGCAAATCTTCGAAAAGGAGCAGCGCTTACCCGATTATATCATCGCCTGTGTCGGCGGTGGCAGCAATGCAATCGGAATATTCACCCCCTTTCTCAAGGAACCGTCAGTAAATCTGATCGGCGTCGAAGCCGCCGGCAAAGGTCTCGACAGTGGCAAACATGCCGCCACCCTGGGACGGGGTTCCGTGGGTATCTTCCACGGCATGAAAACCTATATCCTTCAAAACAAAGACGGTCAGATTCAACTGCCCTACTCCCTCTCCGCCGGTCTGGACTATCCTGGCGTTGGTCCGGAACATAGCTTTCTGTACGACAGCAAACGGGTTGACTACCACTCAGTGACCGACGCCGAAGCACTCTCGGCGGTCCGGCAACTCTGCCGTCTGGAGGGCATTATCCCGGCGCTGGAATCGGCGCACGCCTTAGCCTTTCTGAACTACCTGATGCCGCAGACCGCTCAAAACGACATTATCGTCGTCAATCTCAGCGGTCGCGGTGACAAAGACATGTCAACCTACATTAACCATCTCTGTCAACCGCAGGGTGAATTATCATGAGTCAAAAATTAACCCGTCTCTTAGAGCGTTATAAACAGCAGCACCGGAAATGTCTCTCCCTCTTTGTAACCGCCGGATTCCCGGAGCGGGACGCCACCGTGGATATCATCTGCCAGGCAGCTGACGAAGGTATTGACTTCATCGAGCTGGGAGTGCCCTTCTCCGATCCTGTCGCCGATGGACCGGTCATTCAAAGAGCCTCCCAGCGGGCACTTGCCAATGGAATCGGCTTGCAGGACGTACTGGAAATGGTTACGGATATCCGCCGATCCACAGAGATTCCCATTATCCTCATGGGTTATCTGAACCCATTTCATGTGATGGGTATGGATGCATTTTTCACCAGAGCGAAAACCGCCGGCGTAGACGGATTAATCATTCCCGACTGGCCTCTTGAAGAAAGCCAGTCCTGCCAGGCACAGCTGCAAGCCGCCGACCTCGATTTGATTCATCTGATCGCACCCAATACTCCACCAGCCAGAATCCGCGAAATCAACCACATCAGCAGCGCCTTCATCTATTGCGTTGCCTATACCGGCGTTACTGGTCAGGACAACCACCCAACACCGGAAGCGATTAAATTCTTTGACTTTCTGAATTGCACTCTCACTCATCCCTGGATCATCGGTTTCGGCGTAAAAACCCGGCAGGATTTTCGACTGTATACCCAATACTCCGACGGCGTGATCATCGGCAGCGCCTTTATCGCGCTTCTGGAACAAACACCGCTACACTCCCGCAAAAGCGCCGTTCGCACCTTTATCACTGGACTTCGCTGACTCTTCTGACCGTAATTTTCGCCACAGTTCTTCTCTAATTAAGGGGCTGGGCTCCGTACTCAACTCATTTTCTTCCTTGAATATTTCCGCCCGATTGTGTAAATATTATTACAGGCGGGAGGAGGCATGAAACATCAACAGCGCAACTTTCTCGAAATCCTCAAAATCGAACTGGATGACCTGCAAGAGGACATCGAGACCCTGAAAGAAATCTGCGAACAGAAGCTCCGGGATGGGCTGATCACCAACTACGTTTACAAGGAAAATATGGCGCTCTATGAAAATGAGCTGCATGCCATCAAAACCTTCCGCCAATTAATTAAAACTACAAATCCAGACCAGTTTGAATCCCTTGAAAGGATGATCCAGTCCCTGGACGAACAGTTTATGACCACCATGAAATCCTGCGGTTACGCCCGAGCCGGGCACATCTGCATCAAACGCAAAATCCTGAAAGTGGCAAATTATGTTCAGGGAAAGTAAACGGGCGGGGTAGATTGCTCGTAATCATTCAGGCGTGAATGGCGAGTATTCTCTATTCAAACGCGGGTATCAGTGGAGCGGTCGGTGGTTTCCTTGTGCTCCGCTTGCCGTGCGCGCAGCTCGGCATCACTGAATTTCTCCATAGTAATCCCGGTAAAACCGTAAAAGATAGATACCAGCGGATTGATCAGATTCATAAAAGCAAAAGGCAGATAGGCAAAGGGATAAACCCCCAGAGTGGTATACATAAAGGCGCCGCAGGTATTCCAGGGGATCAGCGGAGAGCTGAGGGTTCCACCGTCTTCCAGGACCCGTGACAGGTTTTTGGGTTTCAGTCCGCGGTCATCGTATATTTTTTTAAAAATTCGCCCGGGTACAACGATTGACAGATACTGATCGCCGGCTACCAGATTGGTACCGATGCTGGTCAGGATTGTCGTTGTTACCAGGGTACCGTTATTGCGCGCCAGCCTGACGATACGCCCGGCAATCGCATTCAGCATGCCGGTACTCTCCAGCACTCCTGCCAGACACATGGCGCAGAGAATCAGGGAGACAGTCCACATCATGCTGTCCAGTCCGCCGCGGGTCAGGAGACTGTCCACCGATTCCAGACCACTGTTGGAGACAAAGCCGTAATGCGCCGCCCGGACGATTTCGGTCAAGCCGGAGCCTTGAAAGACGGCGGCAAACAGACCACCGAGCACCGTGCCGCCGATTAGTCCCGGAATCGCCGGAATCCGGCGGATCACCATAACAATCACCAGCAGCGGCGGCAGCAGCAGCCAGACAGATACGGTGAAATGGCTTTCAATACCGTCTAAAATCAGGCGAATGCCCTCCAAATCCAGATTCGACTGACGATAACGCAGACCGAGAATTGCGTACAGAACCAGCGCAATCAGCAGGCTGGGACCTGTGGTAAAGACCATATGCCGGATGTGATCGAACAGTTTCGCACCCGCCATTGCCGGCGCCAGGTTGGTAGTATCGGACAGGGGCGACATTTTATCGCCGAAGTATGCCCCGGAAATAATGGCACCAGCTACCATGGGCAGGCGAATTCCGAAGCCTTCGCCGACACCGATCAGTGCAATTCCCACCGTCCCGGCGGTGGTCCAGCTGCTGCCGGTGGCGACGGAAACAATAGCACAGATCAGAGCCGTCGCCACCAGAAAAATGCCGGGTGCAATCAATTGTAAACCATAATATATCATAGTCGGTACGATGCCCGCCAGAATCCAGGTCCCGATGACCATTCCTATTATCATAAGGATCAAAATAGCTCCCATGGACATTTTGATTGTCGCTACAATCCCCTCCTGGATATCCACCCACTTGTAACCGCTGAGAACGGCTACCAGTGCGCCTACCACCGCCGCCGATAAAATCGGAATATGGGGATCGCCACCCAAAAAGCGCAGGGTATAGATCAGGGCAATCGCCAGATAGCCGATGGGAAGCATGGCTTTCCAAAAAGTCATGGACACACCACCATCCGGTTTCATTGAGTCTTCTCCGATTTCCCTTACTGAATGATTACCATCATACCGTTGGCGCCAATATAATGAAAATATCCCGAACTATTAAGAGAAAAGCTTGGCGAAAGTGTCCGGTCTGTTTTAGATTTCAGACGCTATGGAAATTAAAGTTCTCGACCGCTACGTTGTCAGAAAATTCATTACCCTCTTTTTTCTTTCTATGCTGGTTTTTCTGGTTATTTTTCAGATCGTTGATGTGATTGAGAAAATTGACAAATTTCTGAAATCCGAGATGTCCTTTACCGACGTCGCCTGGTTCTATTACTACCAGCTGCCCTGGTTCATTCATATCGCCCTGCCCATGTCGCTGCTGCTGGCTTCGGTTTTTACGATCGGGACCATGGGCAAATCCAACGAGCTGGGCGCCATCAAATCATCAGGGATCAGCCTGCACCGGATTTCAGCGCCATTGCTCTTGATCGGTCTGTTGTGCAGTATCGGCTCTTTCTTTTTCGAGGATGCCGTCGTAATTCCGGCTACCCGGAAACGGATTGATATTGAAGAAAACCAGATGAAGCGCCGGCGGCATACCCAAAAAACCATTTACACCAATATCATGTTTCAGGATTCACCCACCTGCAATGTCGTCATTGCCCGCTTTGACACCCGGCACAACAGCGGAACCACCGTGACGATTCAAAAAACAGATGACAATATTCTCAGAGAGCGAATTGACGCCCGTAAAATTCTCTGGCAGCCAGAAACAGAGACCTGGTTGCTGCAGGATTTCAAAATCCGGCGCTTTGACCAAGGTGGTAACGAAACCGCCTCTGCCATAATTACCGATTCGCTGCTGACCCTGAATTTACGACCTGAAGACGTGACTAAAACCTCCCTGGACCCAGAAACGATGCGCTTCAGCAAGCTGGCAGAATTCATCGCCCGCCTGCGGGAAAGCGGCAACGACCCCCGTAAATGGCGGGTCAACCTGCATTACAAAATCGCCTTTTCCTTTACTAATTTTATCGTCATTCTATTCGGCATACCGCTGGCTGCTGTCAAAGAGCGCGAGGGAATCAGCTTCGGCGCCGGAATGAGTCTGCTAGTGATTTTTGTCTATTACGGCTTTATCAAATTCGGTCAGGTGATGGGCTACAAGGGCATTCTCAGTCCCGTCCTGGCGGTCTGGATCGGCAATATTGTCTTCCTCGGCTGCGGCGCTTACCTGCTCTACAAAATCCGGCAGTGAGTTCAATTAAAAGTTGAACGTTTAAAAATTTTCCACTTTTATTAAGTCTTTACGCTTGCCGGTGGTATAGATATTCAGGCAGAAGTTGATGCCTTTAGCTGTGGTAAACCAGAGTCCCTGATTGAGACCCAGCGCCCAGTCAACATGAATAAATCCGGTATGAAAGCCGCTGCCGAAGGTCAGCTCCAGTTGTTTCCAGCCACCCACCGAGACGCCCGCCCGGAGCGGAAACCTGGGATTTTTAGTGACCTCCAGCCCGGTACTCCACTTCCAGGCACCGAATGAGTAAAGCCGGTCTTCGAAACCGACCACAAAGTCCATCGCCAGCTGCATGCCCTCCTCAATCCATTTCGACATGCTGAAACGCACCAGGCTGGGATAGTTCATGACAAACTTACTGGAATCCGCCAGCGCCCGGTTGCCGCCGGGAAAGATATCCCCGAAACTAGCTTTTCCGAAAAATTTATCCATACGGGCTTCATTGATCTGAAACCAGTAGGCATAATTGCCGCCGTCGCCGATGAATCCGCGGTTACCCATAATTCGGGAAATAATGGTACTCTTGTTCCAGTTAATCCGCCCGAAAAGGTTGGTGACTGAAAAACCGAGGCGATAGCCGTTGATTTCCCGCGTCGTCAGACCCAGGTCCATGGCAAATCCCCGCCCACCGACGGATTGCTGAAAGAGGTAATAGCCTTCGCCCTCCAGATAATTTTTTTTAGAACCGAAATTAGTTTTTACATAACCATAGGAAGAATCGGGATTCAGTCCGAAATAGGTAATCCCCTGCAGGTATTTCAGCGAAACACCGAAAAAAAGTTTTTTCACCGGGAAAGCGAAGGAATAGGCATATTGATTCATGATCAGGAAATCTTCCCGAAAATCCAGACTCATCTCTTCTCCGATGGGATTCCCTTCAAAGAGAAAGGTCAGCATGCCTTCCGGCAGACCGATGTCGCCGATCATGATCATATCCGTGGTAAAGGCTTTATTATACCTGGAAAAATTCAGATAGGGCAACGGTAGATGAACGTCCGTGAACAGTCGGAAGCCGTTTTCGGGAATTTCGTTCAGGAACTCCTCTTTCAACAGACCGTCATCGGCTTCCAGATCCTGTCCGTTATACTTATCGTAATTTTTCAGCGACAGCATATTATTCGTAAAACTGGTCGCCACCCCGCCCCAGACCCGATAAGACTTATATTGCTCCGGAATCGCCAGATTCGCCGGATTGTAATCCACGCTAAAGAGACCGCGCGCCATGACGCCGTAAGCACCCGCCAGAGCCATACCCCGAGGGTCGCGCCGGGTCTGTCCGCTGCCGGTTGTAGAAAGTCCCACCAAGGTGATGAATACGACAACGATATGTACTCGCAATCTGCGCAACGAAATCCTACTTGTCAGAAATTGCCTTCTTTAGTGCTTCTCCATCCAGCGTATCGGTTTCGGCGGTATCCGCCGTTCCGAACATAGTTCCGGCTTCCAGCGTCATGCTGAAAAGCGAGACAATCCGGATACAGTCATTATAACCGATGGAAACAAAATGCTCGGTTTCGTTCAGATGAATTCGGGGTCGGATGAAATGTTTACGGTCGCTGAGAATGACCTCAATATTCACCGAATCCACGACAGAGCGCTGCTCGATAAAGCCGGGCGTGCGCACCCGGTAATCCCGGTCCAGAACCGCCTCCGGCAGAATGATCGTCGTCAAAGTATCAATAATCACACTGACGTTGCCGGTATCGGTCACCGCAAAAATCGTATCATTGATCATCTGATAGCCGGGATCCAGACTGTCGGGATAGAGCGGAAAATAGTCGTAACTGGAAATCAGAATATCCACCCGTCCCGCCAGGGGAAAATCGTTGGTGATTTGGGAAACGATGGCGGCTTCAATCAAGCCGTCCCGGATTCGCTCCCGGGTCTCCGGGTCCATGGGTTCCAGCTCCGTGGAGGTCACCGGGATAAAGGTCATGTCGTTGATCTTCATATTGAAGGGCACGATGACCTCGTAGTCACCCCAGAATGACTTGTTGACCTGCAGTCGCGAGGTATCATTCGCCGGAATGGCTGCCTCCCCGAATACCATCATGGAATCGGGCACCATATTGAAAATTGGCGCGATATCAATCAGCACATCGGAGCGCTTGACCGGTTCCAGATCACTGGCGCGGTAGATCGTCTCCCGCGTAGAAATAATCCTGGGTGTTTGCCCCGATTTATAACCCGCAATATTAAAGTCCAGATTCGTCTGCGCCTGAATTTCATTATAAATATGCAGGTTCAACAGCACCGCACCGAAATCCACATCGCCGAAACCCGCGGGTATATCCTGGATGGAAATGGGTGGAATAGCGAAGGATTCATTGAAAAATCCCACAATCTCTTTGAATTTCAGAACCGATATGGTCAGTGAAAAATCCAGCGCGCCGTCCCCGAAATCCAGGGGAATAGTGGAGACCGTGTCACCGGGATCGGGCAAAATAAGCACCGTCGTTACGACGACAATAGAATCAACCACCGTGGTGGAATCCACATTCCGGAGCGTATCCAGATCGAGTCGCTCCGCACCCTGAGAAATATCACCCGTATTCAGCGGAGCATTAATCGTCAGGGCGCCGCTTTCTGTGTAAAAATTCAGAAACACCATCTCCATATTTAGATTCAGCGGCAGACTGTTTTCGATGCGGTAGCTGAGCCGATTGGTGTCGGGACTCAGGGTGGGTGTTTCACCAAGAATACCTTTAAAAATCGTATTTTTAGATTCCGGCAGGGGCTGGGCGGTGCGGGTTTCAATGGGCTCCGGCTTACCGGTAAAACTCTCAATCTCATCAATGCGGACCCCCACCGTCAGCGTCATATAGGGATCGCTGCCAGCCGGGATGGTTAGCGGCTCACCGTTACTGCCGGCTAAGATGGCACTAATCACAATCATGACGGAATCCTGCAGCTGCTCGCCGTTCAGATCGTCACTACTGCTGCGGTCCTCGCCGGTGGGAATTTTTTCATAGAAGGATTCGGCAATCAGCGAGCCGTCCTTATTACGCAGCTGAATCCGGACGGAATCCAGATCCATCAACATCTCGTTTTCCACCGTCGTCGTGAATTCCCCGTCGCCGATGGTCATGTAGTCCACCCGTTGGAAATAGGGAATTCCGTGGCGGTCATAGGTCTGATATGAAAGTGCCTGATCTATGAGATGTATCCGGTTAACGGCGGAGATGGTATGAGGTTCCGATTTGGGCAGTGAGACGCCCGCCAGGGTCGCCAGTCGCAGAGTCTGGGAATTCTCGATTGTCACCGGCTCACTGGCGCTTTCCATCTCGCTGAAATCCTGTAAAAAGGTCACCTCCGTCGCCGTCGGAATAACGAAGATATCCTCCGTCAGAGTGACTGTGTCCAGCAGACCTTCGAATTTGAAATAGAGCGAATCCGACAGGCTGTCTCCGAAGATTCCGTTCTCCGGATTTTGCAAATCCCCCAGCGGCAGGGCAACATCAGCCAGGGGCAGATTGAGAGTCTGATAAAATTTGGGCAATTCCGGTGGTCCGATGGGATCGTAGGTGCAGCTCAAAGACCACCAAACCAAGCCCAAGAAAAGGAATATCAATCCTGTTTTATATTTGAATGGAATTCTAAAATTCATCACGGAGTCACTCGTTTCGGGATTATTCTTATCCCTGTTGCAATCGGTCGTTAGCGCGTTCGGTGTTTACCCGTGAAATAGGAACCCAGCGTAAAATGGAACCCCTGCATGGTGTGCAGCCAGATACCCCGGTGAAAACCGATCGCCCAGTCCAGATGCGCAAAGCCCAGATGCAAGCCGCTGCCGAGGTTGACCTCCCAGCCACTAATATCGCCGAACGACAGCCCGAAACGGAAAGGCGTTTTCGACAGATAGGTATACTCTATTCCCAGCGACAAACGCCACCCCTTGTTATAATGAAACCGATCTCTGAAACTGGTGGAAAAATCCAGCGCCACCAGCAGATCGCCGCTCATCCGTTTGGCGATGCCCATACGTAACACCAGTGGAATTTTGGTCATAAAAGTGGCGGAATCTCCTTCAATAATCGTACGGCTGCTGTAGAAAAAATCGCTGTAACTGCTGTCCCCCTCGAACAGTTCATCGCCGGCGATATTATGCAACTCATACCGATAGCGATAGCTTTCGCCGTCAAAAGGTAGATTCAGATCACTGACCTTGAAAATTCCCTTTTTCAACTGGTCGCCCATCATCCCCAGAATCGAGTTACCCAGCCCTTCGGAAAAGAGGGTCGGCGAATTCCATTTAATCCGGGCGGCAATGTTCTGAATGCAGAAGCCCATATCCAGACCACTTTTATCACGATAGGTCAATCCGAGGTCTACGCCCACGCCCCGACCACCGCCGGATTGACGAAAGAGATAATCACCGGAACCGTTCAGTATAAAAGCAGCTGTATCTACCACAATGGTACCGCTGCTGTGCATCGGCGCCAGACCGTAATAGCCGAGCCCCTGGTAATATTTCAGCGAGAACCCCACCGCCAGATTCTCATAGGGAATCCCCATGGAATAGGCATATTCAATCGCCGTCATGGCATCCATGCGCAGCTCTGCTTCGTATTCGGTTCCCTTCTCAATATTGCCGAAAATCACGTCCAGCGCCGGTCTGGAAACGTAATAATCCGAAGTATACAGGACATTTGTCGTAAAGGCTTTATTGCCGGTGGAAAAATTGACGATCGGCAACGCCAGATTGAGGGTATTGTTCATCCGCCAGCCGTCATCCGGAAGGTCTTGGATAAATTCCGCCTGCAGTTCGCCGTTATTCCCGGTAAGGTCCCTGCCGCCGTATTTAGCCGCCGTCAGCAGCGAATAAAAATTATTCGTCAATTGCCAATGAATCCCGCCCAGCTTGAAATAGCTGTGATAATCCGCCGGAAAACCCAGATTCGCCGGATTGCTGCTGACGCTGAAAACACCCTCCGGAATCGCGGTAAAGGCGCCACCCATCGCTACCGCCCGGGGATGCATCAAATTCTGACCGGACAGCGAGGTTGCGACAACGAGCAGCATTATCGCAACCTTCGTGAGGTACCGATGCTCTCTCCACATTCTCGAAAAAGTCATCTGCATGTGCTATCCGGTCGTATCTGCTGTGTCCGCTTCCGTCTGATTTAAAACGGATGGATCAAACAGCAGGTTTAAATAACTTTCAATATCAATCCCGTAGTTGGTTTTTAACCAGACCTGACCGCTATCCGGATTTTCTAGAAAAAATTTCGGCAGAAAATAACAGGTATCGGCAATCAACGCCAGCGCACTGGAGTCGGCAAAATAGACCTGACTGTTCCGTCCGGCTGACAGCAGCGTATCGGCGGACATGATTGCCGCCGGCAACTCCACTATCGCCAGGGTGTCAATCAACACCCGCTCCGTATCGCTGCCAATATAGTAAAGCGTATCGTTGATGTATTGATAGCCGCCATAATTGCCGACCGCAATCGAATCCTGCTCAAACATGCGGTGGCTGCTGATTAGTAACACCAGTTTACCCAGAAAAGGTGTCCGGTTGGTCACCGCCATGTCGAGCTGCGCACCGTTTTGGGAGCGGCTGATGTTTGCCCGGGTGGTGCTATCGGTAATAAAAAACCGGGTGGGCTGGGCAGCCGCCAGCTGCAACTCCGGCGGCAGCGTCACCAGCAGCGGAGCATAGAGCTGATATCCGACGGTCACTGCATCGCCAATCGCACCACCGTCATATTGTCCCAGTGCCAGGGCTGCTTCAACATAAAAGGTGATGCTGTCCGGCAAAACCGCCATAACCGGCGCCAAATCCAGACGATAGTCGCCGCTGCTGATGAAAATCGTCGTATCCAGCTTTACCGTTGGTCGGAAGCGGTTGACTCCGGCAACCACAATTCTGAGAGATTCGAAATTTCCGGGATTCTGAAGCACGATATCGGCATCCGCCTGGGAAAACAGAATCCCCTCGGCACCGTCGGGACTGCTGAGCAGCTCCTGAGCCGTGAGGTAACCGGAAGCCAGCGCCTGACCGTAAAAGGACTCCAGATGCAGTGTCCCAATTTCGAAATCAACTGTCAATTGCTGAGTCAACGCCTGCCGGAGAGTATCCCGAATGATGATATCCAATCTGAATTCCAGCGAATCAAGGAATGCCGCACGGTCACGGCTGAAAAGAGAATCACCAGAAAGATCCAGCGTCAATTGCGAACCGGGATTCGTTTGGGTCAAATGCAGGGTATCGAGCCAAAGTGTATCGGTGATATGATCCTTAAAATTACGAGCGGTGATAGCAATATCCAGGTCGTTTTGCAGGGTATCGGACAGAGTCGCCGCAATGCGCGCCACATTGATTCCCGCACCATTGTTGTCATTGATAATCGCACTGACAATCCGGGCATTCCGGCTGCTCAATTCACCCCTGGCGGCAGTCTGAAAAACCGACACCGGCTCGCCCGTTTTCGCACTCAATGCCGTACCCAAATCTATCACCATTTCAAATTTGGTCGCCGGCAGTTTCCAGTACTCATCATTCACCGAAATTAGCTGCCCCGGCGTATCCACGGCGAAATAGTACATTCGGTTGGACAGGCTGTCGGCAAAGATGGGATTGTTCCGGCTGGCGGCGGAATCGTAGACCATTTCCTGAAAGGAGTAGCTTTTCCTTAATAGGGGAATAATAAGCTTTGAGTTCCAGCGCTCCGGCAGTCGTGGCAGGGTAGGGAGTTCAAATTCACAGCTCATGACCCACCAGGATAGCAGCAGGAAAAAATATATGCCGGTTTTACGCTTCACATCAATTCACTGTTAGATGGAATTCACCGGATCAGGTGCCTTCACTGTAGGCTGTTTTGTACCGAACCTGCTCTTCCGTCAGTTGATCAATCACGATATTCATCGTCGCCAGTTTCAGGGCGGCAATTTCCTGATCCTGATCCTCGGTAATATCGTAGACCCGGTTCTCAAGATTATCGCGGTTGCGTGCCAGAAACATCATCGCCATAAACTGATTTGCAAAGGACATATCCATCACCTCCGATGGATGACCCTCAGCCGCCACCAGATTCACCAGCCGCCCCTCACCCAGTATAAAGATGCGCCTGCCGTTTTTCAATGTATATTGAACGCAATTGGGACGGATTGCCTGCTTTGAGATGGTGATCGTTTCGAGGTCCTTAAGATTGATTTCGCAATCATAATGTCCGGTATTGCAGACGATCGCCCCGTCTTTCATCATTTCGAAATGACGCTTGACGATCACATCTTTCATACCGGTGGCGGTGATGAAAATATCACCGATGGGGGCGCATTCATCCATCGGCATAACCCGGTAACCGTCCAGTGTGGCTTTCAGCGCCGCCGTCGGTTTGACCTCGGTGCAGATGATATTCGCACCCAGACCGTGCGCCCGCATGGCGCAGCCCTTGCCACAATGTCCATAACCGGCAACCACCATGGTTTTGCCCGCCATCAGGATTGACGTCGCCCGCAAAATGCCATCCATAGACGATTGCCCCGTACCGTAAATATTGTCGAAATCCCATTTCGTTTCGGCATCATTAACCGCTACAACGGGGTAAAGCAGTTTTCCATCGGCTGCCATTGCCCGCAGGCGGTGAATCCCGGTAGTAGTCTCTTCCGAGCCGCCGATGACTTTCGCCGCCAGCTCCGGATGCTTGTTATGAATCGTAAAAATCAGATCGGCGCCGTCATCCAGCGTCAGCGTCGGTTGGTGAACCAGCGTCTGATCAATGCACCAGTAAAATTCCTCCGTGGAGAGCCCGTGCCACGCCCAGATCGGAACATTATCGGCATAGAGCGCCGCCGCCACGTCATCCTGGGTACTGAGAGGATTACAGCCGCTCCAGGCGACTTCGGCACCCGCCGCAATCAGAGTCCGAATCAGAACGGCGGTCTCTTTTGTGACATGCAGACAGCCGCTGATCCGCATTCCGGCAAGTGGTTGGCTTTGGGAATATTTCTCCCGTAATGCCATCAGCACCGGCATGTGCGTCTCCGCCCATTCGATCTTCAGACGACCGGCGTCTGCCATTTTTATATCTTTGATCTTACCCTTCATTATTTAACTCCAAAATAGCTTTTTAATTCATCCACTTTATCCGTCTTTTCCCAGGTAAACGCCTCTTCTTCGCGACCGAAATGACCATAGGCGGCTGTCCTGGCAAAAATAGGGCGTTTCAGCTGCAGGTGTTCAATCAATTTTGCCGGCTTCAAGGGAAATATTTCCCGAATCGCCGCCGCCAGCCTATCCTCGTCCACTTGCCCGGTTCCAAAAGTATCTACATAGACAGAAACCGGGTCGGCAACACCGATGGAATACGCCAGCTGCACTTCGCAGCGCCGGGCGAGTTTGGCGGCGACAATGTTTTTGGCAATGTAACGCGCCATATAAGACGCTGATCGGTCCACTTTAGAGGCATCCTTACCGGAAAAGGCGCCGCCACCGTGTCGCCCCATACCGCCATAGGTATCCACGATAATTTTCCGACCGGTTACGCCGGCATCGGCTTCCGGACCACCTACGGTGAAAATGCCTGTGGCGTTGATATAAAACTTTGTCTCCGCTGTTAAATATTTTTCACACACCGGGATGATAACATGTTTTTGAATATCCGAAACAATTTTATCATGGGGAACTTCCGGATTGTGGTGAACCGCCACCACGACACTGGTTACGGATTTCGGTTCCCCGTCAATATACTCCACGGTGACCTGCGACTTCCCGTCCGGGCGGACCCAGTTCAGGATGCCCTTTTTACGGACTTCTGCCAGGCGCATGGTAATTTTATTCGCCAGGGTTATCGGCAGCGGCATCAGCTCCTGTGTCTCGTCGCAGGCAAAACCGAACATCATGCCCTGGTCGCCGGCGCCCTGTTCGTGACTCTCAGTCTGGTTAACCCCCAGGGCGATATTTTCACTCTGCTCATGAATAGATGTAATCACGGCGCAGCTGGTGGCATCCAGCCCGTAATCTGGATCGGTGTAGCCGATCTGCTCCAGTGTATCGCGGACAATCCGGGGTATATCCACATAGGCACGGGTGGAAATTTCACCCACCACCATTACCAGTCCGGTCGTTGTCATCGTCTCACACGCCACCCGGCTTTCCGGATCAATGGTCAGCAGTGCATCCAGAATCGAATCGGAAACGGCATCACAGATTTTATCGGGATGCCCCTCGGTTACAGATTCCGAAGTAAAATGATATTTTTTCGCCATCTTCTCTCTCCTGTTTTTTTACCAGACAAACATACGCTTTGGCGTCTATAAAATCAACTGAAATCATGCTCCGAGTCGTCACCAATATCAACACCCAGTGCCAGACCCCGGATAATGGCACGCTGTCCAACCAGCGTGTCTTTCAGAATCGCCGCCCGAATTTCCGCCGCTTCATCAATGATGGAATTCTCGATTATAGAACGGGAAATTTTCGTCCTGTCGGCAATACTGGCAAAGGGACCGATCACACTGTTTTCAATGGTGACTTCCGATCCAAGCCTCACCGGCGGAATGATTACTGTGTTCCGGTTTGCGGGCGGTTTTTTCTGAATTCTTGCCAATAAAATCCGATTCGTCTCCAGCAACGTCTCGCGGGTGCCACAGTCGTAACAGGCGTCAATCCGCCTGACGACCATCGGCTCACCCCATTCGAGCATCGCCTGCAGGGCGTCGGTCAGCTGGTATTCATTTTTCGTCGTGATATCATGCTCGACGATATGCCGGATTGCCTTTTTCAAAATCTGTCCGTGTTGGATCAGGTAAATGCCGGCAATCGCCAGATTTCCGATAAATTCACGGGGCTTTTCCACCAGCCGCTTGACCCGTTCGCCATCGGTTTCGACAATTCCAAACCGCTGAGGGTCTTCTACCTCCATTACACCGATAATGTTTTCCTCACTTTTCACAAAGCGGTCATAATCCACATCCAGAATCGTGTCGCCCAGAATAATCAGCACCGGCTCATCGGCATCATCGAGTCCCATTCCAACCGCATGTCCGAGTCCCTTGCGTTCCCGCTGCTCAACAAAGTGAAGGTTCACCGAATAGTGGTTTTTAACATAATCAACGACCATATCACCCAGGTAACCGACGATTATCACAATCTCATCAATGCCCGATTGAACCAGTTTGTCCAGAATGTGACCGAGAATCGGTTTCCCCGCCACCGGAAGAAGTACCTTTGGACGGGTCAATGTCATTGGGCGCAGTCGTTTCCCGATTCCGGCAGCCGGAATAATTGCTCTCATAATACCTCTCTAAGTTTACTCAAAATCCTTTTGCAGATATTGCTGCAAGAGAGACAGTTGCGATTTTTTCCGGATTTGAGTCGCCAGCTTGCGTTCAAAATCTTTAGCCGTATTCTTTCCCATAAATTTCAACAGGTGATTCATGGCGATTACTTCTGCAATGACCGTAATATTTTTCCCGGGGTAAATGGGCAGTTTGACAATCGGCGTATTCACTTCCAGAATTTTGACATGCTTATCCACTGCGCCGATCCGCTCATAACTGGCGTTATCATCCCATTCCACCAGCTCCACCTGGACTTCGACCCGTTTTTGCTGACGGACCGCCTGAATTCCGAAAAGATTCCGGACATCCACGATCCCCAGCCCGCGCACCTCCATATGGTGTTCCAAAAGCTCATTGCTGGTGCCGATAATCACGTTATCCGCCCGGCGAATGATTTTCACGATGTCGTCGGCGACAAGGCGATGTCCCCGTTCAACGAGGTCCAACGCCACCTCGCTTTTACCGATGCCACTGCGCCCGGTCAGCAGTAAACCAACGCCAAATACATCCACCAGCGAGCCATGCACAATCGTCGAGGGTGCCAGATTCCAGTCAAGATAATCCATCAGCTGCCCGATCAGGTTGCTGGTCAGCATTGGTGTGGAAAAGACGGCGATCCTGTGCTCTTTGGCGATTTCCAGGGCATAATCCGGTGGTTTGGCGCCGTGCGCAAATATGATGGTCGGAGTCCCCGATGTGATCAATTTTTGTAAAATCCGCTTGCGGTCATCCAGCGATAATGTCTTAAAATACATATGCTCTTTGCGCCCGATAATCTGAATCCGTGATTTGTCAAAATATTTCCAGAATCCCGTCAACTCGAGACCCGGGCGGTTAAGTTTGGATGACACGACAACCTGGTCAAAGCCGATATCCTTGAGATGCCGTTTCAGCTTGTAAGCCTTTTGGTTGTCCCGGTATATTTTCCCAACAGTAAGTGGTTCTTGCATCAGTGTGAATACCTCTTTCCTTTGAATTTTTTTAGCTGCCGCTCCATTTTATCTACAGCCAGATCAATTGATTTAATAATATCATCACTGGATTCGGAACTTACAAGGTCTTTACCGGAAACATGCACCGTAATTTCCACCGTTTCGCCCTCTTTCGCCTTTTCCAGAATCACCCGGACCGATGTAATCAGGTGGTTGAACTTATCCAGTCTCTCCAGCTCCTCAATAACATACTCTCTGACCTTGGGGCTGGCGTCATAATGTCGCGACGTAATTTCAATGTTCATAATAACTCCTATCAAAATAAAGTTATTCCCCGTGGGGGTGAGCCTGTTTATAAACCTCTTTCATCTTTTCGATCCGAATATGCGTGTACAGCTGAGTCGTTGATAAACTGGTATGACCCAGCAGGTCCTTGACGGCATTCAGATCGGCGCCCCGATCCAGCAAATGGGAGGCAAAGGAGTGCCGCAGCACATGGGGACTCAGATGCTTCTGATCGGAAATGGTTTTCAGCATTCGGCTGACCATCTTCTGAACTGTTGGGCGGGCGATACGCCGGTTACGTTTACTGATGAACAGTGCGTCCTGCAGGTTAACCTGACCAAATTCACGGCGCCGTATCTTCAAATATTCCTGAATTGCCTGCGCCGCCCTCTTTCCAAAGGGCAAGATTCGCTCTTTGGCACCCTTCCCAAATACACGAATCGTTAATCCGTTAAAATTCACGTCACCAAAATTCAAATTTAACAACTCACTTAACCGAACGCCGGTACTATAAAACAGTTCCAGAATCGCTTTATCCCGAACCGGCACAAAGCCGTCGCCGGAAATGTCATCAATCAGACGGGCAATCTGTTCTTCCGATAGCGTCGTGGGCAGCTTTTTATCTGTTTTCGGCGACTTGACCAGCGCCACCGGATTGGTACTCAGTGAACCGACCCGCACATGATATTTGAAAAACGCCTTCAGCGACGCCAACTTGCGGGTGATTGAAGTCATCGCCAAACCCGCCTCCGAAAGCATACCCAGATAGTGCCGCACACCAATCCGGTTGATCTGGCGGACATCCAGCGGAACCTGATTGGCGTATTCCGTATAGAAAGCCGCAAACTGCTGCAGGTCTCGCGCATAGGCTTCGATGGTATGCTCCGAATAGGCGCGCTCCTGTCTGAGATAATCAACAAACTGCCGGATCAACTCATCCATTTTTTTCCCGGTAGCTGTCTAAAAGTTCCAGGTTTGACCGAAAGTCTTCCGGCAAAGGCGCCGTGATGTCCAGGTCTCTTTGCAGAAAGGGGTGTTCAAAGCGGATACGGTAGGCGTGCAACATCTGCCGACCACAGCGGGCGACCAGCTGCCGCGCCAGGTCCTGCTCAGCCTTGTCCAGATTACCGAACCACCGTTTCCCGCCGCCGTAGGTCTTATCGCCGATGACCGGATGTCCGATATGATGCAGATGGACCCGAATCTGATGGGTTCGACCGGTTTCGATAATGACCTTCAAATAAGACCCAATTTCATAAGCCTTAATTAGTTCATAGCAACTGCGGGCATATTTTCCCTGAGCGCCGATTCTGAACTTTTTACGGTTCCGGGGGTCACGTTCTAATGCCGCCTCCACAGCTCCCTTTTCAGGGAACGGAACACCCCAGACCAGCGCCCGGTATTCTTTATAAACCTGCCGGTCGGCAAATAGTTTGCCCAGTTTCCGGTGCGCTTCATCGCTCCTGGCGATGATCAACGCGCCACTGGTGTCTTTATCAAGACGGTGAACCAGACCGGGGCGCATCCGACCGGCGACTGCGCTCAGATTCTCCGTATAATTCAGCAAACCGCTCACCAGAGTCCCCTGAAAATTTCCTGCACCGGGATGGACGACCAGACCGGGCGGCTTGTTAATTGCCAGGTAGTAATCGTCCTCGTAAATAATCTCCAGGTCAAGCTCTTCCGGGATGATTTCCGCCGGTTCTGGCTCCGGAATTTTGATGGCAACCAGATCGGATTTTTTCAGACGGTAACCGGGCTTGGACGGCGCAGCGTTCACCGTTACTTCGCCGGTGCGGATCAGATCATGGATTCTCGACCGTGAGAGTCCGTTCACCCGCTCAGCAAGGAACACATCCAGACGCAAAGTCTGTCCGGCTTGAACCTGAAAGCGCTGTTCACTTGTTTGTTTCTGATGGTTCATAAAATCGGTACTTAACCCAAATTACAAAACGCCCGCAGATTGATTGAGCATCGTAAAGGTCATTTATTTGAGTGAGTAAATCAGCAGTGGCAAATGCTAATGGTTGATCCTTGCATTAGTATGTTGTCGGAATTTGTGGTTCACACTATAACATACAAAATCCCATCCAGATTTTCCACCAGGATTCGGATTGTTTCTTAAAAAAATATTTGTCGTGTCGGTTGACCGGATTACTTTTTGTTTTTTGTCTTGCAGGCTACGCAGTGCTGCGTATGCGGAACCTCTTCCAGCCGCTCCTTGGGAATCAGCTCACCGCACTCAATACAAACGCCGTATTCATTGTTCTTGATCCGTTCCAGGGCATTGTTCATGTGGGACAGCAGCTTATTCTCACGGGAGAGCCATAGGAAGGCTTTTTCCCGCTCCTGTGAATCGGTACCCACGTCTGCCATGTGGTAAGCGTAGGTCGAATCAAGGGTGGAGTTACTCTGGATGCTATCGTCATTCATGGCAATGGCTTCGAGGCGCTTGATCTCTTTCAGAATCTCTTCTCGTTTTTTAAGAATCAGGTTCTTAAAATATTCGAGGTCCGCCGGACTCCATGACATCTTTTTTGTTTTTGGTTCCATTGTAATCTTTCTCCTAGTGGAATTTACGGAATACGGGAAACAGAAACACGAACTTTATTACCATCCAATGTAAATTTCTGTTCGGTATCACCCGCTGAAAATTGATATTTAATTTCGGTGGTCAGCGTTTCCCGCTTGAAATAGTCGCTGAACTGCTCCAGGGCTGCTCTGATTTTAGCAGTGGTTTCAATGGTCGTTACAATCCGGTCTTCGACCTTAAAATCGGCGTCCTTGCGCATGGTCTGAATCTGCCGGATCAGATCGCGGACATAACCCTCTTTGATCAGGTCATCGGTCAGCCGGGTTTCCACTGCCACGGTATAATCACCGTCAAACACCACCGCGACATTTTCCGCCGCCCGACGCTCGACAATCAGGTCTTCAACCGTCAGATACACCTTTTTATCTTGCAACTGGATTGCGACGGTGCCGCCCTTTGCGATCTTCTGTGCCACTTCCGCCGCCGATTGTCTGGCAATTGCGGCACTGACAGCACCCATGGCTTTACCGAATTTTACACCCAGAGTGGCGAAATTCGGCTTGACTTCATAGGTCGCCAGATCGGAATCATCCGGCACAAATTCCAGCTCTTTGATGTTCAACTCCTCCAGAACCTGATCACTTAGATCGGACAGGGCTGTGGCAGTAATATCGCCGGGTAATTTGATCCATACTTTTCGAAGGGGCTGGCGGACTTTTAGATTGGCTTTATTGCGCGCCGCCCGTCCCATACTGACGATTTTGATAACGGCATCAATCCGGGAAATCAGAGCGGTATCAATTTTCTCGTCATCACAAACCGGATAATCGGTCAGGTGGATGCTGAGCGGTGCCTCCGGTTCCAGCGACCGCACCAGATTTTGATAGATTTTATCGGTCACAAAAGGGATTACCGGCGCCAGAATCTGAATCAGTTTTTTCAGCGTAATATAGAGCGTCTGATAGGCGCCCCATTTATCGTTATCGTCTTCGGATTTCCAGAAACGGCGGCGGCTGCGGCGAATGTACCAGTTGGATAAAATATCCAGAAAATCATCAACCTGTTTCATCGCCCGACCGGGCGCATAATCGTCAAATTTCTCACGGACCTCTTTGATCAGCAGATTCAGGTGCGCCAGCAGCCAGCGGTCGAGTTCCGATAATTGATCATATCTGACCTGGTGCTCCTGCGGCGAATAGTTATCCAGGGCGGCGTAAGTGGCAAAAAAGGAGTATGAGTTCCAGAGGGTAATCAGCTGTTTGCGAAAATCTTTGGCAATCCGATAACCGAAGTTCAGATTGCTAAAGGGGTTGTGGTCCACGTACATCCAGCGCATAACATCCACACCCATTTTTTCGGCGGCGTCATCGAACCAAATCGCATTGCCGGCACTCTTGTGCATGTCGTCACCCTTCTCATCTTTCACCAGAGCGTAGCCCAGGATGGTCTGAAAGGGCTCCCGGTTTTCCAGAACGGTGCTCATCGCCAGCAGCGAATAGAACCAGTTGCGGAACTGACCGGGCAGGCTCTCACAGATAAACTCCGCCGGAAACCACTCCTTCCAGTAATCGCGGTTGGTAGTATAATGCAATGTTGAATAGGGAACAATGCCAGCATCCAGCCAGGGATTGCCCACATCCTCGACCCGCGATACCACCGCGCCGCATTTTTCGCAGCGGATTTTGACCCGGTCAATCCAGGGTCGGTGCGGCGAATGACCTTCAAACTCCTCCCAGCCCGCCACCGCCCGTGCCTGCAGCTCCTCTTTTCCGCCGATCACCGTAATCGCACCACAGGAGGGGCACTCGTAAATCGGCAGCGCCAGACCCCAGTAGCGTTTTTTGGAAATCATCCAGTCGTGCATGTTTTTCAGCCAGTCCAGCTCATGCTGCAGACCATAGTCGGGAATCCAGCGGATTTTGCGGGTCTCATCCATCATCGCCTGGCGGACATCATCCATGGCGATAAACCATTCATCCACCAGCCGGAAAACCAGCTCCGTGCCGTGTCGCCAGCAAACCGGATAGCGGTGGGTATACTGGTCAATGCGATATTTATATCCCTTTTCGCTTAAATTTTGGAAAATATCTTTGTTAATGTCGCTGACATTCCGCCCGGTCAGCCAGTCGAAGCCGTCAATATAGTTACCGAATTCATCCAGCGGCGCGATGACACTCAGATTGTACTCTTTACCCAGGGTATGGTCCTCCTGACCACAGCCGGGCGCAATATGGACAATGCCCGTTCCCTCGGTTTCGCTGATCTCTTCCCAGGGAATGATGGTGTGCCTGACCTCTTTTTGGACCGGCAGTTCGTCAAAAGGACCCCGGTAGCTCCAGCCCAGCATTTCCCTGCCCGGCAGGGTTTCCAGCACCGTGAAATCGCCGTTGATAATCTCATTTTGACGACCATCAATCAGATAGTAGACATCCTTTCCCTGCCTGATTTTGAGGTACGGCTTTTCCGGATGTACGGCGGCGGCGGTATTGGCGGTCAGAGTCCAGGGTGTCGTCGTCCAGACCAGCAGGTACTCATTCTCACGATCTATAATCGGAAAACGTACCGTAATGCTGGCATGGGTCATCTCACGGTAACCCTCAGTGGCAATCTCATGCTCGGAAAGCGCCGCACCGCAGCGGGTGCACCAGGGCATCACGTCGTGTCCTTTATAAATCCAGCCCTTTTCGTGACATTTTTTCAGAAACAGCCAGATGGTATAATTATTTTCATCGGACATGGTATAATAGGAATTTTCCCAGTCCATCCAGTAGCCGAGACGGATTGACTGTTCCGTCTGAATTTTGGAATATTTATAGACGCGTTCCTTGCATTTAGTGACAAAATTCTCGATGCCGTACTCTTCGATATCGGTCTTGGATTTGAAGCCCAGTTGCTTTTCGACTTCTACCTCTACCCAGAGTCCCTGGCAGTCAAAACCGTTCTGATAGCGGGTCCGGAAACCGTTCATGGCTTTGTAGCGGTGAAAAACGTCCTTATAGGTACGCCCCCAGGCGTGATGCACGCCCATGGGATTATTGGCAGTAATCGGTCCGTCAATAAACGACCATTTCGGACCGCTGGCATTTTTTTCAATCAATTTCCGGAAGACCCGGTTCTGCTCCCAGAAATCGAGCATTTCATGTTCAATCGCGATAAAATCAACAGATGCAGGAACCTTCTTTATCACCGGTTCAGACCTCCTTACGGGCAATGGTAAAACAGTTCATATCAAATAAGTGGGATAGTTTAATCATTTCGGTAACAATTTCAAGGGTAATATTTTTTCAGCAGTAATGCGTAGCGCTCTTTCAGCGCCGGGGTGAGCAGTTTCAGGTCCGAATAAATGGCGGGTTTCAGGGCGTTGTCGCAATCACACTGACACCCTTTGAAAGGAAATTTTCCGATAAACCCGGAGACAACCTTGCCGGCGCTTTCCAGCGATTTCTGCAGATTTCCCACTATTTCGGGCACATCCACCGAGGCGCCTTTCCAGCTGTCGTAATCGGTCACCTGGGCAATCGTCGCAAAGTGCAGTTCCGCTTCGCGGCAGAGCCGGGCTTCGTACATATTGGTCATTCCTACCACCGCCATGCCCCAGGAACGGTAGAGAACCGATTCCGCCCGGGTCGAGAACGCCGGTCCCTGGATATTGACATACGCACCGCCGGCGGTAAACGGGACACCCAGTCCCCTGGCGGTAGCGACTAGCTGGTCATGCATGCAGGGGCAGTTCGGATCGCCGAAGGAGATATGCACGGCAATCCCCTCATCGAAAAAGGTATCACTGACCGCTGTTTTCGTCCGGTCAACGTACTGATCAATAAAGACAATCGAACCCGGCTCAATCTCCTCCCGGAAACTGCCGACGGCGGAAATCGTAATCACGTGGGTCACGCCCAGTCTTTTCAAGCCCCAGATATTCGCCCGGTAATTAATCTGATTGGGTAAAATGGTGTGATGTCTGCCATGGCGGGGAATAAAGACAACCTCTTTTCTGTCGCGCCGACCGACGATAAAATCATCGGAAGGGGTGCCGAAGGGCGTTTCCAGTTTGACCCGCTTTGAGTCCGCCAGACCCACCAGATCATAAAAGCCGGTGCCACCGATGATCCCTAATTTTTCTTTCATTGATACTCACAATTTTAACGGTGAAATTTAGACCGGCAGCGGTAAAAATACAACTGATTCCGGGATGATCCATCTGCTCGTTCTGCACTAATTACCTTGTTTCCAAGTTGAACCTGAAAACGAGCGAATTTGAAAATATTTTCCCTTGCAATTAACGTGTGTGAGGGGATACATTTTATCAAACTACATCTTTGACACGGGGCAATAGAGAAACGGATTCAAGCCGCCCGGCTGAAGCGCTTCAAT
>OMKS01000463.1_pt1 | contig 37808 bp, 34 predicted proteins | sample 1674721 | NCBI WGS metagenome assembly OMKS01 (sample SAMN06264996, study PRJEB25208) | sediment metagenome | isolation source: hot spring sediment | place: USA: California | collected 2014-09-02 | reverse complement strand
GTCTGAATAGCCTGGGCAATTTCCTGCATTTTATCATCGCCCTTAGGCAGCCTTAAAACTAATTTAATTAAAATAAGTTATCGTAATTTGAAAAATGTGGGATGAGAAGCTGATCTGCATCTATGGAAACACTGGAGCAAATAATTAACGAAAAAATTCTCCCGCTGGTGCATAAACCCGGAAGATATGTCGGAAATGAAATTCATGTAATTCGAAAAGACTGGTCAGAAGTTGAGGTAACTTTTGCGCTGGGGTTTCCTGATTTATACGAAATCGGCATGTCCCACATCGGTTTTGAGATTTTATATCATGTTTTAAACGCGCTTCCATACGTTGCCGCAGAACGCGTTTATGCACCTGCCGATGATATGGAGCAGCGACTTCGTGAAAAACGACTGCCGTTATTTTCTTTGGAATCCAAAAAAGCGCTAAAAGATTTCGACTTGCTGGGTTTTACTCTTCAATATGAATTGCATTACAGCAATATTTTGAATATGCTGGATTTGGGGGGAATACCAATTTTTGCAAAGGATCGTCGGGATACGACTCCGTTAGTATTGGCAGGAGGACCCTGCGCATTTAATCCGGAGCCGCTGGCTGATTTTTTCGATGCGTTTGTGATTGGCGATGGCGAGGAGGTCGTAGTCGAGATCGTTCAGCTTTTCAAATCGATTAAAAAAGATGCTGGTACCCGGCAGGAAGCGCTGCAACAATTGTCGGAAATTTCCGGCGTGTATGTTCCGGCGTTTTATCGTCCGGATTATGATGGGGCGAAATTTGTCAGCTTAACTCCTGCTGCTCAGTTCGGCGCTCCGGCCAAAATCAAAACGCGCACTATTGAGCGATTGGATTCGAAAAATTATCCATTGAAGCCTTTGGTTCCGCTGATCGAGACCACCCATGATCGCTATTCAGTTGAAATTATGCGCGGCTGCACCCAGGGTTGCCGATTTTGCAACGCCGGTTTTATTTATCGCCCGGTTCGTGAGCGGTCTGTTAATGATCTGATGAAACATATCGATGCTGTCATCCAAAATACCGGATATGATGAAATTTCGTTGGCGTCGCTTTCAACTTCAGATTACATGCAACTACCGACACTCATGAATCTGCTGTCGCGCAAATTTGAATCGCAAATGGTAAATGTCTCTTTTCCGTCATTGCGCACCGAAACTTTTACCGTTGAAATGGCAAGATATGCGCGAAAAGTTCGTAAATCCGGTATCACCCTGGCGCCGGAGGCGGGTTCAAAAAGGCTGCGCCAGGCGATAAACAAAACCAATACCAATGAAGATCTGTTACGAGCTGTTAACATCGCCTTTTCAGAGGGTTGGAACCTGGTTAAGCTCTATTTTATGATCGGGCTGCCCGGCGAAACCCGGGATGACCTTGAGGGAATCATTGAATTGGTGCGACAGGTCAAAGCGATCGCCAAAAAAAAGGGGGGGAAATCCATTAATATTTCGGTTTCTCCGTTCTGCCCGAAAGCGGGCACGCCCTTTCAGTGGGTTGCCCAAAATTCGATTCAGGAGATGCAAGAGAAAATTTTTTATCTAAAGGATCAGTTGACTCATCCGATTTATAAGTTCAGTTGGCGCGATCCTGAAGTGTCATATTTAGAAGGAATAATGGCGCGAGGTGATCGAAACTTAGCTTCAGTGATTTATCTTGCCTGGAAAAACGGAGCCAGATTTGACGCCTGGTCGGATCAGTTTCAATTTGAGCTTTGGATGAAGGCATTTGCGGACGCGCAGGTTGAACCGGATTTTTACACACGAGAGCTGGATCCTGACGAAAATTTACCATGGGATCACATCGATAAAGGAGTGACAAAAAGTTATTTGAAAAAAGAACATGAAAAATCGTTGGAATGTCTTTCGACTCCAGATTGTCGGCAATCGGTTTGTCATGGCTGCGGAATGGTACAACATCCTGAATGTCAAAAAATAATCAATTCAGCTGCCCGGTCAGCGGTAGCGCAGCATTCAAATAACAAACCGGTAAAAGAGGCTAATTCGGACAGTTTGCATTACGGAAGGGGTCTGAAGCGCGTGAAAAGCACCGCGGAGCCGACAGCGCGTTCGGTACGGTTGAGATATCAGAAAGGTGATCAACTCCGGTTTACTTCGCATCTGGATTTGGGAAAAATTTTTGAACGTAGTTTCAGAAAAGCCGGCATAAAACTGGTGTATTCGCAGGGCTTTAATCCACACCCCAAAATTGCCTACAATCCGCCGTTGGCTATGGGGCAGACCAGCGAGGCGGAATATCTGGACGTTCAGTATTTCCAGGAGCGTGGCACAGATTTGATTTCTTGTTTAAACAGAGCCTTACCAAACGGTCTGAGGATTTTAACAGTGAAACCGTTGATTGGCAAGCAGCCCTCTTTGTCTTCAATTATTAATCGAGCCGAATACGACATACGGCTTTCAACAAATTTCGAGCGATCTGAGCTTGAGCAGAAAATCAGGGAGTTTATGAATCGCGAAGAAATCATTGTGGAACGTACTCGGGCAACCGGAACGCAACCGGTGGATATTCGGCCTTATGTTGAAAAGATTGCCGTCAATGAATCGAATGGAGCGTTGCTGTTGTCTTTGAACTTTGACCAGGGGAAAATCGCACGGGTTCAGGAGGTGCTGAGTCAATTTTTGGGTTTGCCCGATGATGAAATCGCGTTATGTCGGGTTCACCGAAAATCATTAATCGTCCAGGGCGATCAAAAAGCTGTGACGCCGCTGGATATTTAACCAAAAATTAAATATTAAAATTGTGACAGGGAAATATGAAAAAAGAGATAATTATTAATGCAGCGATTGGAGAAATCCGAATTGCAATTCTGGAAGACGAAAAATTAGCAGAACTGTTCGTTGAAAAACCGGATAGCGAAAGAATGGTGGGCGATATATATTTGGGTAAAGTAGTGAATGTCGTCAAAGGTATGCGAGCTGCTTTCGTGAATATTGGACATAAGCAGGATGCATTTTTGCATTTTTCAGATATCGGAGAATCTTTTTCAACCGTCAGTGCGATGGTTGATTTGGATGAAGAGGATCAAAGTTATCAGACGTTGGCGCCGGATGAGCTTAAAGTTAAACAAAATATTTTGGTTCAAATTATCAAAGAGCCGATTAGCACCAAAGGTCCGCGGCTAACCACACAAATTTCTATTCCCGGCAGGTTTTTGGTGCTGGTGCCCAATTCAAAAATCGTGGGTGTTTCAAAAAAAATTGACAGCTTGAAGGAACGGAAACGACTTCGAAAAATCGGAAAGGAGATTTGTCCCGAAGGATTTGGTCTGATCATCAGAACAGTCGCCGAAGGCAGAGACTCCATGGTGCTGAAATCCGATATCGAAGCCCTAAAAAAGGAGTGGAAAAAGCTTGAAAACAAAATTCGCAACAGCAAGTCACCGGCGCTGGTTTACAAAGACATGAGCATGATGTCCAGTGTCATTCGGGATTTGTTTACTTCAGATGTGGAACGGCTGGTGGTCGATTCGCGAAAGCTATATCGAAAAATCGCCTCGTATCTCAATGGCGTCAGTCAGGGGATGGGCGGGTTGGTAGAATTTTATGACCGACGTGAACCGATTTTTGATTACTACGGTATTGAAACCGACATTGAGAAAAGTCTGTCGCGAAAAGTTTTACTGAAAAGTGGCGGATCAATCATATTTGACCAGACTGAGGCGTTGGTGGCAATCGATGTCAATAGCGGCAAATATATCGGTCATAAAGACCATGAACAGAATTCGCTCAAAATCAATCTGGAGGCATCGAGAGAGATCGCTCGGCAGTTGCGTTTGCGAGACCTCGGTGGTATTATCGTGATCGATTTTATCGATATGCGGGATGAGCGCAATAAAAAACGTCTCCATGATGAACTGGAGAATGAGTTAAAAAAAGATCGAGCTCAGGCGAATATCACCCCGATTAGCGAATTTGGCTTGATCGAAATGACCCGTGAGCGGATTCGGCCGGGTTTGATATATTCATTGAGCGAAACCTGTCCCATCTGCGGAGGGCTGGGACGTATTACTTCTAAAAGCACCACATTAAATGAAATTGAACGTTGGATTAAACGGTTTCGTAGCCATTCCAATGAACGAAGGATTAAAATAATTACCCATCCGGAAATCAAATCGTACCTCAGTGAAGGTCTGCGCAGTCCTATCCGGCGGATAATGTGGAAATATTTTATCAAGATAGAATTGGTTGCCGATCCCAATATGGAGATCGATGAGGTCCGATATTTCTCGAAAAAGAAAAATATCGACATCACCGATAAATTTAAATCTTGACTTAAACGATAAAAATTATTATATTAAAAATCTAAAAATTACCAGGCGACTTGATATTTTAAGCAGGTTAAAAAATAGAATTTTTTGGAGGCAAACTCGATGTACGCAATTGTTGAGCTCGGTGGGCAACAGTTTAAAATCACCAAGGATGATGTGATTTTAGCGCCAAAATTATCTGAAAGCGCAGGAAGCCAGATTGAAATTGAAAAAGTGTTGTTAGCTGCTGATGGTAAAGATGTGCAGGTGGGTTCTCCCACAATAAAGGGCGCAAAAGTAACAGCAACTGTTATTCAGGATGAACGCGGTAAAAAGGTCATCGTTTTTAAAAAAAAGCGAAGAAAGGGTTACAAAGTAAAGCGCGGTCACAAACAAGAGTACACACGAATTAAAATTGAAGATATTGTATTACAATAAATTGATGTTGGAGGTGATAAATTATGGCACATAAAAAGGGTGTCGGAAGTTCGAAGAACGGACGTGATAGCAACGCCCAAATGCGTGGCGTGAAACGATTTGGCGGACAGAAAGTAACCGCAGGCAGTATTTTAGTCCGGCAATGTGGCACTAAGATTCATCCCGGCAATAATGTCGGCATGGGCGGCGATTATACCTTGTTTGCAAAGATTGATGGTGTGGTAAAGTACACGACGCGGGCCAGATCCAAGAAAGTTGTTCATATCATTACTGCGTAGTTGTACAATGATATTATCAAAATGTGAGAATAATCAGTCACGCATGATAACAGGAAGAGAATCAGAGCTGGATATCGATCAAGCAGGATGAGTTCGATATTGATAAAAACAATAATTGTGCTAAACGAATTCATTTTTTGAGTATAGATAAATAATAATTAGCCACTAAACCCAATGAAGGAGATTCGCATGGCAAGAAAAAAAATTGCTTTGATCGGTGGAGGACAAATCGGTGGTATCCTGGCGCTGCTTATTGCGCAAAAAGAATTGGGCGACGCTGTAATGCTTGAAATCCCCGAAAAAGAGGGCATGGCAAAGGGGAAAACGCTTGATATTTTTGAAGGCACACCTCTGATGGGAGTGGATTGTAACTTATCCGGAACAAGCGACTATCAGGATATAAAAGGTTCTGATGTTGTTATTGTCACTGCTGGCTTGCCCAGAAAGCCGGGAATGTCGCGGGAGGATCTGCTCGATGTTAATCTTAAAATCATGAAAAACGTTGCTGAAAACGTGAAAAAATATTGCCCGGATGCCTTCTGTATCGTTCTGACAAATCCGCTCGATGCTATGGTCTATTCTTTCAAAAAAATATCCGGTTTTCCCAAGAATCGGGTTGTCGGCATGGCAGGCATATTGGATACCGGACGCTATCAATCTTTTATCGCATTAGAGCTGGGTATTTCAACTGAAGATGTTGCCGCAACTGTTCTGGGCGGGCATGGGCCGACGATGGTACCGCTGCCCAGGTTGACAACTGTCGGCGGCATTCCGCTGACCGAATTGTTACCGCAAGATAAAATTGATGCAATAGTGGACCGAACTCGCAAGGCTGGCACTGAAATTGTCGGATTACTGGGCAATGGCTCGGCGTTCTTCAGCCCGGCAATTAGCGCTATCGAGATGGCCGAATCTTATATCAAAGATAAGAAGCGAATTTTAGCTTGTGCAGCGTTGTTGGAAGGAGAGTATGGCATTAAGGGCTATTATATCGGTGTTCCGGTGGTTATTGGCGCCGGGGGAGTTGAGAAAGTGTTGGAAATCAAGCTCAACGATGATGAAAAAGCGATGTTGATGAATTCGCTTGAAGCAGTGAAAAAAGCTGTTGCGGAAACAAAATTATAATCTGTCGATGTTAATATCAGTTTTATTGATGAAACCGAGGAATCTTTTCTCGGTTTCTTTTTATAAAGCACATTGACTGGTCTGGGAAATTTCAGGCTCAATAGTATCATCTTTGAAGATCGAAAAGCGGAGTTTGAAATGTCAATTGTGAAGGAAAAAATTCGTCAGGCAATCGAAATTTTAAAAGAGAAAAACATCGATCTCTGGTTAATTTTTGTCAGAGAAAGCCACACTTTAACCGATCCCAGTCTGCCACTCATTTTGGATGCAAGTTGCACCTGGCAATCCGCTTTTTTAATATCAGCAACGGGAAAGACTGTCGCCATCGTCGGTAATCTTGATTCTGCCGCAATTAAAGATATTGGCGCTTACGATCATGTCATTTCCTATAAAACATCGATACGGGAAGAGCTGATTCGCGAAATTACTGCAATGAATCCAGCTAATATCGCTTTAAATTTTTCGCGCAATGATCACATGTCTGACGGATTAACTCATGGCATGTTTTTGCTGCTGAATGATTACCTTTCGCAAACGCCCTTTATTGAAAGAATTGTCTCAGCCCAGGAGATTGTTTCAGCAGTGCGCAGCAGAAAATCTCCGGCAGAATTGGAAAGGCTTAAAAATGCAGCAGATATGACTGTTTCGATTTTTGATGAATTGTCAAAAAATTTGAAAGTTGGCATGACTGAAAAGCAGATTGCCGAGTTGATTTTGGAACAGGTCAAAAATTTGGGCGCGGGATTAGCCTGGGATGCAGCCACCTGTCCCTCGGTATTTACTGGACCGGACACCGCCGGCGCTCATTTTGGGCCGACTGATCGCCAGACTGGGCCGTGTCATATCATGAATATAGACTTCGGAGTCAGGATTGATGACTATGTTTCTGACTTGCAGCGAAGCTGGTATTTTTTGAAAGACGGGGAGGCAACTGCGTCCGATAGAGTTCAGCATGCATTTAATACGGTTCGCGATGCTATTTCCCGCGCTGCAGAATTTTTGCGACCCGGCGTTGAGGGATGGAAAGTGGATGCAGTGGCGAGACAATACATCGTTTCTCAAGGATATGATGAATATCCGCACGCACTGGGACATCAGGTGGGCAGAGAGGCGCACGATGGCAGCGGCGTCCTCTGTCCCAAATGGGAACGCTACGGTGATTTGCCTTATTTTAAAGTTGAAGCGGGTCAGGTTTACACTCTTGAGCCGCGGGTAACCTGCGCCGGTCATGGCGTGGCAACGATTGAAGAGGAAGTGGTTGTAACCGAGAACGGATGTGAGTTCTTGTCTCCGCGGCAGATGGAATTGTATCTCGTAAGATAGATTTTCTGAAATTGAATTGCGCCAGATTGCAAGCTGGTTCAATTTCTCGAATGTACTCCAAAATTTTTTATAAAAATCAGGCGATTGCACGTCTGGTGCAGCGACATCAATGCAGTGCAAAGTGAATCCCGATATATTCCGTTGTATGTGAAGCAGGAGATATGGGAAAAAGATTGAAAGGACTTGAAATCATCAAAATGATCAAACATGGCAGTAGGGGGCACGGCAGTACGCCTCAACGCAGGTCAATTAATAACAATCAAATCAGAAAGAGGTGAATTGTTGACATGTTAAAATTGGTTGAATGTGTTCCAAATTTCAGTGAAGGCCGCGATCGTGGTATTATCGATGCGATTACTCAGGAGATCAGCGATACCGAAGGCGTCAAGTTGCTTGATGTTGATCCGGGCGCTGATACCAACCGCACCGTGGTAACTTTTATCGGAGCGCCGGAAGCTGTCAAACAAGCGGCGTTCAGAGCAATTCGCAAAGCTGCTGAATTGATCGATATGCGAAAACATCAGGGAGCTCACGCCCGGATGGGCGCCACTGATGTCTGTCCGTTGATTCCGGTTTCCGGTGTGACCATGGAAGATTGTGTGCAATTTGCCAGACAACTGGGAGAGCGTGTAGCAACCGAGTTAGAGATACCAGTGTATTTGTACGAAGCAGCCGCTTCCCGGCCCGAGCGGCAAAGTCTGGCAGATATTCGAAAGGGCGAATATGAAGGTTTAGCCGATAAATTTGCCGATCCCGAATGGAAACCTGATTTTGGAAAAGCACAGTTCAATCCAAAATCCGGCGCCACGGTGATCGGCGCCAGGGAATTTTTGATTGCCTATAATGTTAACCTGAATACTCGGGATCGAAAACTGGCGCACGATATTGCACTGTCGATTCGAGAAAAAGGACGCGCTAAAAGAGACAGCGAAAATAAAATTATTCGCGATGCAACAGGCAACATTATTCGAACCCCGGGACTGCTCGCAGCGACCCGGGCAGTGGGCTGGTATATTGAAGAATATGGACAGGCGCAGGTGTCGATCAATCTGATTAATTATAAAATTACACCACCGCATATTGCTTTTGATACCATTTGCAGCGAGGCTGAAAAAAGAGGATTACGGGTAACCGGCAGTGAATTGGTGGGATTGATCCCATTACAGGCGTTGATAGAGGCTGGCAGACATTATTTGCTTAAACAGGGAAAATCGCCCGGAGTGCCGGAAGAAGATTTAATCGAGACTGCAGTGGTATCGATGGGATTGCGCGATTTAGCCGAATTTGATCCCGATAAAAAGATCATTGAGTATCAAGTTCAACCCAGCAAAGGTCCGCTGGTGAAAAAAGATTTACGGGATTTTACCAACGAATTGTCATCCGATTCCCCGGCGCCGGGCGGAGGCAGCGTATCTGCACTGGCTGGCGCGCTGGCAGCCGGTCTGTCAAGCATGGTGGCAAATTTGTCCATCGGCAAAGCCGAATACGAGCCGGTCCGGGAAGAAATGATGGACGTGGCAGTTGGGGCGCAGACACTGAAAGATCAATTGCTGGTTTTAGTGGATAAAGACACTGAAGCCTTCAATGCGCTGATGGCGGCATTTAGTATGAAAAAGAAAACCGACGAACAAATCAAACAACGAGAGCGCGCCATCGAAGCTGCAACGCAAACTGCCTGCTCTGTTCCATTGGAGGTAATGCATCATTCGATTCAGGTGTTGAAATTGGCAAAATCAGCGGCTGAGAAAGGAAACGAAAATGCCGCCAGCGATGCCGGTGTGGCTTCGTTACTGGCAAAATCGGCAGTCGAAGGGGCCGGATTAAACGTCAAGATTAATTTACCGGGTATTAAGTCAAAAGAATTCGTTGAGACAACCAAAAACGAATTAAAGATGTTGCTGGCAGAAGCCGCCACGTTACAACAACAAGTCATCGAGATCGTTGATTCAAAAATTGATCAAAAATAATTGTCAAATATGTTTGCTGTTTTATTACCTTGCTCAACACCAGAACTTCAACCGGAATGTAACGGGTAGCGATGAATGACTTCGATTGTCTGGGATTTGGCATCTGTGCGGCGGATTATCTGTGTCTGACGTCGCGATATCCGGTATTGGATGAGAAAACAGAAACCGTCGATTTTTCCTATCAGGGAGGCGGACCGGTTGCAACCGCACTGGTCACGTTGGCTCGATTGGGATTCCGTGGTTCATTTATCGGAAAGGTTGGCGTTGATGCTGACGGCAGGTTTGTTCGGCAACAATTACTCTCCGAGGGTGTGGATACCACTGGAATGATAGTCGATGAACAGATGTCGACCAATCAAGCCTTTATCTGGATTGATCAAGCCAGCGGGAAAAAAGCGATTGTTCTCAATAATAAAAATTATCGACCAGCTCGGTTTGCTGATATTTTTTTAACGTTTGTCAATTCATTGAAGTATCTGCATATTGACGGTCGCGATGAAACCACCGCGCTGGAATTGATCGAGTGGGCAAGGTCAAAAAATGCAAAAATTGTTCTTGACGCCGGCAGTCCCAGAAAACAGATCGAGCTCATGTTGAAGCGGGTGGATTACCCGGTGGTTTCGCAAACCTTTTGCCACTCATTTTTGGGAACTAATAACTATGAAGCGGCAGTTAAAAAGTTGCTGGCTTATGGCGCCCGGGCAGCAGTGATCACCTGTGGTGAACAGGGTTGCTTTGGCGCAGCCGAAGATCGTGTCTATCACCAGCCGGCGTTTCCGGTTGAGATTGTTGACACCACAGGAGCCGGCGATGTATTTCATGGGGCATTTATTGCCGGGCTTTTGAAAAAATGGAATTTGCCGAAAATTTTACGGTTTGCCAGTGCTTGCGCCGCAATCAAATGCACTCAGCTCGGAGGGCGCAAAGGCATACCAAATTTTAGCCAGGTAACAGAATTTTTACATAAACACCAACCCTGAAAAAAATGTAATAGTTCAGCACTTTTAACTAATAATGTCATTCCGGCATGTTTTTAGCCGGAATCTCCTGAATATATGTGCAAATTAATATTTAAAAGTTCTATTATTGAGATTCCGGCATTCCGCTTCGCTCCAGCCGGAATGACAGGTGAACTATTACAAAAAAATCAGAGCTAATGTTTTAGAATTTAACTTTTTAAGTGGAGGGACCAAGATGAAGCGTGTATTTATAATTATGCTGTTGCTCATTATAACCGCACCGTTTGTTTTATTGGCTCAGCTGAAAATCAAACAAGGCGATGAGCTGTTTGTGAAACCTGAATTTGAAAACCTGCGGCTGTCGCCAAATGGATCGATTATATGTCAACTGCCCCAGGGCGCAAAAATTATCGCACTGGGCGAACAGGGCAATTGGGTCGCAGTTCAGGTTATTGGATATATTTGGAAAAATTCTTTAACCGAATCCCGTTTTGATATTGAAGGATTCAATTTTCGGGTATTGCATATTTTAGTGGATAGCGAAGCAGAAGCTCAGGAAATCAGTACGCAATTGACTAAGGGGGCAGATTTTAAACAACTGGCAACAGAAAGATCAAAGGGACCCAATGCAGTAAAAGGCGGGGATTTGGGAATTGTGAACAAAGGTGATTTATTGCCTGAGCTGGATGCCGCGTTATCGCAATTAAAAGTTGGTGAGACCAGCAAGGTGATAAAAACCCGCATGGGATATCATATTATTAAACGAATCGAATAGTTTTCTGGTTAGCTGATTATCTCTGCGCTGCCTGCGATCATGTTATAAAATGGCTGCGGGTGGTGCAGAATTCATTGCAAACAGCCTCAGGCTTAGGTAACCCGAACTATTTCTTCCAGCGTGGTGATTCCTGCCAATGCTTTCCGAATGCCATCATATCTTATGTCGGTAAAGCCATTTGCCTCAGCCGATATTTTTATTTCGTTATATGATTTACCACTTTGAATCATTGAGCTAATCCTGTCATTAATCATCAGAATTTCGAACAGCGGAATTCGATTCAAATAACCGCTGCCAAGACAGGATTTACATCCGGTACCCCTTTTTAAATTAAAATCGTCGGGCAAATTTCGCAGACCTGCCCTTTCCAACATCGCAGCATCGGGACGGTGCTCGGTTATGCAATGGGGGCAGATTCGCCTCACAAAACGCTGCGCTACAATTCCACGAATCACTAAAGCCAGCTCGGCTATGCTCACTCCCAGATGCTGCAACCGATAGATAGATTTGATCGCATTTGCAGCCTGTAATGTGGAGAAGGCGGCCATTCCGGTTAAACCGGCTTCGATCATCAACTCGGCTTCTTCTTTGTGTCGGATTTCGCCGAGCGCCAGGATATCAACATCGTGGTGAAATAACGCTCGAATGGCCTCGGCAAAGCTGTGGTCTTTGCCGGGCATGATGGAAATTTGATTAATGCCTTCTATCAGGCTTTCTATCGGGCTTTCCACGGTAGCGATGTTTTTGGAATCATGCTTCAATTCATTCAGCGATGAATACAAGGTGGTAGTTTTTCCGCAGCCGGCAGGACCAACGAACAGAATGACAGATTCCGGAAATGAAAGCAATTCTTTTATCAGTTGAAAATCGTGCAGCGAGAAGCCGATCTCTTCTAGATTAATGACATCGAGATGTTTCTTCAGGATGCGGATGGTTATTTTTTCTCCGGCGCTGGTGGGAATAATATTGATGCGGGTATGAACCTGCCTGCCCTGAACAGTAAAAATCGAATGTCCCTCTTGTATTTTTCCTTTTCCGAAAGAGTCGGTGGAACCGCTCTGTTTGATAACGGAGGGAATTGTTTTGCTGTAAGCCTCAGGCAGCGTCACCACTCTTTGCAGAACACCATTCAAGCGATATTTAATATTCAACAGTCTTCCAGATATTGATTCAAAATGAATATCGCTGGAGTTGGTGGTAATTGCTGTCTGGATTAATTTTTCCAGCACTTTACTGGCAACCGGGAGCTGTCCGGTTTTTTCAGCTTCGTTTGCCCAATTGATTCCCCGTTTTGCAACATCAATTTCATCAAAGTCAATTTGAATAGGCCGGAGACGGGGAGATCGATGGTTGGTATTTTGATAGAGTTGGTCAAAATCTGATACTTTCAATACAACCGGTACAATATTGAGATTGGTAACTTTTTTGAGAAAGTCAATGTGTTTTTCGTACGGCGGATCTACAATTGCGATAGTCAACTCATTGTCATCACAGATCACCGGGATAAAACGAAAGTTGGTTAAAAGTTCATCCTCGGCGATACCCGGGACCGGTACGCTTGCCAGGCCATTAATGTCGTGAATATTGGGGATATTAAATTTTTCCGAAATGATTTCAGCTAATTTATTTTCATCAATCCCCAAAAATTTTACCAGTGTTTTTGAAACCCCTTCGGTCTCGAGCGCTTTGCGCGCCGCTTCCTGGATTTTTATCATTTTTTCACGACTCAATAGATCGCGCTTTAACAATTCATGAACAAGTATCTGATCTTCGGTAGAAGCCATTGCTATTTTCCTGTTATGTTTTAATATAATCAGTTGATCTTGCTTAATGGGTTACATTGAAAATATTATCAATGTCGCTTTGGTCTAAATCATTTCTGTTGTCGATTTTAAAATAGATGCTTTCCTGAATCAACTTTTGGATTTCAATTTTTGAATACTGATAGCCAGGGGGCGGAGATATTTCAGCCGAAAGATCTGCTTCATCACCAGTGGCGTCATTTTTCAGCAAAGGTCTGCCGCAACCACCGCAATAATGATCCCCGGACTGATTGACAAAACTGCAGTGACATACACTACCCAGTGCGGCGCCACAGTTTTTGCAGTAGGCGCCCCAATCTACATTATCTGAACCACATTTAGAGCATATCATTTTTGGATTTCTTCCTTTTTTTGCAAATTATTCGTTCGATAAATTTCAGGAGACGCGACTGAACTTATCGATCACTTCTAAAATTTTTTCACGTGTAAAGGGCTTGATGACAAACCAATCCGCGCCTGAATTTTTCGCTTCCTGAATATTTTGTTTGTTCACATAGGAACTGATCATAATGATGATCGCATCAGGTTTAATTGTTTTGAGCTCCTTTAAAATATCCAGTCCTGAACGTTTTGGCATGACAATGTCCAGAAAAGTGATATCGGGATTTATTTTTTTGAATTGATTTAATCCCTCATCTCCGTCAACAGCGCTATAAGATTCTAAACCAATTTGCTTTAACAAAGCTTTTAATAGATGACGATTCACCTCCGAATCGTCGATTATTAATACTTTTTTGGTATTGCCTGTTGGAGATTTCGAAGAATTACTCACTATTTTCTGCCAGGGGATGATAACTTCTGAGTCCATGATAAATACTCCATGGAAAAATGAAATTGATTGCTTCTTAAGTAACCGTTAACAGAGTAGGATTTTTAAGTTATTACGGAGTGCAATCCTTTTATATCCAGCTTAAGCAGGATATAAATTAAATGAATAAACAACATTACCCCATGAACGGTTACCTTCTTATTTGTATTAGCGATTGAACCAGCACTGTTTGCTTTAATATTTTTTTGTCTCTAAATTTTACTGTATAATTTTCCACGATGGATATTTAAAAACCTTCGCTATCCGGCACAGATTCCATTGGGTATAAATCAGGACGGACGCGATAATTTTTATGCCGATCTCATAAAGAATATCAATCCCATATCAAGTTTGAAAAGGCGCTGTTATTTATAAAAAGTGGTCCGGAGAAATTGTTAATTATCAAGGCGATCAGTGCTTTTCTCGTTAAAATAAACCAAGCCGCTGGTAGAGGGGCGGCAACCAGCGGCATTGGTATAATTGCGCTTCCAATAAAAGGAAGCGCATTTTTTCTAAAAGTAGATCGGTGTTTTCATCAACTGTGAAAAATTGATCGGTGGATTAACCGGGTTCAGATCCGTAGTCGCTTCCAACTTCCAGTTGGCATCGTGAATATTGCCGGCGGAGTTTTTGCTTGCCCCAACTGCTACGCCGGTTAAATTTGAAATGGCGCTGATTAAATTGGCGCCGTCTGTTCCCCAGCCAATTTCGCTGCCGAAAAAGTCGATTCTGGCGCCGGTATTGAGTAGTTTTCCCAGCGTTGCCCAATTTTCGCGTTTCATCTTCACCGCATTTAAATCGATGATTTCTTTTTCTCCGAGATGAATATTTCCCGGGGCGCCATGACACATGATTACCAGATGATCCACTTTGCGGCCTTTCCACTGAACTATCTCTTCAATTGTCAAATTAATCAATTTTAAATTGGCTTCACGATAATCGTAAACAATTTTTACCGCACGCTCATCGACGGCTGCTGCGATATTTTCGGCGTTATCAATTTTACTGGAGATTAAAACAACAGCCAATTTTGACGCGGCTGACCCATCGCCTGTTTTCGCGCCATTTTTAGCGATAACATTCCCGACTAACAAACAAAAGCATAAACCCATCGACACCACGAAAGAAAACAAAGCTATCTTTCTCATCGCCCAACCCTTTCTAATTTTATCGTTATTATTTTTAAAGCTGGTTTTTCTGAAATTATTATGACAAACATTGTACCAGAGTTTGATCAAATTGACGTCAATTTTTTAAATGAAAGTAAAGCTGTGTCGATACAATTTTCATCGTCCTGTATCCATATTGATTTTATTGGAATTAGGCAAAGTGTTTTCAGGCTTTACTTGAGCAATATAAATAATTTTAATTGAAGATGAAAAAATGGCCAGTATAAAAAAAGCGTCATAAATGATACAGGATAATTACAATCTGAAATTAGTTTGATTTCAAATTGGAATAACCATTTATTTCATAGAATTTTATGAACTCGGACACGACCTTTGTCTTCAATCAAACTGATGTTGATGCGGATAGCGCTATTAAATGTTTTATCGTAAAGGCAATCTGTAGATTAATAATTCCGAGCAGGGGGGGAGTTAATCCCACCAGGCGATTTTACGCAACACAAACAACATGGGAAAGTTGGGAGGCGTCATTGTTGCCAGCCGTGGATCCCAGCGATAATCTTTCAAATATCCCTTTCGTGTGTATTGATTACCAACTGTTCCGACCGCGCCTCTGGAATTTTGAATTAAACCGCCGAGCAGATGTAATGTGCCGTATCGTTGGTTACTATAACGGTGAACCCAAAAGTTTTTGTTGTTGGCAACCGCTGGATTCAGAGTCATAATTGTTGCTTGAATTGTCCGGTCCTGATCCAGTTGACTATTGTAAACGATTATATCTTGCGCCGCAACCAGACCCAGCATATCATTGGAGTTAGGGTTAGTCATTGGATTATCGTGGTAAACAATATCCGATGTCACCAAAATCGACCCACGGGTCGCCAGTGTTGCCTGACCATTGACAGTACCTTCAACTCGGACCACGGGTCTGGTACTGTGATTGTGCGCATAAATGACGCCGTTGGTACCAGCCAAATTATAAGTTGTGTATTGATTCTGGTTCGGCTCTGAAGCAGAGTTTTTAGCGGCGATGCGCACCGTGCCGTCGGCTTGAAACTCAATCCAGACGTATCGATTATTGATATAGATGCCATCAGCTTGCGCGGCGTCGATTAATTCCTGGGGAATTTCATCGGGCATGGTAAGTTTTGGAACACCCCATTCCGTCCCTCCTAAAAAATGGGGATTGGTGCTTCCTGATGTATATTTTCGATAAGGAGAGTGGGCATTAAATACCCGATGGCTGGTAACTTTGCCGAAAAAAACCGGCTCATACGCCATCTGAAAATAGGTGTTGGTGTGACAGGGACCGCGAATAGTATCGCCGCTCGAAAACCAGATATTTCCCTCATGGTTTGTAAAATAGGCGTAACGCGAAAACGAGGGGCGGGTCAGCAACACAATCACCGAGTCGGTATGACCGAGATAGTTGGCGATGGATGTGACGCGAATTTCTGTGGGACCCAGCGATTGATCTTCATTATTTCTCTCAAAGTAATAGGAATAAACGCCTCCGAATAATGGCGAGTTGTTTTGTCCCTGAGTTTCGTGAACATCAATGGTCAACGCATTAAGCGCCACTAATGCAGCGGAATTGGCGATATTTCGAGCCATGAATTGGTTATGTTTTTCGACATAATTGGTTATGCTGTTGGTAATGAAACGATTCGCCTGCATTCGCAGCGTGAAAATGCTGGCAAACAATCCCATGATGACGAATATTACATATTTTCCCATTTTCAATCCGTTTAAATAACAAGTGATCTACCCTGGATATTGAATAAGCAAATTCTTAGGTGTAATCCGGGTGTGATATTTTGATGTTGAATAGGTTTCTTTCATGCCTTCAATGCTTTCCAGTGTGAGTGATACCTCAATTTCACGAATTTTCGATAGCGAATCCGCCACCACCGGAGTCGGCAATTCTGTCCCAAAATAGTTATAATAACGCAGCCGAAATCGGGTAATCCCAAGCGCGACCGAAGTGGTATTCTGACTATTCAATTTGCGCAATAAAATTTTATCTCTGGGATTTGGGGTGGACGGCGCATCCTGCAATGTGTATTCAATTCGAATAGAATCGTAAACAGCGTAAGGATTTTTGTCGTAGGCGAAAATAATTCGGCTGCTATCGGCAAAATAAATTGCCGTGAATGGATTACGCAAACCATGGCCGATTTTCCGGAAGTCATATTCGATAATATCCGAGACCACACGAATGTTCTGTTGAGTGCTTAGCGTTTGTAATGTGGTTATGGAATGCTCAGTTGAGTTAAAACTCACACGTAACGCGATCAAAACAACCCAGCCGGCAAAAAATAATGCGATCAATGTTTCCTGAAGTGAGTTCATCTGGTTCCCTGTTGGTTCAAAAGATTATTCATTATAAAAATAATGGTATGTAAATAGTTTTTTCAATTCAATTGTATTGGAAGGAAACTCGGATAAATAGGGCGATGAGACTTGAACCACCATCCTTTTAAAATATGTCCGCGTTGACGTGACAACATCCGGGTTCGCCAGAGTGACGTATTTTACCGAAATATTAATTGTATAGGGTATATAGCCAGCCAATGTATCGACAATCGAAAATCCATCAAAATCATCGACGTCATCAAAGTATGGGTACTGTTCCCCGGAATCTGGTCCCAGATTGTTGGCATAAGTAAAAGATGACGGTATGGTCGCGGCTTTATCCTCATCAAATCTGGTGGCTTCCGCCTTTTCGATGTATTGTTGCGCAATCGCCATTGCGTTCAAAACATGTTCACTTTGGTAAAGGGTGCTCTGATCTTGAACCATGTATCTATTTAATGACAACGTAAAGGTGGATAAAAGCATTAAACCACCCAGCACCAGTATTAACTCGCTTTTTCCCATATCAATAGTTACCTAATTTGAATTTTTGTTTTATTCGTACCACGAAACCAGAGCAAACGTAATCAGGCTATTGGTATTGTTCATTACATTTTCAACCGTTTCACAGCTATATTGTATGTCAGCGGTTCCCTTAAGCCTGGCTATTTTATCGCTGCCTCCAAGGACAACGCCGCCGACAATGCGATTTGTTCCGACCGAATTAAATATTTCCGGTGTTTCTCCGATCACATAGACCACCCCATACCAGAAAAAATTACCGGAAAGCGTCAAGGTGCCGTCAATGATTAAAATGCCGTGGCCAACAACCCCGCCCGAGAATTTTAAATCGCCGGTTCCATACACGATAACCGGACTCTCCTGGCTGCCAAATTCTATCGAGCTGTAAGTCCCGGGCGGTGTGTAATAATCAGCATTGGCGATCAATGGCTGCAAATAAGTGGACGGATCTTGCGTATCGCGGACATGGACGCTGGGATCGGCTCCGATACCCTTCACTTTAGAATCCATCTTTGAGCTAATCAGGCTGTTGACCATATTAGCGCTATCCGCGCTGGAAGCGACAGCGACACCAGGCAAGTCTTCGCACGAGGCAGAAGGATTCCCATTATAATCATGATTTGCCCCGTCAATTAAGGGCGATCCGTTTAAATCCAGCACCGGATTAGGCCCGGGAAAAGCAACCGAGGCTGTAACCGGTGGAATCGTCAAGGAACTCGCGATTAGTGTTACCTCCAACTCACTTTTTTCTCCTCCATAATATGCCACCACTGAAACATTGACTGTGTCCCCAAGTGACGTCACGCTGGAACTGGATGTAATGCGAACGGTATCGATTCCGCCATTAATATAGGCGTCGCTTTCGGCAAAGGAACCGCGCAATGATTTATTCTGGTACAGTTTCTTCAAATAATTGTTGGTTGCTGAATGCGCAACGTTTTTCGCCGTCACAAGGCTGAAATATTTGCTGGTATTCATGGTCGCTTCAACCGGTCGCTGTAGAAGGATGAAACGAAAAAATCCCAGCGTAATTGAAAGCCCGATAACGACAATTAAAGCAGCTTTTCCCATTTTATTTTCACCAAAGCTAAAGTTATAATCTGAGGTTCCGCGGGAAATATGTTTTTTCCCAAAATGTACTGCTGAAATTCTGATTGAATTTGTACTGACTTTCGACGCGTACTTGAACCTTGATCGCCCTGATTTTATCAATTTCAGTTTGCTGGTTCAGATTGTTGTAATCAAGCTGCGTCATAGCTGAATCTATATATGATATTTTGAAACTGACAATGTTTACGCTCACTTTTGCCGGTTCGTTGTTGTTGATTTTTCGGTAAAGACTGTATGTGTTAGGATTCGGATTTCCGGTTTCCTCTGTATCTCCGATAAAATAACTGATCGAATCCACAGACCCATCATTGTCATAATCAGCGTAATATGCGATTTGATTTGAATCCAAATTGCCGGCTTTGAATTTTATTGAACTTGTTCTGTGCCCGATCTTCGAAAAATCGTGGTCGAACAGCTCCGCCAGACCCACAATATTCTCCTGAGAGTTTTTATCAAAGGTCGCCTGATTAGTTACCGAACGGACATTGGTGTCAACGCCGATAATAAGTAACAGCAATAGTCCGAAAATGATAAAGGATAATGCAATTTGTAATACAGTGCTCATGGCATTTCTACTTATAATAAGCGACTATTTGTGAAATGGTCAAAGAATCGGGATTGTGCATATATTTCGAATTTATTATTGTGATCTGAATTCTTTTCAAAAATGTTTGAGACCAGACATCTTCTATTGGATTGGATGGATTGGCATATCTGATTTTCACATTCAACTGGTAATTTTCAATGCGGGGTGTATCGATTGTGTTTGAATAGTTATGATAATCATCCACATCATCGCGCGGCGGTTCGCCCGAATCCATGCCGAAGTTTGCTGACGCTGTGAGCTGATCTGGGAATCGAACCACCTGATTACCGGTGGTTTTTTCATCAAAAGCTTTGGCAGTGATCTCTTCCATCAGCGCCTGTGCCAATCCAATGCCGGTGATGTGGACTTCATTTTCAAGAATTGTCTTATTGGTTGAGAAGATAGTGTTATTTAAAGACAAGACCACAATCCCCAGAATTATAAATGCCCCGATCAGTAAAAAATTTTGCATCATAATGCAACAACCTGATTTTAATAATTTATGCGGTACACCTTTGCATGGTGGTTTTTTTGAGTTGTTCCCATTGATGGTTAAATATTTATGCTCGGGTGTACCACATTTTTTATTGTATTTTTAGATAAACATAAACTGTTCCGCTGCATCGTCCGCCCGGATTGGGAGCATCCAGTTCAATAGTAACCTCTGCCATCTGCGGTTCATCCTGAACCGGATCAAGGTTGTTGAGCAAGTGTGTGCTAAAAGATGTAGCTCCGAATCCGTAGCGATCTTTTTCAGGCATAAACGATTCCACTGATAATTTTCCGGCTGAAGTTCCGGCTTTCATCGATGATCCAGCGCCGGGTGGATTGCCATTAAAGTCCCACACTTTGACCCTGATTGTTGCAACCTGACCCAGACTTAATGTATCAACCGGCGGATCGACATAGACCTGGAAATTAATAATCGGACCGCTGAACACTGTTCCCGTCGTTGAAAAAACAGTGGCGTCATTACCGTTTTGATCCCTGCCCCAGGTATAGGCATAGATGACTGCATAACCATCGTTTTCGCCGGTGTTTCCGCAACTGTTGATAACCTGACCGTTTTCGAAGTCGGGTATCACGATGGGCAGATAGTTCCCCGGACTGTTGGGATTTTCAATAAAATGAGGATCATTATTCGAATTTGTGGGACAGGAATAGGGGAGAGGATTACCCGAAAAAAGCGATACAATTCCAAATCCCCGATTATCTGTTTTAATATCAGTGGTGATAACACCGCCGGTGGTGGTAAAGTAGATCGTCGTTCCCTGCTCAACCGGATTGTTATATTTATCTCCAAGCAAGGCGGTGATCTTGTATTCACGCAGCGCACTCCAGCCATCCTGATTGTTATAATCAACATACAGCGTCATGTGGGGAATCACATGATTGGGATCCGCGGGATCGATCCAAATGTACGGCGGACCCGAACGGATCACCACCACAGCCTGTCTGGAAAGGGTGGTTGGTGAATCCTGCAATTCAGCGCGGATCTCTGCCGTTCCGGATACTGTTCCTGATTTAAAACCAATACTGGCCTGACCGTTTTGAGTCATAATCGGCTCGGTTTCCGATGTCGGAGGGCCGCTGGCAGACACGAAGCCGGCGCCACCGCCGGGACTGTTCTGCAGATAAAATTTTACCGCAACTTGATGTCCGATGGGTTGTCCCTGCACGCCCAGAACCGCCGCTGTGATCACAGTTTGTTCCTGGTTACCGGTTTCTTTCACCCAAATATAATTCGGATTAGCCGTCAGTAGCAAACTCTGCGGAGAATTCAGATAGAATTGTACCGTCGCAGTTCTGACAAATAAACCGTAACGTGCGGTAATTGTTGCCGTTCCCGGCTGCGAGGCTGAGCGAAGTTCGATTTGAGCCACGCCCTGAGCATCAGTGGCGGCGGTTGTGCCGATATAACCGAGATCCGAGCTGAAGGTTATATTAATTCCCGGCACTGCCAGTTGCGATTGGGTTAATTTTAACTGGACGGATATTTCCGAAGTCGAGGAACCGTCTGCCGGGATCGAGTCCGGCGATGCCGATAACAACATGGTCAAACCTAAAAGTTGGATATTATGGGTGGCAGCGGATGAGCCAACCGTGGCCGTAATTACTTCAGCAGCATCGTTCTCGTTGGCATCGGCAATATAAGTTACGATTGCTTTACCTTCCGAGTTGGTAACCGCGGTTTCCGGGATTTGTCCGTACTGGGCGCTGAAGAAAACAGTGGCGTCAGCAACCGGATATCCGTTATCATCGAGCACGGTTCCGATAATGTCGGTTGATGATACGCCATCGCGAAGGAGCTCTGCCTGACCCGCCAATGTCAGTCCGCTCTGGGTTGAAGATTGGACAAAGATTACATTCGAGCTGTCTGCAACCTCGTGAAAGCTGGCTATGACCAGCACGTTGGAGTCGGGTACTGTACTGCTTCTCAAATCAGTAAACGCTTTGCCTTCAGCATTGGTGGTGGCAGTCGGTTGGGAGATGGTACCGCTGGTGGTGGAAAATCCAATTTCTGCATTGGCAATGGGCGAATTGGTCTGAGACAGCAAGGTGGCAGTAAAAGTTTGTTTGCTCACGCCATTGGCGAGCAATTTAGATTCAGACGGTGTGAGGGTCAACACCGGTGATAAAAAACGGACAGTTGCGCTCCGGTTCATTTCCTGGAATGCGGCGCTGACGACCACGTTTGAATTGGCTTCGAAAGAGCTTTTTAAGGTTGCCTGCACCCGCCCGGCGGCATCGGTAAATCCGGTTGCCGGTGAAATGGTGCCGGCGCTGGTGGTGAAAGAAATTTCCGCTCCTGATACCGGTGTATTGTCCGGTAAGAGTAGCGATGCGGTGAAAATCATTTGGCTGTTGCCGTCGGCTGCCAGATCACCATGAGTGGGCGTCAAACCCAACAGCGGTTGAATGAAGCGGACGCGGGAAGTGTCGCCATAAGAATTTAACCGCGCAATCACCAATACGTTGGAGTCGAGTTGCGCAGCGCTGGTCAAGGTAGCAGATGCAATTCCCTCTGTATTGGTTTTGGCGCTGCTGGGAGCAATCGTGCCATTGGTAGTCGAAAACTTAATTTCGGCATTAATTATCGGTGTATTGCTTTGCTGGGATTTTGCCGCAATGGTAAACGTTTTTCTGCTGATTCCGTCAGCAATCAAATAAGAAAATTGAGGCGATAATTGGATGTTGGGTCGTTCATATTGTATGAATAGCGTATCCATAAATAAATCGCCGTACTCCAGCAAAACAGTATCGACAAGCGCAATTGAATAGGCGGTCAAATCGGTTTCAGCAGTGCCCATATCATTGGTTTGAATCTTATTGACAATCGACCCATAAGCCGCTGCCAGATCAATAGATGCGCCATTAACAGCTTTTTTGCTGGTGGTTTCTTTAATGGTAACTTTGAGTTTTGATTTAGAGATACCGTCAGCCGGAAGCGAATTATGCTCGAGTTCACCTTTAAAAGAAATACCCAGAAATAGCACATTAATACTGGCAGTATTTGAACCGGAAGCTGTGCTTTTCGCCAGATCTAATTTTCTGCCTGAAGTTTCTTTTATCCCCTGAATTTGCAGTTTCATTTGATGCGCTCCAGAGCCGGCTTTTGGCAAACTGCGGCTGGTATCCAGTACAGTTGCTTTCACAGTTGCCTGAATATCGGTTGCGCTGGCAGAGCTTTGTAATATTGCGTAAGCGAATCCGTCCTGGTCAGTGATCACCTGTTGGGTGATCGTGCCGGCGGTGGTTTGAAAATAGACCGGGAGCTCCCGGGCTGGTTTTTGAGCCGAATCAAGAACCGATGCCACGATGATTGCGGTGGAGAGACCATCTGCCAGTAAATAAGGCGGTGAAGAAATTAATTCGTTAATGGTCTCTTTTTCAGAACCGACAATGTCATCATTGTCGCCGCAGGAAATAAACAGCGCTATCGCTATTAATGCGGCGATTGCTAAAAATATCATGTATTTAAACATCTCTCTGCCCTTCATACAAAAATGACTTCTACAAATTATTTTGATTTCCCCACCACATAGTCGCCCCGCTGAATGGATTGGTTGGGGTGGGGGACGAATTTTGCCACGGAGTGGTTTTTTTTAGTCTGAATTATTTTTGCTTTTCCAACTGTATCAACTTTCTGGGAACTATTGTTCTTACGGACAATCGGCAGCGACTGACCGTTAAATGTATTATCTAACGGGATCGGATTCCAATGAACCAGCACCAACTGATCCTTGACGGTAATAATTTTTCCGATATGAAATTCTGATCTGGCGTTATCGGTCTGAACAAGGCGCAACGGTTGCGGATCAACTGCTCGGAAAGTTTGGTTTGCAACAGTTTTCGCCATTGATTCTGATTGTTTAAGCTGTGGTCTGGTTTCTGTCATGAGCTGCGGCTCATATCGTTCCAGGTTGGGTTGCTGCACCGTGTGTTTTAAATTCATCATCACATCTTTTTTTGATAATTTTTGGCGGTCGAACACGGTTTTGAGCAGGCTGGCTTTAATAATGATCACCAGTTCTTTTTCCGCTTCTTCGACCCGATTGTAACCAAAGATATAGGGAAAGCCCAGAAACCACCAGGGCATATCTTTCAAAATGGGAATTCCTTTGCGAATGATATTTTTTTCAGTCGAATATAAACCGGCAATCAAAGTTTCTTCGCCGTCGAATAACTGAATAAATGAATTTGCCTGAGACTTGTTGATAATGGTACTGACCACATCCGGATGTGCGGTGCTTCTTTCCACATGAATTCTCAGAAAAATGAACGGCGGTTGGTCCGGGTTTTCTTCTGATTCATTCAGGATGACGTAGGGCGTTACTTTTAGAATCGTACCGGTGCTGTAAAAACGATCGATAACATTCCCGGCAAAATCACGTTCTTTGATGGAAAAATCCTGACCAACCTGAATCACGCCTTCTTTTCCTTCGGTAACAACCACTTGTGGTTGCGCTAAAACTTTGCCGAATTTTTTTGAATCAAATACTTTCAACAGCAGGTCCAAATCTACGCCAATCAAGTTCTGAGGGATTGTGCCTTTGAACGAGACAATGTTATCGGAAACCTCCAGCGCCCCGGCATGGCGGGCATCGATGTTCACTTTACCGCGGTAAAAGGTGCTCCAATCGAGCCCGATCTCATTCAAAGCTTTGCGGTCGCCCTCAAAAAAGATGGTTTCGATTTTTATTTCCCGGCTGTCGGTTTTTAATTCAACGCCGCTGTCCAAATTCATTTTGGATTGACCGGTTAAACTGGCTTCCATATCTGTCGCTGCGACGACTTCAATATAGCGCGGTTTTTCAACGTACCACAATCCGCGTCGGCTCAAGATCAATCCCAGCGCCTTTTTCCAATGCAGGCTGCGAATGTCAACCCCAATTATTCCGCTGCGCTTCTGCGGATCATAGATTGGCTTTTTTAAAAACTGGATCGCATATTCACTCAACAGGTCCAGTGCTGTGGAGAGATCAATCTCGCTGTGGAGCGAAACCAGTTCTTCCGGTGATATGTATTCTCTGGGAATTTCATTTTGTGCGTAAACAAACTGAAAGATACATATCAACGCCGCCATCGATATTAATATTTTTGTCTTCATGGTGATAATCTTCTCTATTTTTTTAGACTAAGTACAATTGTTTTCGAGCCAAAAGCCGGGTTGTAAGTAAAAACAGCTTCCCCGGTTTGTGCATTGACATTGGAAAGCGCCCCGCCAAAAATTTTATCGCCCTTACGTAGTTTGAGCACTCTGCCGTTGGCATCGCGAACCATCACCGAAAAGGGTGTAACCGCCAGCACTTCACAGTTGGAATTGATTTCCGGTAGTGCTTCAGGATTTTGAGGCTGCGGTTTGGTTTCAGGTTGAGTCCGCGGAGCTTGCCGGGTGGCAGCAGCATATTGAGTTTTCACCGGCTCTTGTTTTACTGGTTTCGGGCTGAATCTATCGTTAAATAAATTCGCGATAGCTTTAGGTTGTCCGAAATCGCGATTGAGCTCGGTGATCTTGGGTCCCTCTTTTCGATCAAAACCGAACATCGACACCTGAAAACTGGTTTCGTCAACGCCGAGTGTCTGATTGTCGAGTCGATTGGTATTGGCAACTTTATCAATTGATATGGTATTCAGACTGTAGAAAACCGGACCGTTCTCCAAAAACCAGAGTAACTTATAAATATCGATAAATTTACCCGTTCCGCGCAGTTCGTAAGTACGCTTCACCATTTTCTGAAAGCTGCCCTCGGTCATAAATTCCATGTTCAATTTAATCGATGAGTTGATTGTCTTCAACTCACGACGAATATAATCAAACGTCTCGCCCGGAGAAACGAACGAAGCCAGTGTTCCTCTGTATCTGAGACTGATCTGGCGTAAATCATAATAATAATTCTCCAGTTCCGAGAGATCATTTTTCAGTGCATTCAATTCGGTGAGTCGTGATGACTTTTTTAATTGCTCCTGTTCCACCTGGGACAGGCTGCGTTTTTGAAATCCGTAAATGTACACCAAACCGATGACTAAAGTTAACACCCACAGCGATGAAATGATCACCGTATTTCGAAGTAATTTGTTCATAGCCTAAACTACCCTTTTTTGCTGCCGTAACGATTTTTTAATATGGTCTGCATATTTGCTTCAATAGTCCTGTGCTGCCATGACCATGGATTGCTTATTTTTACCCGGCTGCATGTTTGTTACATCACATTCAATCGTCAGTTGCAGCATACCACTTGTTTCCTCTGATTTCTGATTGATTACCGACAGTACTTTGCTGCCGGGGATAAACCGTTCCAGCAAAGCGACCTGTTCCAAACTTGATAAATTGATCGCCACGATCATCTTCTGTTTGGAAACGGTTTCGATTTTATTAATAGAAAAATTTCCCACTTGTTGCATTGCATCGGATAGCGTTTCCACCAACGGCATCCAGCGTGTGGTTTGGCCGCCGAGTGAATCGATGAGCGCCGCCCCCCTTTCGATATTGTTGATTTCCATACGCAGGCTATCCACGTCATGTTCGACATTTTTTAACAGAACGAGTTCAGTGTTAATTTGATTTAAGGCAACTTTATGCTCGCTAATTTTGCTGTTGATCTTGTTGGTTTGAATAAAAAGAAATAACATGGTCAACAAAACAATGCCCAACATGGCGAAGCCGTGCCAGGCGACTACGAATTCGGACTGCTTTTCTCGTATCTGTTTCGGTAAATAGTTTTCTTTATAGTGACGATTTTTTTTCGGCTGCATTGCCTTAAGCGCCAGGGAAATTGCGACGCTATAGGATGATGTTCTCCCGGAAAATTCTTTGGCATTCAAGCCCAACAGCGTATCGTCGGTCTCTAATTTAATAATTCGGAGATTGGGAAATCGTTCATTGAAAAAAGGCTCTGCCTGAACCAGATCCACTTCCCCTGCTAAAATAATAGTCTGCGGTGAATCTATGCCTTTGAAGTCAAGTTCGTACAGCATTTTCGAAAATGCAGTCTCACAGATTTTGCTCGACCTGGCGCCGATGTGTATAGTTGGCAGCACATTTTCGATTTTGTGACCCTTCAGGAACATGATCTTGGTGTAGTTTTGCGAAAACAATACAACTGCTGCCCGATCATCGGTTGTCAGATCTACTGTGCGGTTTATATACTCGGCCAGGGCAAATTCGATGGTGTCGATTAATATTATTGGTGAAAACTTCCTGCCACCCACCTTCAGCGCTTCGCTGAGCAAGCTGGAGAATACCAGATAATCTTTGTGAACCATTCCCAAATATGAGGATTCATCGATAGCGGCGAGACCAATGTTTTGGGAAATAATCGGTCCTGCACCTTCTTCACTCAGCTCATTCCAGACCAATTTTTTGAGCTTTGCTTTGGATTTTTCTGCTTCGGCCTGAATCACCTTATAATTGACCTGAGTCGCCAGCAAGTTAAAGGCAACCGGAATCCCGGGCGGCGCCATTTTAGTCATCATTTCGATGATCACATCAATATTGCCACGGGCTTGAGCCACATCATGAGTCTGATCCGCGCCGATGTCGCTATTATAACCAAACAGGTCATCATTGTCATCAAATTCAATATTTTCGTGGTCATTACCATCTGCGGCTGCAGCTTTTTTATCGTCGCTTTCAGATTTATCCAGCGTGTCGAACAATTTAAAAGATTCCAGCGCTTCGACCTGAAAAAATCCCTGATCCTGTCTGACCAGTGCAGCGTTTATGGTTAAGCCATCTAAATAAATTCCTAAAACCAATTTGTCCATTTTGTCATCCGATCGTTATTCTGAAAGCATTAGTTCATGAACGCGTTTTTTATTGTTAGCGTAATCATAAACACTTTCTTTTGAAATGATGCGATTGCGATAGAGCCGAACCAGATCCTGCTCCATGGTGGTCATGCCCAGATGACCGCGTTCGCTAATCATCTGGTAAATTTCATGAGTATTATTATTACGGATCGCTGCCTTCACCGATGAATCCACCAACAATACCTCTTTTGCCATGGTTAATTTGTCCTCCCGGGTCGGAACCAATTTTTGAGACACGACCACCTTTAAAACGTCGGCCAGTCGGTTGCGAATTCGCTCCTGTTCGATTGCCGGACATTCAGCGATAATCCGGTCGATGGTTTCGACAGCAGTGCTGGTATGCAAAGTGGAAAAGACTTTATGCCCGGTATCGGTAATCTCCAGACAGGTCATAATCGTTTCCGGATCCCGCATTTCACCGACAACGATAATATCCGGGTCCTGGCGCAGCGCCTGGATGGCTCCGTCTTTGAAAGAAAGGACATCGCGACCCAGTTCTCGATGGCGCACGATACATTTTTTCGACAGATGAATCTGCTCAATGGGATCGCCGATGATCACTATGTGACCGGCAAAGCTCTGATTGTTGGCGTCGATGATGCTGTCCATGGTGGTACTTTTACCGCTGCCAGTGATTCCGGTGATCAAAATCAATCCCTGCTTTTCGTGGCCCAAAGAAAGATGTTTGGCGATAGCGGGCTTAAATCCGAGGGCGTTAAACGGAAATATTTTATCAGCGATGGCGCGCATGTTTAGCGCCAGATGTCCCATGTCGAAATAGATAGTGGAACGCCAGCGCAGCATAGCGCCGTTATTTTGGATCACGTGTGAAAAATCGGTGGCGCGCCAGTCAATCAGCCGTTCCCATTGTTTGTCGCTCAAAATGCTCTGACAAAGAACATTGGTCGCATCCAATGAAAACTGCCCCAATTCAGTTCGCGGCTGTTTTTTGCCATAAACCCGGTACCAGATATACCCCTGAGCCGTACTGCCGCCGATTTCAATATCCGATGCCTGAATTTTGCGCATGAAAATCAAATATTCGTTGACCTGATTTTTCAGTAGGTTAATTTTATCATGGCCCAGCTTTTTCATCTCCTGCCGGATCAGAAATTGCCGTTCAATATCAGTGGCATAGTCGGGAACGTTGCCCATTATTTTTTCAATGATGCTGGTTATCATTTTTTACTCGATAGTTGAAGATTCAATATTTTCAAGATCAATAATATTACAACCGCTAAGTGCATCCCGCGTTTTAATGGTTTGCGAATGCAATACCCGGATTTGCCCCAATATTCTGGCAATTCGCTGAACCGAATCAGTGATTTTAATCAATCTTTCGTTTTGCAGTCCCGCGGTTTCCTTTGCCAGCATCTCGGTGTTCAACGATAAAATTGTCAATGGATTGTTGATTTCATGCTGCAATGTCAGCGCGGTTTGATAAATTGTGTCGCGCCGTTCCATTTCCAATAGCTTTTTTTGAGAATTCACTATCATCTCATTTTTTTCGCGCAGCGCCAGATTAAGATTTTTTAAGTGGTTATTTTGAACCCGCAGCGTATTTGCCAGAAATGAGGAAATGAAATAAACCATCAAGAACAAACACACAAATGAGAGAATAGTTTTGGAGTCCCACTTATATACATTTAACGCGGCGGCATTATTTACCGGCGATAGCGCAACCTGATCGGTGAAATATGCTACGATGAGCAGAGCGACCACACTGAACATCGAAGCCAGGAAACCGGCTCTGATACCAATTGTGATGCTGGAGGTTAAAATCGGAATTAAATACCCCCACAAAAACGGGCTGTGAATACCACCGGTCATAAAAATTGCCAGTGAGAAGATGATGATATCCATGAAATTATGGATGATTGGGAAAACCAAATTGTATTTAAAATTTTTGATCCACAAGCTATAAGCGATATTAAGCAGTGTGATTGCCACCAGGGTCAGGATGAATGCGGTTACTGAAAACGAGGCGCCGCTGAGGCTCATCTGGATAATCCCGACCGACAGAAAAGTAATGGTTGACAACCAACGAACATAATTCCACCACTTTAACATGCTGTTCATTTGTTCTTCTTCTGGCGGCAGATCTGATAAATTGTTAAGAGGACCGCTAATCATTTCGATCGTTCTCCTGGTTTATTATTGGGCGACTGTCAGTTATCGAATCATAACCTCGGTTTCAATGCTGTTCCGTGGAGCCTGGTTTAGCATCGCTACCAGTTCTTTGCGACTAAACGGTTTGGTAATAAAATTATCCGCTCCGGCGCGAATGACTTTTTCGGTAATGTCAACTCCGCTGAATCCGGAGTAGGCGAAGATAAAAATTTTGGGCCGCATATTCCGGACTTTTTTGATGATGTCTAATCCGTTCATCCTGCCGGGCAACACAAGATCCACCAATAAAAAATCGTATTTGTTGTTTTTAATTTTGAAGAATGCGTCGTCAGCGTCGGCGGCTGTGTCGGTTTCGTAGCCTTCAATTTTGAAAATTTGAGCGGTGATATCCCGCATTTCTTGTTCATCATCAATAATTAAAATCCGAGCCATAGTTGTCTCCCGCAATCAATTGTTATGGAATTAGTAGTCATTGCTTCATTTTTTGATAGTTTCAAATTCATGATTATCCCTATCGTCTGGCTGCAATTGAATCACTTTGGGTTAAGTTAAAATCTGGATGATAAGAATAATAGCATTTATAACCTCATCAATCTGGCAAGCTCCTTTTGTTTAAATGGTTTGGGGATAAAGTTATTGGCGCCAGCGCTGATAACCCGGTCGGTGATATCCAGATCACAAAATCCGGAATAGGCGATTATTCTGGTGGATGGCGAATGTTTTTTTACCCGGCGAATGATATCGATGCCGTTCATGCTTCCCGGTAACACCAAATCCACCAGCACATATTTATATTTGTTTAACTTGGTTTTTGCCAACGCATCAAAGGCGTCATACGCCAAATCGACTTGAAAGCCTTCAGCTTGAAAAAACTGCGATAGTACATTGCACATCTCCTTTTCATCATCAACTATGAGTATTCTTCTCATTTTCTCTCCCAACCTCTTCAATTTAGTGTGATGGTTTTGATTTGATAACCTTTCATGAATTAATGTCGTTTCTTGATTTAAAATTTAAAAAATTTGACTACGACTCTGCCGTTCGGCAGATCGCAATGACAGTTTTTGGCGGTTTTCATTAAAACACTAAATATTCGATTTTTAATCAAATCCCGATTTTAGAGTTTCAGATAACCCTGGAATAAAGTCGTTCATATTTTTTCCCAGTGAGCCTTAGTGGCTTTGAGTCTCAATATTTATATTGGTCGCTCAATTCTGTAATTCAAATTTCAATCTTTTAAAATTTAACGCTGATAAAAGCTGGTCCGGTTTGAACGGCTTTTTTAAAAACGTATTAGCGCCGGCATGAAGTACTTTTTCCGTAATATCCTCGTCGCTGAATCCGGAATAGGCAACAATGGTAACCCGCGGAGAATATGATCGTATGCTCTGGATCACATCGATGCCGTTCATCGGACCCGGCAGCACAAGATCAACAATAATGAAATCAAAATTTCCGCCGCGGGCTTTATCATTCGCTTCAAAGGCGTCAGCAGCGGTTTCGGTCTCGAATTTGTTGTTTTCGAGAATTTTTTTACAGTATGTTAGTGTCAGTGGATCGTCGTCGACGATGAGCACTTTTGACATAGCATCCTCCCAGGTTTAGTCGGTTGTAACTGCCGCCACTTCATCCAGGCTGGTATTACCCTGTTTCGCCTGTAGCATAGCGGACTGTCGTAAAGTTAACATTCCATTTTTTATGGCGCATTCGCGAATGGCTTCTTCATCAAGCTCTTTCGCTGCCTGGAGAATAATTCTCCGAATGTCGTTGTTGAAAGGAAGCGCCTCAAAGATACCGATTCTGCCGGAATAGCCTTTGTTGCATTTATCACAGCCAACCGCTCGGTAAATGGTGGACTTTTCCAGATCGCTCTCTTTGAATCCCAGCGACAGGGCGATCAGCCGGTCATCTTCGGCTATCGGTTTTTTACAGTGTTTGCACAGCCGGCGCACCAGGCGCTGCGCAACCACCAGGTTGATGGCGTTGGCGATCAGAAACGTTTCAATTCCCATTTTGTAAAGACGCGACAACACGCTGGCAGCGTCATTGGTATGAAGCGATGAAAACGTTAAATGACCGGTGTTTGCCAATTTAATGGCAATCTCTGCAGTCTTGGCATCGCGAATCTCACCGACCATTACAATATCGGGATCGTGGCGCAAAATCGAACGAATCGCCTGGTCAAAGTCCATCTTATGGCCTATTTTCAGTTGTCGCGCCCCGCCAATATTGTATTCCACCGGATCTTCAACCGTCAGCACATTCAGCTCCGGATTCATCACGTGATTCAACGCCGCCACCAGTGTGGTGCTCTTACCGCTGCCAGTGGGACCGGTAAGGATCACCATGCCCTGCGGTTTTTTTATGGCTTTGATAAATTCAGTTTTCGCCTGCGAGTCAAAGCCCAATTTCTCCAGGCTGGTGATTACCTTGCGGTCATCCAGCACCCGGATGACCACGCTCTCGTATTTGCGGTTGTAAGCCGTGGAAACGATCGGCAAAATCGACACCCGAAACCGGATCAGATAGTGGTCGATGCGCCGTTGGATATATCCGTCCTGGGCTGACTCCCACTCGAACCGGTCAACATTGCGGGTGCGGTCTTTAACCACCGCCAGAAACGCCTCGGGTTTGATGTTGTCTTTTTTATGCCACACCCGGAGCTTGCCGTCGATCCGGAAGTTAATTTCGGTGATATTGTTCTCTTTGGGAACGATGTGAATATCGCTAGCGCCCTGATGCACGGCCTCGATCAGCGAGGCTTCGAATAAATTGACCAGTACGCTCTGATTGATGGCAGCGGTGAGCTCGTCTTCGTCAATGGTTTGATCATCAACGCCATCGTCATCCAGCGAAAGCTCGTCACCGGCTTCATGCACCAGTTTCAAAAATTCGTTCTCTTTGGCAACGACCTTGGATACCAGCTCGTTCAAATCACCCCAACGGGTGTAAGCCAATTCAAACTTCTTGATTCCGGCGTTATCGATAATTTTCTCAACACTGCGATCAGCCGGATCGGGCACCAGAAATATCACAATCTCTTTGCTTTTTTCGCTGTAGCCGAACGGTATGATTTTATTCTCAATAAATTGTTCGCGCACCGTCGGCTCGAATTCGTTCAAAAAATTGTTGATAAATTCGACCCAGCCATCGGAGACGGTCACCCGTGAAATATCGATTTCCCGGAACGCGTAGATCCTGCAGAATGCCTGGAAAACCTTATGTCGATCATAGCCCAGATCCTCGATCAAAATGTCACGAATACTGCGCCGGCTTTTGTTTTTGCTCAAAATGTCGGTCAGTTTTTCAATGTCCTTTTCCTCGAGAACATTTTCCCGGTGAAACATTTCGATCATCGGATTTTGGATTTGCATGGTCTGTTGCATTGGCTACATCCCCGGTAGTTTAGGTTGAACAACTGCTGTTTCCGATGAAACGATGGTCAATGCTGTCATCACCACCATGATGACGAAAGCAATGATCACCTGAATCATTTCGATAATGGTCTGCATGCGATAACTGGTCTCGCGCTCGTAATAATTCGCCACCTGCAGCGAGGTCTTTTTTAGAGTACCGGACTCGGCGCCGGTGTTCAGCCGGGTCAATGCGTTTTCGGTGAAGACGCCAGTTTTGGTCAGGGCTTCGATAAAACTTTTTCCCTCCTGGATCATCAGCGGAATGGCAATCTCCTTGATTTGTTTTTCCATATATTTATTGCGGCAGGCTTCAGCCGCGGTGCGGATGACCTCGATGTTTTCGCCGGACCCGCTGTACATCGAGTGAAACACCCGGCAAAAGATCTCGATCGACATTTTATGGATCAATGAGCCGATGATCGGCACTTTAATGATGTTTTTGCCCACGATCACCTGTCCCTTTTTGGTCATTGCCCAGCGGATGAAAACCAGCAGCGGCGCGATCATGGCGATCAGCAGCCAGACGATGTTGTTTTGCAGAAAGCGGCTCAGATCCAGGCTGGCGCTGGTCATTGGCGGCAGTTCAGCGCCGACTTTGACGAACAGCTCCGCGGTTTTGGGAAAGATGTAGCCGATGTAAAATACCACCGCTAAAAACAACACAATCAATGTAACCGTTGGCATCAGCAGCGCGCTTTTGAGGTTCTTTTTGAATTGATAGTTGCGCTCCAGAAATTTTGCCGTGTTCTCATACACTTCAGCCATGTTGCCGCTCTTGGAAGCCACGCCCAGCATTTTGGCGGCGAATTTTCCCAGTGAGGATTCCTGACGCTTGAAGACCTCCTCGCCGTCTTTACCGTCTTTTAAATCGGTGTGGATCTCTTTGATGACCCGCTTCATCGCCGCATTATTGACGTCCCGTTCCAGCAGCGATAAAATTTCATCGAACTGCAATTTCTCTTTGAGCAGGTCGGCGGAGAGACGAATGAACGAAATCACGTCGCTATAGGGCGGTTTGAATTTGAAATTGAACCAGCGCTTCTGTACCTTGAACGAATAGTAACCCATTTTGCGAAGCGCGATCTCCACTTCTTCTTTGGAATACGCCTCCTGGCTGCCCTTCACGGTGGCGCCGTCTTTTTTACGGACCTGATAGTCAAATGATGCCTTGGCCAGGATGCTGATGACGCTAAAATTGTGCTGCAGCGCCAGCAGTTGCACCCGTTGCCGCGCATCTTTGCCGGTCCTGGCTTTGACAAAGCCGGTGATCCGTTGCTTGTTACGGTTGATGCCGTGGTAGCGATATTCTGTCATAATTCTTTCTTCAAAGATAATGAAATTATAAAATCTCAATTATTGATCAATGAGCACATCGCCAGGAGTTCCCGCTTCAGCGGGATGCAGTGCATAAACAGGCTGTCCATGAACTCATAAAAAAACAAAAAATACATGTCATTGCGAGGAGCGAAGCGACGAAGCAATCTCTTTAATTATAGTGAGTTATGTCAAAGATTGCTTCTCCTGCTGAAGCGGGATCGCAAACACATTAAAACTAAAAAAATTTAAAGTTCATACACACGCTGTAAAGGCATCGCACTCCCATCTAATTGACTCGATAATTATCGAGCCCATACAACTGTTTGCATGGGCTCGATACCCGGCGTGCGGAAACTTCGGTTGCCTGTCTGATTTTCTGTGGCTGGTTGTCCTTTTACCGGTTGCGTATCAGTATGACCGGCGCCGTCTGTTCCGCACGTTTGATCATTGAAGCTTGTCCAATAGTTGTGTGCTATGTTGATCAATTGGATCATTGTTTAACTTGGATCTATTTTCTGTCTTTTACAGTTGTTGTGATTTTACCACCTTTGAGTTCTACTTTGGTTTCAATCACACACACTTTACCATCTCTATCTTGGGTTACGCCTGTTCCTGTGACGGCACATGAAGTTCCAGCTGAGCCATCTATTGTGTAAGTACCGTTTTCTGTTTCAATTTCAGTTGCTGATTTTAACGGCATACCCAGAACAGATACATCAATGCTTGAAAAACTATTACCACCGCCGCCCATACCTGCAGGTTTAATCGCCCATTGGTGAGCTTTAGCAGCAATATTCAAACAGTCGTTGACAACAGCGTCCTGGTTGGCTGCTACTGCCGAGGCGCCGAACATGTTAATGCCGACGACCACGGCAATACCCACGATAATGACGCTCAGTACGATGAGCAAAAGTTGTTGTTGTCCCATGACAAATACTCCTTAAAAAAAATGAATAAAATAGTTAGTTAAAAATTATTAAAAATGTATTGAATTTTCTCTGCCATTATCGGCTTAATCGATCGAGAATAGTCATTGCTATAGAATCGGAGGCGCTCGTTTTTCGAATCGTACGTTGATAGTATTCATTTACTGCCTCACAGATGTTAGTTAATAGCAATCAATTGTTGTGTATTGTTTTAATGGATTCGATAACTACTTTTTATTTTAATTTTTTGGATCTGGCAACTGCAGTTTTCAGATTACCAGCTATGTTCACTTTGGTGGTAACTTCGCACACGGTACCATTTTTATCTGCGGTTACGCCGGTTCCGGTTATGGTACAGTAAGTACCCGCGGAGCCATCCAACGTATAAGATCCATTTTCATTTACATATTCTTCAGGCGCCAAAAACACGACCGATAATTTATTTACATTTTTCCGTGGATTTGAATTTTCTGCTACGGAAAGACCCAGCTTTGTAAAATCAATACCCTTGAAGCTATTATTGCCGCCGCCCGTGGCTTCGGGCTTGATTGCCCATTGATAAGCTCTGCCAGCTAAGTCCAGACAGTCGTTGACAACCGCGTCCTGGTTGGCTGCCGAAGCCGAGGCGCTAAACATGTTAATGCCGACGATAATGGCGATGCCCACGATGATGACGGCTAAAACGATGAGCAAGAGTTGTTGTTGCCCCATTGCTAATACTCCTTAAAGAAAGTGAATAAAATAATTATTTCATAATCTATCAAATTTGCATTTTAACTAATGGGGTCAGCGATTGGCGATCGTGATTGCCACTGAATCGGCGAACACTTCGATGAAAGCCGTGCAGTTGGTCCCGTCTCCATCGCCGTCGCGCGTTCCGATTCCCTGTAATACTACCTGTCGGGCGGACCCTGCTGTTTTAATCGAATAAACTCCGTTACTATTTACAGCCTCGCTGCTAATATCTTTCATTGAAATGTTGACAAAACTGTTGCCGGCGCCGTTAAGCTCCGGTTGGTGGTAATAAAGCTGCGCCCGGGAGGCGAGCTGCAACAGGTCATCGATTACAGCATCCAGATTTGCGGAAGCCGCGGTTGCTGCGAAAATAGTGAATCCCAGCGCCACCGAAACCCCGGCGATTAACACGCTTAAAACAATGAGCAAAAGTTGTTGTTGCCCCATTTGGCCTTCCTGATTTAATATTACGGGCTCAAGCCCTTTTGTTTGTATGAGTTGACACAGTCAACGCACTCCATATTTTTTGTGTAAACAAAATCAACCCATTCCAAAAAACATGACAACAGTATCGCCTATTTTTTGCCCCATTCTCACCTTACCCAATTAACGGAAAGCTTAGCTCAGCCTTTATGGCTTGCAATGTTGACGTTACCGTTAGTTTCTAATCTCGTTCGGTTTTTGTTTGGAAATATTATTACCGATCAGCGCCCGCAGCTCCATCATGTCAAACGGTTTTGATAATTTGGGGCATGTCTGCACACCTTCGTATTTCATCTCGTAATCTTTGAAGTCGTAAGCCGACATCAAAATGATTTTAATGTGCGGATACAGCTCCTGAATGACTGTCGCCAAAACGAATCCGTTGGTGTCCGGCATCCTCACATCCGCCAGTACGATATCATAATTGGTTTCCTGTAGTTTAATGAGAGCTGTCCTGGCGTTACTGGCTACATCAACCACGTAACCATCCCGTCCCAACCCAATGCAGATCGAAGTTCTCACGTTCTTTTGATCATCCACCACTAAAATTTTTTTCATGATGTACCCAGTATCAATTTTTCAGAGATGCAAGTTGCTTATGTTGTTGATTGACTGTCATTCTGTTGATAGCGATCAGCAGAATGATTACTTGCCATAGCTTAAACAAAAAAGATGCCAATGAAAATGGGATTGAAAAATTGTTTTTTCAGGGATGATTAATCAATAAAAAACAATGCGATGGCTGGGCTGATAATATGAGTGAAGTATTTTAACGGAAGTTAACATCAGAATTTTACTTTCACAATGAAATTAACCGTGGTTTCAATTTGTAACTGCGGGGTCGGATAGCACACGGATGACACTGATGACGTGGAATTAAACTGGGTTTTTTGTAATAGTTCAGCACTCTTAACTAATAATGTCATTCCGGCATGTTTTTAGCCTGTCTCTTATACACATCTGACGCTGCCGACGAAGAGGATAGTGTAGATCTCGGTGGTCGCCGTATCATT
>OMKS01000462.1_pt1 | contig 37839 bp, 32 predicted proteins | sample 1674721 | NCBI WGS metagenome assembly OMKS01 (sample SAMN06264996, study PRJEB25208) | sediment metagenome | isolation source: hot spring sediment | place: USA: California | collected 2014-09-02 | reverse complement strand
CTGCAAAAGCTGCAGAAAGTCAAAGGCTTAATTCCGTCCTTATAGTCGCGGCTCTGGCAACAACTCTGACAATAGTTACGATCGCTGCAATCAAGAAGAAAAACAACACAACAGCAGAAGCCTAAACTCTCCTCTTTTATAAAATAAGAAACAAAAACAGGACATGGATACAGGCGACGCTAACCTGTAGACGTAAATCAGTAGCATTCCAGCTCCTATGGAACACAACAGGCTACAAACCAGCAACTGCCGAGCAGGCGCCAGGGGCAGAATACATTACCTGCAGCCACTTTTTTGGTTTTTAACAGTCTCCAGTTCCAGTTTTTCCTGTAACTATGAGACTAAATTCTTTTTTTGGTGATTTGGATTATGTTTCCTTCGCTGGCATACCTGAGAGTTGCCCTTGACGAATATTTATTCATTTTCAATTTAGATATTGCTGTGTGGTATTCGTCAGATTCAAAGTTCGCTGGATGAGCGTAAACTGGCGCGCTGGTTATGGCTTGGTGCCCTAGTTACTTGATGAACAGCGCGATCCTGAGCTGGTGCAGAAGGTTCCTCAGCGATAATTTTGTTCTTGCCGAAGGAAGTTGTTTTTAACCGAAAAGTAAATAATAGTGACGGTATAAGGACGGTATGAAGAAGCTGGATTAGGAGATAACGCGCCTTTTCTGGGAAACATAAAAAAAAGGAACGTGCTAACGCTTGAAAAAAATCACAAGGTTTCGGGAATTACGTAGAAGTAACGCTAGTACACCTCAAAAGGCGCTGAAAAACTCACAGGAGGATTCTGGATGGAGAGGCAGGTGAGCAAACGTAAAAGGCGCTTGGCGGAAGAAGATGGGGAGACGGTGAGAGAAGATTATGTAAAGAAAATGAGAGACAGTTATCCCCTCATCATCCGCACCCTTATGCAAGACCTCATTGTGAGCATTGACAAAGACGGCGACATTGTATTTTTAAACGATGCAGCCGTCGAATTCTGGGGCAAGCCAAGTGAAGAAATTATTGGAACTCACTTCTCCAATTACTTGTACCCCGAAGATGTAGAGAAACTAGAGAACAACCTTCAAGAGATGATCAAGAGCAAGCATCAGATTAAAGGCTTCATTATCACACTGAAGACTCCAAGAGGAGTGAAAAAGGTAGCATGGAACGCGCAGGCAGTCTTTGACGACGAAGGAAATTATATAGGAGCACAAGCGACAGGCAAAGACCTCACAGAACTCCTGCGTACAGAAGAAGAACTGAAGTGGTCACAAAGGCATCTTCAGAGGTTGTTCGAAGTTCTTGTGGATCCCGTTGTAATCGTGGATATGAATGGAAATATTTTGGAATTTTCACAGTCAGCGGAAGAAATACTGGGGTTCCCAAGAGAGGAGCTTGTTGGAAAGCACTATTTGGAAACAGATGCTGTCACGGATAAAAGCAAAGCTATGATAATGAAAAACTTGGAGAAGATGAAGAAGGGAAAGTATGTATCGCCGTTCAATGTTGAGGCAGTCACAAAGGACGGCGAAAAGCTACTTTATGAGTTGACCCCTGCGAAGCTAATGTACAACGGCGAACCGGCTATCTTAGGCATATTCCACAACATTACTGAGCAGAGGAAGGTTGAGGAGAAACTTCGAGCCTCTGAGGAGCGGTTTAAGTATTTCATAGAGAATGCTCCTGAAGCCATTTGGGTGCAAGACGTTAACGGCATTTTCATTGATGGAAACAAACGGTCAGAAGAGCTGACTGGCTACAAGAACGAAGAATTGATTGGAAAAAACATGCTGGACATTCTTGTTTCGCCAGAATCTGTACCTAGACTTCTGGAGGCGTTCAAACCAGACAAACTGGAAGAAATAAGCGGACCAAACGAGTTAGAGCTGATAAAAAAAGATGGGAGCACAGTTATTGTTGAAGCATCCACTATTCCAGTTGAACGCGACGGAAAAATCGAGATTATAGGTCTAGCACGAGACGTCACATCTCGACAGAAGGCTGAGGAGGCGCTTCGGGAGAGTGAGATGCAATTCAGAGAGCTGATTGAATTGCTTCCTACGGTTGTTTTTGAAGCAGATACAACTGGGAAACTTACACTAGTGAATAATGCTGCGTTTGATCTTTTTGGTTATTCTCAGCAGGATTTTGATAAAGGTTTGAATGCATTTCAGATGTTAGTTCCCGAGCAACGTGATAGAGCCAAGAAAAATATTGGTGAGATAGCGAGTAGAAAAACGGTAGGTCCTACTGAATATACTGCATTGAGGAAAGATGGCAGCACTTTTCCAGTTTTGATCCACTCCAGTCCTATTATTCGTGGAGATAACGTTGTGGGATTAAGAGGAATAATTGTAGACATCACTGAACGCAAAAAGAGCGAAAATGCACTAAAAGAAAGTGAAGAACGGTTTAGGCAGCTAGTGGAGTTTGCTCCTGAAGCCATTTACGTGAACGATTTGGACGGTACATTTATTGATGGAAATAGGCAGGCAGAGGAGATGATTGGCTGCAAGCGGGAAGAAGTGATTGGAAAGAATATGCTAGACCTCAATATGTTCCCAGAAGAATACTTGCCCCAAGTAATTGAGGGAATGGAGATAAACAAGCGGGGAGAAAAAACTGGACCCGAAGAACTGGAGGTAATAAGAAGAGATGGCAGCAGAATTTTTGTTGAAAACACAAGCATTCCAGTTGAAAGAGAAGGAAAAATTGAGGTCATAAGCATAGCAAGAGACATCACTGAACGCAAAAAAATGGAAAATGCGCTAAAGGAAAGTGAGGAAAGGTTTAGAACGATTTTCGAAGGCGCCACTGACGGTATTGCTGCTGTAGACCCCAAAACGATGAAGATTGTTTTTGCGAATCCAAAAGTGTCTGAAATACTGGGTTATCCTCTTGACGAGTTGCTCAACTCGACTGTTATTGACTTTGTTCCCAAAAATGAGCTGTCTTTGATAATACAACAGTTCCAGAACCATGTGGGGGGAAAAACAGATGTTACTAGATACATACCCATTGTGAGAAAAGATAAAACACTAGTCTATGGTGACATCCGTTCCAAGTTCATGAATATCGGAGACCAACAATACTTGATGGCGTTCCTCAGGGATGTCACTGAACAGAAGAAGGCAGAAGAAGCATTACGGAGATCAGAAGAAGATGCGAAACGTCTACTGGAGTTTCAGAAAAAAGCTATTGACACGGCTACGGTATGGGTTAATCTTGTTGACTCGCAGGGAAACGTGATATTATGGAACCGTGCGGCGGAGGCCATTTCTGGATATTCTCACGAAGAAATGATTGGACACAAAAAGATGTGGAAAAGGCTCTATCCAGACCCAGAGCACCGTGCCAAACTTTTTGCTATCGGAAAAGAAATTCTTACAAGAGAAAAACGCTTAGAAGATTTCGAATCAACCATTAGATGTAAAGATGGATCAATGAAAAATATTTCTTGGTATAGCACGGTCGTAATGGATGAAAAAGGAAAACCAGCAGCCAGCATTGCCGTCGGGATCGACATCACTGATCGGAAGCGGGCTGAAGAGGCAATAAAAGAAGCTAATCGCCTATTGAAGAAGTCGAATGAAGAGCTGGAGAGTTACACGTATGTGGTGTCTCACGACTTGAAGGCGCCTCTCCGAACAATAAAATCTTTCGGCTCATTTCTATTGGAAGACTATGGAGACAAGCTAGATGAAACAGGTCAAGACTATCTGTACCGGATGGTTAATGCGTCATCCCGCATGGACTCCATGATTGAAAGTTTACTGGTTCTTTCCCGTGTTGGACGTCAATTCAATGAAATTGAAAAAGTGGATCTAAACAAGCTCCTAGAAGAAATCCTAGCCGACCTTGAAGCAACAATCAAGGAGCGCAACGCGGAAGTTGTTGTTGATAAGCTTCCAACTCTTTCCGTTCGCAGAGTTTGGAAAAGGCAACTGTTTATGAATCTAATTAGCAACGCGTTAAAGTTTAACGAGTCCAAAACCCCGAAAATTGAAGTTTTGTATGAAGCAAGAGAGAATGGTCATCTGTTCAAGGTTCGGGATAATGGAATAGGCATCGAAAAGAAGTATCTGGATCGTATCTTCAATCTTTTCGAGAGAGGCACCACAAAAAAGACGTATGAGGGAACTGGAGCTGGCTTAGCTATCTGCAAGAAGATTGTTGAGCATCTTGGAGGAAAAATCTGGGTTGAGAGCACACCCGGCAAAGGCAGCACCTTCCTGTTCACAATACCCAAGGAGGTAAAACAGGCAGAGGAGACGTAAAAATGGCGCTTAAATACGAGGTTACAGAACGACCGATTCTTTTAGTGGACGACAACGCCGATGACATCATGATAGCTAAGAGAGCCTTCAAAGAATGTGATATCCGAAACAAGGTATATGTGACTTATGACGGCGATGAGGCTATACAATTTTTGCGTAAAGAAGGCAAATTTAAGGATGTTCCAACGTCGGGTCTGGTTATATTGGATTTGAATATGCCTAAAGTTGACGGCTTCGAAGTCCTGAAGACCATAAAAGGGGATGATAAGCTGAAGAGTATTCCGATAATAGTGTTGACTTCTTCGAGTAGACCTGAAGACATAGAACGAGCCTACAAGCTAGGATGTAACAGCTTTATTGTGAAACCCGTCAGCTTTGAGGATTTCGTTGAGGCTGTGATGGAAATTAAACGTTACTGGTTAAGCCTCGCAAAATTACCGTATAATCATGAAAAGAAAAATGGAGATGATTGAATATTGGCTGACTTGAAAATACGAATATTATATGTTGAAGACAACCCTGACGACCAGCTGATTCTGAAGCGGTCACTGAAAAAAAAGATGCCCATCGATTACGAGTTAATAACCGTGGACACAGCAGCAAAAGGCTTAAACAAAATTGAAAACGAAACCTTTGACCTGCTCCTTTTGGATTACAGGCTGCCGGACATGACAGGCATCGAATTGATTCAGGAACTGAAGAAAAAGCAGGTCAAAACCCCAATCATTTTGCTCACCAGCAAAGGAAGCGAAAAAATTGCAGTTGAAGCCATGAAACTTGGTGTCCGAGACTACATAATCAAAGAAGAGATTGGCTCACAACGCTGCATAGACAGTGTTAAAGAAACTCTCCTAAAATCGGCTTTACCTGAGACAGTGGACCTTGAAACAGCAAAATCCATCGCTACCCTTTTCGACAAAAATCCAACAATACGCATAGAATCCACATGCGCCTTAACGTGTAAACCAGAAAACGGAATTCCCATAACCCAGCTGTTTTCAACATTAAAAACCTTGGCAGAAATCAATATCGTAGAAGCAGAGCCTTCCCGTTCAGTAGTTGCCTGCCCAGACTGCGGTTGCCTAGACACTATCCTCTATTTGGAGTGCCCCGAATGCGAAAGCACCAAAATTAACAAAGAAGAAGCTTTAGAGCATTTTGACTGCGGCAACATAGATTTCAGAAGCAAATTCGACAAAGGTGAAGGCGTCCTCGTTTGCCCGAAGTGCGGAAAAAAGCTGAAGGTAATAGGCGTCGATTACAGAAAAATCGAAAACTGGTACAGATGCTCAAACAAACACTTCTTTGGTCAACCTAACTTCAGATTTGGTTGCTTCAATTGTAACCGAAAATTCAGTTTAGACGAAGCAAACTTGGACACGCTGCAACAATACACGTTAACAAAAAGTGGAAGCCAGATGCTGACGCTCGGTATTAAAGCCACCGCATTAACAGAAAAAGCCAGCTACAAAACTTGAAAATCTTGGTTGTTGATGGATGAACGTCAAAAAGTTAATAGTAGCCGCAATTGTGGTGGGGGGCGAACTCCTTTTAATAGCCTATCTCATCCCTGGTTACATCGCGTGGATATCCTTAGGAATAGGGATTGCAGCTGCCTCATATTTTCTGTATGCTGCTAGGAAAGTTCATAACAGCGAAACTAGGGAGCCTTCAAGACATATCACTATGTTTGCCCTTCTTTCAATGCTCATAATTCCAGTAATTATCGGTTGGCTCACCCTAAATCTTGGATATCTTTCAATTTTGACGGCGCTTCTAGCAACAGCATTAACTGTTGAATTCTTCTCGAACTTCTTAGCGCTTCCACTCAGCGTATACCACAAGTATCTGGAGTTAAATATTAAAGAAACTCCGATTTACCGGTGGCCAAGTATCACTATAGTGGTTCCAGCCCACAACGAAGAAAAAGTGATAGAACGCTGCATCGAAGCAATTCTGGAGATAGATTACCCCAAGAAGGAGGTTATTGTTGTAGACGACGGGTCAAAAGATAAAACTTACCGGCTGGCCACAAACTACAGACCTAAAGGTGTAATGGTGCTCCGCAGAGATAAGGCGGGAGGAAAATCTGCGGCCCTGAATACGGGCATACTGGTTGCTAAAGGCGAAATCATCATCACCTGTGACGCCGACAGTCTGATTGGTAGAGGCGCCCTACGGAGGATTGCCAGAAGGTTCCAAGATTCGTCGGTCAGTGCTGTGGCAGGAAACGTGAAGGTTCTGAACAGGACAAATCTGGTAACAAACTGTCAGGCGCTTGAATACGTAGTGAACGAGAACATATACAGAAGAGTCTTCGACATCTTTGGGGTTGTGCCGGTGGTTCCGGGTCCTTTAGCTTCCTTCAGAAAAAGAAGCTTAAAAGAGATAGGTTTCTATGACCGAGACACCTTAACCGAGGATTTCGATATTACAATCAAACTTTTGAAGACACAAAAAATTGTGCAAGCCTTGAGCGACGCTAACGTCTACACCGAGGCTCCTAGCAGCTGGAAGGACTTCATCAAACAGAGAACAAGATGGAATAGGGGAACCTTCCAAACGGTCATAAAACACAGAAACGTGTTTGGGAATCCAAGGTTCGGTTACTTACGCAACTTAACCTTCCAATACATCATACTGTCCATGATATTTGTTCCCTTAGTCTCGGTTGTCTCACTAATTGTCATAGTTATTGCAGTGCTAATGGGGTACGGGTTACAAGTTCTGGTTGTGATGGCTATGTTCATGCTGATTCAAGCCACATACAGTTTCTTAGCCATAATGATGGACAACGAAGACTTTAAACTCGTAGTTTTTTCTCCACTGTTCGTGGTAGGCTACAAGGAACTGCGGAACTTCATCAAAATCAAAAGCCTCTTCGACATACTTTCAAGAAGAGAGATGAAGTGGGGCACACTAACGAGAGTGGGAACACCTGAAACAAAGTCAACAGTAAAATCTACCAGTTCTATAGGGCGCTGATTTGTCAGAAATTTTTGTCTCTTTCTAGTCGCTGCGGTAGCTCTGGTTGTGCTGTATCCAGAGGTGATTGGTCAAGCTTTTGTGTGCCTCTATTCTTGCCGATAAACCGAGTTTCGAGCAGAAAGACAATTGTAAGGTAGATGAACATCCAAGCAATGAAAAAGAATTCTCCATAGAACTCGTGGAACAGTTTAGCTGGCGAGTCTCCGCTGTTGATTCCTATTACATAAATCGTTACTATCCGCATTATGTTGACGAAGAATGTCCCAGCCGCACCTACTGCAACGTAGACGATTTTTCGCATCCTGGATATGCTGGTGCCCCTCAGGAACAACATAATCATAAAGGAATACAAGAAGAGGCTGTGGCTTCCCGCACAAGACCAAGCAATAATCGCCTCATAGGGTTTCCCGCCGCCCATACTAACCCTAAGAAGTAACCCGTCTACGCCTGCAGGCAATATTTCTGTCGCATAACCTAACAGATTCAGGATGGCAGCCACGCCAGAGGTGGTTATGGGAACAAGGGACTGCAGAACAGTGAACGTCCCGTTGGGATAGAACGTGTCAATCATATAGAAAACGCCTACGCCCCCCACAAAAAAGGCTGACACAGAGAACGCGTTCAGTCCCCGAACTCCATACAGAAGCCAAATTGACGCCACAAAGAACACAGCAAAGAGTATGTACTCAAAGGAGAAAAGCCAAGAATGCGTCACGTACCATTCGCCAAACTGTTCAGCGGGCACACCAACGGCTCTTCCCAACTCCACTATTCCAGAATGTAAACCGAAGTTTAGTCCCACAGTATATACTGTTGGCAGAAGCAGGATTACTGCGGACAACACCGTTTTTTTGGTCCAAAATGTGGGGCGCTCAGTTTTGAGGTTTTTCCATCCTATGATTGCCTCCAAGAAAAGCAGCCAGAGAAAGAGAAAGTATGGTGCTCTGCCCTTCCATAGATACTCAAAGGAACCAGAGTCTATGATGAACAGGACTATCATTGGCACAATGAAGGCCGCAAAAACGAGAACAGTCTTCAGAAGAAGGGAGTGGTCAATTTCGGATAGAAGTCTCTTAAACTGTTCTTTTGAGGGGATTATCATTGTGATTGTGCCTTACCGAACATTGAATACAGTTACCTGTACTAGAGGATAACTTTACGCCATTCGCAGTAAATATTTGTTATTCAAATTTTTCCTAAGCATATTAGGAGCCTAATAGCAGAAGATTGTTGAAAAATAGCTTTTTTCAGAAAAATCCACAGCATAACCTGACGCCAGAAAAGCTGCAGCAATCATATTTGAAGCCTAATAGAGGTACATTGTTGAAAACAGTCTTTTTCCTGTTTTCCAAACAGAAAAATCATTCATTCCTTTTGCACGCGAAGCTACCCTTTTTCCCTAAACTTGAGGGACAACGAGTTCATACAGTAACGCTGACCAGTAGGCGTGGGACTATCATCGAAAATATGTCCAAGATGTCCGCCACACCTTTTGCAGGTCACCTCGGTTCTGTGCATTCCGAAGCGGTTATCAACCTTTTCTTCGACGCTATCCTCGGAGACTGGAGACCAGAAACTAGGCCAGCCTGTTCCAGAGTCAAATTTTGTTTCTGAACTGAACAGGGGGTTTCCGCAGCCAGCGCACACGTAGGTGCCTTTTTTCTTGTTTTTCAAAAGTTTTCCGGAGAATGCTGGTTCGGTTCCTTTTTCTCTAAGCACATGATACTCTTCTGGAGAAAGAGTTTTCTTCCATTCCTCTTCTGTTTTGGTCACTTTTGATTTGATGGCTTTCACCTCCTTGAAGGCGTTTCAATCGGAAGCGACAATATGGATGGATACGTCAAATCTTGTAACTTCATTCTCGACAAGATAATTAATGAAGTCGACTGAAGGAGAAGCTGATAAAGTCAATGTGACAGGGATAATTTCGCCCGGGCTGAGAATTGTTCCATTATAGTCCCAGGATATTGTTAGATAATCCGAAATTTCCACAGGGTCCCAATCCGTTAGAAACATGTTCAACGTCACTCTGAAGTTACTCACACTTTTGACATACAAGGTAGTGTTAACTGGAATCACCAGAATCTCATTCCAGCCCAGTCTTTGTATCTGAATTTCGTTCCAACTCAGGTTTTCTCTCCTGTTTTCGCCATTTGGGTCCCAATAGGTTTCAACCTCGATCGTCTTTATGGTTGCAAGACTAGGCAAGTAAACTTCATCATCAGAATTACTTAGTATGACAGCAACCAAAGAGGTGCTAGCTATAGATATCAACGCGACAATCGCCACTAAAATCAGTGTTTTGTATGAGGATTTCAAGAAGCAACAAAAGGAGCGGAATCGAGCAGCAATTTTTCCAGAAACGCTCGGTGTCTTTTTTGTTCTTTTAGATGCATTCATTGAAATCGTCTACCTAATACATGTCAAAGTGTAGCAAATGAGTGTATTCCTGTTCTAGTAATGAGACTGCTCTTTATAAATAATAAACATTTATGGCAAATGCGTTCTGGGCCATCAGCTCTTTCTGGATAACATGTTTTTATTTCTGTTTGAACACTACATAGTATGCCGGATGACGAAAAGGCATTAGCTTGACGTTTCAGGATGAAATTTCAGAGTTACTCCGACGGCACATCTGCATCCTTTCAGCTCTCTCTGTACAGGAGCATCGTCCACATCAGAACTATGCCGGTCAATGATTGCACTCCGACAAAAGCGAAGTTAAGAGGAAACTGGGTTACTGCAAATATCCAGATGGAAAAGATTGCCCACATGATTGAGAGCCACATAAGCAAGATTTTGTTTGAAAGCCTCATTATTCATCTTCTGACACATTGTCCTCGTTGGATACAAAAAGGCTATGAACAGAAAATATTGACTAAGAATATAGATTGCTAAGAGATAGAAAAAGGCTTACAGAAACCGAGAAAAACAGGTTTCCATATTATAACTATTCTATTAGACCAGTTTTTTTGCTATTTCATATGCGACCTTGTAATCCACTATGCCTTTTGGAGACTCCACTGCCTGCTTGAACATCTCGCCTTCAATCTGGATTTTAAGCGGACCAATCGCTAGGGCACCTATCCCAAATTTGCCGGGCAAAAATTCTTTATCGTTATCCGTGGATTTCAACCCCTCAATGCCTAAAGGCGGAACAGCATTGATGTCTCCAAGCACCTTACACTTCTTTCCATAATCAGCAAGTACATTCAGAGGCAAAAGTTGAACCCCAGCAGCACCAGCAGCCAAAATCACATCAGCATCTTTTATAGCTTCACCTATCTCGTCAGGAGCAGCCGCCTGAGCACCACAAACATTTGTTGTACCCAACTCCGCGTTGATTTTGCTGGCAACAGACATTGCTTTCTGCAATTTCCGTGATGTGAGAACAACATTAGCTCCTTCCATAGCAAATAACCGAGAAGCAACTTGCCCAACAGGTCCAGTGCCTGCCAGAACAGTTGCATTTTTTCCTTCGAAATCGCCGAAACCCTTCTCTTTGAATAGTTTTAGCATTTTTGCTACTGCAGCTGACGCGGTTGTGTAGGCACCTCTGGGGTCTATTATAACGGACAGTTCGAATGGTGGAAACAGCGATTTTTTTGTCACATCTAGAATTCCAAGGGCTTTTTCAACATCTTGACCGCCTATGAAGATTTTAGTGTGCTTTGCTCCTCCGGGTCCTCTGGGGAACATGGCATCCTGGATTATTCGTTTTGCGTCGCGGAGGGTAACGTCGCTATAGTGGAGGATTTGCGCTTCTGGAAATAGGTCAATGGCGATCAGGATGTCGAAGGGACTTGCATGTTTGTCGGTGTCCAGAAAGATTATCACATTTTTTCGACTTCTTTCGGATGGAGAAGTGTTCGCCACGGTTTATTACCTCATAAAGTTTTGTCAATGATAATCTGTAGTGTAATTTATGTCTTTTGTATTTACTGATATAGATGAGACAAATACGTAATTATTAATATATATGTGATACTACAACGATATATGATATTACGTAAAAGTATATACTGACCGCTGAATAATGACATTTCAGGTGAGAATATTGAAAGAACTATTATTCATGTTTGACACCAGCAGAAGAGCAAGCCCCTTCGACCTAACAATGGCACACGACGCTGGCTTCGACGCAGTCATACCCTACGACAACGTAACCCCAAGGGACGCCGCAAGTCTCACGCAAGACGCTATGTTCTCCAGAAGCCCAAAAGCATTCAAACACACCTGCATCTTCATAAACGGTAGAGACGTTAAAAAAGCCGAAGACACCTTAGCTGCAGTTAAGAAAGCGATGTTTCCTCCCTTTGAAACCAATATAGTCATCGATCCAAGCGGAGCCTACACTACAGCCGTTGCATTGGTAGCCAAAGTTGAAGACGCTATGAACGCTCATGGACTCGGAGGCCTAACCGGCAAAAAGTATGCTGTATTCGGAACTGGACCTGTAGGAATTACAGTGGCAGAGATCCTGACCAGCCTTGACTGCGTTGTAACTGTTGCAGAACCAAATCCTATGCTGAATTCCGACTATCTTCTTCAACACGAGGCTTTCAGAGGAGTACTAGAGAGACACGGCGCCTATTTGCACGGTGTTTCTGCACCGACACAAGCTGAAAAAACAAAAATCTTGAAGGAAGCCGATGTGGTATTCACTGTTGCAGCTCGCGGAGTAAGGATAATCGAGAAAGACATAATCGACAAACTGAAAGCAACCAAACTACTGGTTGACACAAACGCTGTAGCACCCCTTGGCATAGAAGGACTAGAACTCAACGACTACATGAAAGAACTGGCACCCGGCATCTACGGTATCGGAGCACTCGTAATCGGCGACCTCAAATACAAGCTGCAGAAGGAGATACTCAAGGAAGCATATGAAACCCAAACCAAAAAGGTGTACGACTACAAATACGCTCTAGTCAAAGCCAGAGAAATGCTTCAAGAAGCTGCTGAGCAAACAATAGCTCAAAAACAAAAGTAGTGCAACAAGACATCCAAAAAAGTGTGCTCAATTAGGCACACCTTTTCTATTTTCTTTTTTTATCTTTTGAATCTTTTTTAGGTGGAGACTGCCGGTTTTGGTTTGTAAGCATGATCAATCGTAATCTCGGCAATATCTGCCGCGTATTCAGCAATTCTTTTTATGCTATCTCTTATTATACACAGCATGCACACTGCCAAAGCTTCGTTGACACTGATTGTGCTGAGAGCAAGTTTCTGATTAAGCATCTCCATCTCGTCTAGCCGTTCGATCACATTATTCGAAGCGTCTATGTCCCTTGCAAAGAAGGCGCGGATAGCTTCGTTGTACATGTCAAAAGCTTGATTGCCAAAATTCATAAGGGATTCCACCACAGATTGCGATAACCATAGACCTCTCCCCGAGGACATTATCACATTTTTTGCAATTGTCACTGCGTGGTCGGCAACATATTCAATTCTTTGAACCAGAGTTTGGAAATCTAAGCAATCAATAGGCTCAAGACCTAATTTAACTGCTAGACTTGGGTGGAGGACTGCACCACGAAGTAGCCGGAGGAGGAAAAAGTTGAGGTTGTCAACATCGTCGTCAAGCCCATGTACTACTCGCGCCAATTCCACGTCTTGATTTAATAGAGATTTTAAGGCATCTTGAAACATAGAACTTGTTATTACATGCATCCGGCGAATCGCAGTATCTATCGGCGCCTTGGATTCGTCGACAAATATTTTGGCATAGATTCTTCTAGCATCAGACTCTAAAATTCTCATATACAACATTCCAACAATGTTGCGAACCGCTTTCTGTTGAGCAACTGTGAATATGTCTGTAGAAATCAAATTGATTCCAAAGTAACCGTTCAAGTAGCAAGCAATTATTTTTCTAGTCAGAAGGTCTTTGTTTTCGGAAGGATCAACATTAAGAGTAATCTCTCGGTCCTCTCTTTCTTTTCTTACTCCCGGAAAAACTATTAAGGAATTATCCTTCTGAATGTTCAGAGTCACATAATCGCCGCGTTCCAACTCGGTTAGTTTTATCCAATGCTTAGGCAGGGAAATAACCAACGACGAACGTCCAAGAGACATAATTTTACGTCGATCCAAACAAAACCCTCACAGTTAACAAATAACAACGTGTACATGTGAAGACTCTCAAATATATATTTCCGATTTTTTAGTAAAACATATTTTACGGTCACAGTAAATACCGAACCAGATCACGTTTGTTCAGACTATTCTCTAATGTAGAAGAGCGAAAACCAAACAAAATATAACAGAATTAAACCCTTATACTCCTAAAAACGGTGACGTCTTTGCTCAAACTCTACAACACATTAACCCGAAAGCTCGAGACTTTCGAACCCCTTGAAGAAGGAGAAGTGAAGATGATCACCTGTGGACCGTCCATCTACCAGTTGCCTCACATTGGTAACTATCGCACCTTTGTCTTTGAGGACATCCTTCAACGTTACCTTGAATATCTTGGCTACCAAGTGGAGCGAGTGTTAAACATCACTGACGTGGAGGATAAAGCATTAGCTGAGGCGGAGAAACAAAACATAAATCTAAAAGACTTGACAGACAGAAATATCGAAACATTCATCAGTGAACTGAAGCACCTGAACGTCAAGATTCCTGACTATTTACCGAGCTCTTCAACCAGCGTTGACCAAGCTGTCCACATTATAGAGATTCTGCTGGAGAAGGGTTACGCCTACCGTTACACCTACAAGGGGCGCAGAAACGTCTACTTTGACCCTCTGAAGGTTGAGGGGTTTGGCAGACTCTTCGGGTTAGACATGAGCAAGTGGCCTAAGAAAAAGCGGCGCTTCCACAGAGACACATACACCGGCAACAGGTGGAACAGAGGAGATTTCATCTTATGGCACGGATACAAAGAGGGTGATGAAGTTTACTGGGACACAAGATTAGGCAAGGGCAGACCCTCATGGAACATCCAAGACCCCGCTATGATGCCAAAAAGTTTCGACTTCAAGGTAGACATCTGGTGCAGCGGAATCGACAGCCTTTATCGTCATCACGACTACATAATCGCAATAATTGAGGCAGTAACAGGCAAACCCTTTGTTTGCTACTGGCTCCACGCGGGTCACCTCCTTTTAGAAGGAGAAAAAATGTCTAAACGTAAAGGCAACATAGAATATCCACGGGACCTATTGGAAGCCGAATGCATATGGGATCATATTCGATTCTTCTTCATCTACAGTCATTACAGACGGGAACTGAACTTCACTTTCAAAAAGTACAGCCAAATCTGCAGTTTGCTCACGAGTTTCCGAGATATGGTGAATAAGTTAAGTGCCGCTGAAGACGGCGAACAAAAATCTAGTGCAAAAGCAAAAAAATTGGTTAAACAGATAAAAACCGACTTTGAGGAGAACATGAATAACGACCTCCACGTTAAGGCTGCGTTCGATTCGTTGTATAAAACAGTTTCAAGACTGGTTAAACTCAAAGAAAAGCAAGAGTTAAGTGCCGAGGATTCGAAGGAGGCTTTAGCGAAACTCAAAGCCATTGATTATGTTCTGCAAGCCATTTTCTAACGGGAGAGTCCTTGAAGGTGGCGGAAAAGAGGAAACGAATAATCTTTCACGTTGACATGGACCAATTTTTTGCTGCCGTAGAAGAAAGAGAACATCCCGAAATTCGAGGAAAACCAGTTGTTGTAGGTGCCGACCCAAAAGAAGGCACAGGAAGAGGTGTGGTCAGCACATGCAATTATGAGGCGCGAAAGTACGGCGTCAAATCAGGTATTCCCATAGCAAGAGCATGGCGGCTATGTCCCAACGCAGTTTACATCCCCGTTAACTACAGCCTTTACCAGAAAGTTTCTGCTCAAATCATGGCTATTCTGCAGGGTTACGCGGACAAGTTTGAGCGCTGGGGATTAGATGAAGCCTTCTTGGATGTGACCTCTAGAGTCAAAAACTTTGAGGAAGCAGAGAAACTGGCGCAGAAAATCAAGAAAGAGGTTTACGAAAAGGAGAGGCTGACATGCTCCATAGGTGTTGGACCGAACAAGCTTGTGGCTAAGATAGGCAGCGACTTTAGGAAACCTGACGGCTTAACAGTTGTCAGAGAAGAGGATGCCAAAGCGTTTCTGTCGCCTTTAAGTGTGCGCAGGCTGCTGTGGGTCGGCAGAAAAACCGAGAACAGGCTCAACAAGATGGGAATCAAGACTATATGTGACTTGGCAAACTATGATGCTTCTGTTTTGGCGGAAAAGTTTGGCGTTGCAGGAACTCAGCTGTATCTTTCAGCGCAGGGAATCGACAACAGCGCGGTTCAGGAACAGTGGGAACGAAAGTCTATGAGCCGAGAGACAACCTTCGAGGAGGACACATCTGATTATGCCCTTATCTTTGATACGTTAGATGCCATATCAGAAGATTTACATCAAGAACTTACGGCTTCCAATTTCGCTTTCAAGACAACCACGGTGAAGATAAGATATGAAAACTTCGAAACCCACACCCACGGCAAGACTCTGCCCTTCTTCACAGACCGACTGAAAGACATAAAGAAGAGCGCCAGAGACCTTGTGCAAGATTATTTGCGTCCTGACAGAAAAATCCGTTTGATAGGGGTCAAGCTCTCAAACCTGCTCTCAACAGAGAAGCAGACGAGGCTAACTGATTAACATTTTTTCTCAAGTTTTATATCATATGACCGTCTATTGGATGATTAGCAGGTAGGGACGAGGTTTTGAGTGAAAGATGAATTCAAGTTTCTGAGAGGATTATTGAACAGCTAAACCGCCTTGAGGACGTAAAGGACAAAGACCGTTTGGAGCTAGTCAGGTCTCTTCGTTTTGTGTTGGGCGTATTACAGAGAAGTGTGCTCGGATGGACGCAGTGGGTGAACAACCCGGACATAATGACAAATTTTTCGCAGAAGGACTTGGAGAAGATGACAAAAAAGCTAGCCAAGTTAACCCGTTCCTTCGTAGAATATGATTTAGAGATGACCAAATTAGGAGTTGAAAAGGGATTAAAGGCTCCGAAAAAAGTCGCGAAGAAAAAGAAGGAAGAGAGAACCGAAAGATTCTACGTGTAAGCGAAGTAACATCTGCTTTTGATGTTTAAGCGGTAGTGAAGAATGAGAGAGGCGAAAGACCAGTAACATTAATAGGTTGCTGTCGTTAGTAACTTTTTCAAAGTGAGGAAAATGCCAAAGTTGGATATACTAGTTTTAACCGGTCGCACCATTGATCAGGGCAGAGGAAAAGAAATGGGAAAACTTTCAGACGTCTACTTGAAAGATGTGACCCAATGCCAGATCGACCCCAAAGACATGCAGACTCTCAAACTGGGACAAAATGCCAACGTAAAAGTCACCACAAAGTTTGGTAGCGTTGTACTCAAAGCCGTCAAATCCCTTAGGGGACCCCACCCAAACATGGTTTTCATCAGCTACGGTCCTTGGGCAAGCGTAATCTCTGACCCAGAGACCCACGGATCAGGCATGCCCTCACTAAAGGGAATGATTGGAAAACTTGAACCTGCACCTAAAGAAAAAGTGCTAACTTTACAAGAGCTGGTTAACCAACTTAAGGAAGAATAAACATGAAAGTTATTACATGCGTAACCTGTCCGGTCTGCGGAACTTTTTGTGACGACCTTGAAATAGTTTTGGATGACAACAACAAAATTATTGAAGCCCGAAACGCGTGCGCTATGGGCGCAGCAAAATTTCTGAACTATTCAACTCACCGCACTAAAACTCCTCTTATCAGAAAAAACGGTGAATTGGTCGAATCCACAATGGAAGAGGCTATCGAAAAGGCAGCCCAGATTCTCGTTGACGCACACTACCCGGTACTGTATGGCTGGAGCAACACTAGCTGTGAAGCACAAAGAGTAGGCGTAGAATTAGCGGAAGAGGTCGGAGGAGTCCTAGATAACACTTCCACTGTCTGCCATGGCCCCTCAATTATGGGTGTTCAAGCAGCGGGTATCTCCGGTGCTACTCTAGGACAGATGAGGCATCGCGCAGACCTAATCATCTATTGGGCCAGCAACCCTTGGGCTGCTCATCCGCGTCATCCAGAAAGATACACCATGTTCGCAGATGGCAGATTCCAAGAGAGCAGCTGGACAAAATACCTCTCCAAATTAAGAGGCGAAATGTCAAAGAAAAAAATTCAAAGAGCCTCTAACCTAGTCTTGAAAAAAGACTTCTGTTTTGCTCCCTGCCAAGAGGAAGGCTTACCATACAGCATGTATACGGAGAAACGGAGAACCATAGTTGTGGACGTTCGCAAAACACGATCAGCAGATGCAGCTGACTGTTTCCTCCAAGTAGAACCTGGCAAGGACTATGAACTCCTGCAAGCTCTACGTGTACTCGTCAGGGACGGAGACCTAGATGTTGATGAGGTTGCGGGGATTCCCGTTGAAACCCTTGAGGACCTCACCGACGTAATGGTCGGATGCAAACTAGGAATCCTCTTCTTCGGATTGGGCTTAACAATGAGCAAAGGAAAACACCGCAACATAGACGCAGCAATCAATCTCACTCGCGACTTGAACAACCGCACAAAATTCCTAATCATGCCCATGCGTGGACACTACAACGTAACGGGAGCAGACATAGTTTCAACTTGGCAAACCGGATACCCCTTTGCTGTTGACTTGTCTAATGGATACCCAAGATACAATCCTGGAGAAACCTCGGTAGTGGACATTTTCTGCCGCGACGAAGCCGATGCCACACTTGTTATTGCCTCGGACCCTGTTGCCCACTTTCCAAGAGCAGCCTCCAAAAACATAGCAAAGCATCCACTCATAGCCATAGACCCGGAGGTCACCCCTACCACAATGTTGGCTGATGTGATTTTGCCTCCTGCTTTCGTGGGAATCGAAGCTGAGGGAACAGCATACCGCATGGATCATGTTCCGCTGCCTCTTAAGAAGGTTGTAGAACCTCCAGAAGGCTTCCTTCCGGATGAAGAAATTTTGCGCAGGATATTGCAGAAAGTTCTTGAACTAAAGGAGCGTGAGATGAATTGAGTGAACTCATCGTAAAGAACGGTTTCGTTTACGATCCCATGAACCGCATTGACGGCGAAAAGATGGACATCTGCATCAGAGATGGGAAGGTCGTAAAAACGGTTAAAGATTCAGCGAAGGTCGTTGACGCTTCAGGCATGGTTGTTATGCCCGGAGGCGTTGACATCCACAGCCACATAGCTGGCGGTGAAGTTGATACTGGTCGTATGCTAAGACCTGAAGATCATGTTAAGGATGTTGAAGTTAAAACAGCGGTGACCCGGTCTGGAGTTGGCTTTTCGATTCCTTCCACATTTACTACGGGTTATCGTTACTCAAAGATGGGTTACACGACAGTCATGAATCCATCTACGCCTCCCCTTCAAGCACGCCACACTCATGAGGAACTGGCTGACACTCCAATGATTGACAAGGGAACATATCCTCTACTTGGAGACTGGTGGATTAGTTTAGAGCACATAAGAGACGGCTTACTGGAAGAGAACGCCGCACATATCGCATGGATGCTTAAAGCTTCAAGAGGGTACGCCATAAAAATTGTTAATCCCGGAGGCTTAGAGTCATGGGGTTTTGGGCGAAACGTTCACAGCCTCGACGATGTGGTGCCGAATTTTGGGATAACTCCCCGCGAAATCCTCAGAGGATTATGTAAAGTAAATACCATGCTTAATCTTCCACACACAATCCATGTGCACACTAACAATCTTGGTCAGCCCGGAAACTATGTCACGGCTTTAGAGACTATGAAGTGTGTAGAGGATTTGGCGAGAGAAGACAGACCCGTGATGCATATTACACACATTCAATTCTGCGCCTTCAAAGGCGAAGATTGGGCAAGATTAAAGTCGGGAGCAGAAGACATCGCCAATTACGTTAACAATCACAGTCACGTGACTCTTGATGTTGGGCAGGTGGTATTCTCGGACACAACCACTATGACCGCTGACGGACCCTTCCAGTTTGGACTCTACCACATCACTGGAAACAAGTGGGTTAACCACGATGTGGAAACGGAGACAAGCGGAGGCATAGTGCCATTCCAATATAAGCGGTCAAGCTCTGTCCACGCCACACAGTGGTCAATCGCACTGGAGATTATGCTTCTAATTAAGGACCCATGGAAAATCCTCATGACAACCGATCACCCTAATGCTGGTCCATTCTTCTATTACCCCAAGATCATGGCGTGGTACATAAGCAGAAAGGCAAGAGAGGACATGCTGAAGAAAATCAACAAACGGGCAAGAAAGAAAAGCCTGCTGCCCACAATCGACAGGGAACTTAGCCTCTATGAACTGGCAATTGTAACGAGGGCAGGTCAAGCTAAGGCTCTCGGCTTGAAAGACAAGGGACATTTAGGAGTTGGCGCCGACGCTGACATCGCAATCTACAACATAAACCCTGAACGCGCTGATCCATCCAAGAAGTACGTGTCAGCTAGAAAAGCCTTTGAGCGAGCGGCTTACACAATTAAAGGCGGAGAAATAGTGGTGAAGGACGGAGAGGTTGTGAAGCAGGTATTCGGAAAGACTTACTGGGTCGATGTGGAATGCGTACGCAATCACTGCCGCACAACACGCGCGCAAGCAGATGCTGAGCTTAAAAAGAAGTTCAGGGATTACTGGACTGTAGAATATGAGAATTATCCTATTCGCGAGGGATTCTTGCATTCTTCTGCACCTGTAGCTGTTAAGGCGGAGATCTGAAATGACGGTAACTCTTACCCCAAAACGTGTGTCCAAATTTCCGATAGAAGGAAAAAACATATCTCCCGACGTTTTCGCCAAGAAGTCGGCTAAAGAGATAGCTGCTTTGGAAATGTGGGAGGGCAACAGGAAAGTTTCCGTCGGAGACCTTTTTGACGTAAAAGTGGGCAGTTCATCCCCGGAGGAAGTGACGATAAAGATTGAGGGTAATGTAGGCACTGTGCGGAATATCGGTTTTCGGATGTCCATGGGCGAAGTGATTGTTGACGGCGATGTGGGCATGCACCTTGGCGAAGAGATGAGTGGCGGCAGCATAGTTGTGTCTGGTAACGCAGGTTCATGGGCTGGGTCGCAGATGAGCGGAGGAACTATAGAGATCAAAGGCAATGCAGGCAATTATGTTGGTGCAGCGTACCGTGGAAGCACCAAGGGGATGAGCGGAGGAACTGTTATTATTCACGGAAATGCGGGTCACGAAGTCGGTTGCTTCATGAGGAAAGGCGTCATCAAAATTTTTGGCGATGTGGGAATCTTCGCTGGCATCCACATTGTTAATGGAACAATCTTTGTTCAAGGCACTTCTGAGGGAAGGGCTGGCGCTCAAATGACTAACGGAAAAATAATTTTAGCTGGTCATTCCGAAGATGTGATGCCAAGTTTCACCATTGAAGATGTCAAAGCTAAGGTCAAGGTTGACGACGAAAAGGTTGAGGGACCATTTTACGTTTTCACGGGTGATCTGGCGGACAACGGTAAAGGAAAACTGTATGTTTCCAAGCCGAAAAACCCGTATCTAAGCTCCTACGACAAGTACCTAGAATAAACTCGTTAAGAGTTAATCTAAAAGGGGAAAAAGAAATGACCACACAAAAACAGAGTGTCAACAGATTAGCCCATAATCTTGTTAAGAGGCTCTGTGACCACGCTGACGAGTTCGGAGTTTTCGTAAAAAAGACGCCTTCAGGGGCAACCCTGATCGACGCAGGAATAGAAACGCGGGGCGGTTACGGTGCAGGTCAGACAATAACAGAAATCTGTCTCGGCGGTCTCGGCAAAGCAGACATCACCTATAAACGATACGGTGACCTTGAGCTTCCCTCAATCTTCGTTTACAGTGATTATCCTGCTATTTCGGCTTTGGGGTCCCAGTTTGCTGGCTGGCAAATCAAATCCGGAAAATATGTTGCTATGGGTTCTGGTCCAGCTCGTGCCTTATCTTTGAAGCCCAAGGAACTCTACGAAAAAATCAGTTACAAGGACATTTCAGATGTGGCTGTGCTGGTTCTCGAGACTTCTGCGGAGCCTCCAGAAGAGGCTGTTGCAAAGATTTCTGAGGAATGTAAAGTCAATCCTGAGAATCTGTTTTTGGTTTTGGTGCCCACCTCATCTGTTGCTGGTTCGGTTCAGATTTCAGGAAGGATTGTGGAGACGGGCTTACATAAGTTGACGGAGTTGGGTTTTGATCCGAAACTGGTCACTCATGCCTGTGGCTATGCGCCTGTAGCTCCGGTGCATCCTAAACTGGCTCAGGCTATGGGGCGCACCAACGACGCTGTGATTTACTGTGGCACTGCATACTATACAGTAAGTTGCGATGACGACGAGGAGTTGAAGAGATTGTTGAAGAAGGCGCCGGCTTCAGCGTCTAAGAGCTATGGGAAACCATTCACGGAAATCTTCAAGGAAGCAGACTATGACTTCTACAAGATTGATCCGGGATTGTTTGCTCCGGCAGTATTCATGGTTAATAACTCTAAAACAGGCAAAACCTTTAGAGCCGGAAAAATCGATGTGGAAGTCTTCAAGAAGTCAATAAAGCTCCAAGCTTAACCTGCCTTCTGGATGTCCTGCCATCTCTGGTACAGGTTATGCTCGATTCCTAGAACATCCAAGATTCTTCCAACAACAAAATCCACCAAAGCTTCAATGTCCCTCGGCTTGTGATAGTAGGCGGGCATGGCAGGAACAATTATGGCGCCCTGATTCGCGAGGTCTAACATGTTCCTTAGGTGAATAGTATTCAGCGGCGTTTCTCTGGGCACCAGAACCAGTTTCCTTTTTTCTTTAAGTGCCACATCGGCTGCTCTCAAAATCACGTTTTCTGCGAATCCGTTAGCGATGCCTGCCAAGGTTTTCATGCTGCAGGGAACGATCACCATACCGTCCGTTTTGAATGAGCCACTCACGATTGGGGAACTCCAATCATTTACTTCATAGACGTGACTAGCCAATTCCTCAAGGGATTCTTTGGTGACGCCCAGTTCATGCGCAATTATTTTTTCTGCGGCTTGGCTGATAACTAGATGGACGTCAACCTTTTTGTTACGTAAAACTTCTAGCAGCCGTTTGCCGTAGATGACCCCGCTGGCTCCGGTTATAGCTAACACTAACTTCATGTAACTTACCCACTATCACTCTCTGTCTGTGTCCACTAAAGCCTTTTGGAAAAACGAAGGGAAGTAATTATCGACTATTTTTGTTACTTTGTTCGGCTAATGATGGAATTCTTCGAAAAATTATGAGCCCAATTATTAGAGAAGCAGTTAGGTCAATTATTCCCTGTATGGTGTTCCAGAAAGCTACTTCAGCAATGTAGGCTCCGAGTCCAATAAGGCCCAATGAGTTTCCGAAGAAGCTTAACGTTTCTGCACTAGAGAACATTCCGATTATTGCATCGGTTGTCATCCCAAAGAAGAAGGGTATCGCAAAATAGAAATTGAATATAACTGTAACTATTGCTCGTACAACAAGTGCCACAATACCTGCCAGCACAAAAAACCGCTTGTTTTCCAGAAACTGTTTTGTTCCGTCCGTTTTCCACGCGAAAATGGCTGGAATGAGAAACATCCAGATGCTTGCTACGGATTTCATGGTGGCTCCCACCCACCCTCCAGCGAAGGGGCCTAAAATGCCTACAAGAGGTGCGCTGATCAGTATGCTTAGAAGGGCGGGTTTTAAACCGAAGATTATCCAGCAGAGTATCCAGGGGACGGCTACTAGGTCTATTCGTATGCCCCATGGTGTTACGAAAATTGGGGGGAGAATCTGCAGGATTACTGCTAGTGGCGCTAGTAGGGTGGCGCCTGCGATTTTTATTGTTGGTCTGTTGATGTTCATGGTTGATCTTCCAGTGGTTGGTTTCTACCTTCTCAACTTATTTAAGAGTAACTACTCATAAAAGAGTAGAATTCCGTTTTCAACAAAAGATTTTAAAGAAATCGTTTCATTCTAAAAAGAAGAGTGGAACAAAGGGTTATGTCTGACACTCTTGAAATCCCGCTTAACGCCCTCAAAGAATGGTTAGAAAAAGAAACAACTTCTATAGTTGAACCCCTGAGGTCGGATGCAAAAAAGCTGCTTGAAGACATCCGAGACAAGCTTGGAGACCTCCTAGAAAGCTGCAACAAACTGTTAGATGACGCAGAAAAAGAGATAGCGAAAGGCAGCCGCAAAACGTATCGTCGAGCAAAAGCCCTCCAGAAACTCGCTGGAAAGTTTGCTGATCTAATCGAGGAAATAACCATTCCCGAAGAAATCTCCGCAACAAGCCTTCATCAAACTTGTGAGCAAATCGGAAAAACTCTAAAAATAATAGATAAAGAGAGAACAAAATGGTTCCGCGCTCTTTCTCCTTACTTCATAATTTCTCGTCGAAGATTTGATGTTTCATTAAAGAGGGCAGATGACTCGTTTCGGGATTTAACCGAGTTTGTGTCTGAAGAGTACGCTGAGGCTGCGGCTGCTGAGGGGGTTTCTTCTAAGATTGAAGAGTTACGTGTGTCACTGGATGAATTAAAGAACTTTGAAAAGGCGAAAGAGAAACGGAAGCGCAAACGAGAATTTGTTGAGAAGAAGATAGCGGAAACCCATCAGAAACTGCAGATGATACAAACCAAAGATGAAGTGGTTAAATTCGCTCAAATAAACGAGGAAATCAAGGAAGTGAGAGGCCAGGTTAAACGTGAGTTGCGACATCTCCAAAAACCGTTTCTGAAGTTTCAAACCTTAGTTAGCAGCCCAGGTTACAGTCTTTTGCCCGATGAGGCTACGAAGCTTGATGAATACTTGGCAGACCCCTTTGAGGCGTTGGCGACGGAGAAAGAGGAGTATCCTATTCTTAGACGCATACTTCAAAAGATTGACGCTGCTTTAGATAATAAAAAAATGAAACTGAAATCAAGTCGCTTGAGAAAGGCAAAAGACCAGATAGACAATATTCTCAACAAAACCGCCTTAACATCTCTTCACCAGAGATGCATCGAAGCTTTTAATAAAAAACGCGAGCTGGCAACATCAGGGACAATAAGCAAAACTAGAGACAAAAGAGCGGAGTTACAGAATCGCCTAAAAGAGTTGCAAACACGAAGTAGACTCCTTGAAGTCAGAGATGCTAGGTTCGAGAAGAAACATGAAGACGCAGGCATGAGAGTCGATGAACAGAAAAAAGCATTGGAAAAGGTTGCGTCGAAACTTTCTGGTAAGAGCGTTCAAATTGTGATAGATTGACCTATGCTTGTAGGTTAAAGAAACACAATCACTAATGCCGTTAACATAAATTTCTAGAGAAAAATCTTTATAGTCTCTAGCAACAAATTCAACTCATTAACTTCTGCTTGAACTGAACAGTAGTGAGGGATTTTGTTGAGGATAGGAATAATCGGCGGAACAGGACATATGGGCAGAGGCCTAGCATTAAGGTGGGCAAAAAACCATGACGTAATGCTTGGTTCTAGGTCTTCTGACAAAGCTCCAAAAACCGCTAAAGAATTGACTAAAGTTGCTAGAGGTTTCTATCAAAACAGGATGCAGGGTAGCATCAAGGGGGCGCTTAATAGCACAGCCATAAAGGAGTCTGAAGTGGTAGTGGTTGCCCTCCCCGATGCGGCTACATGCCCCTGTATATCCGAGTTTCGGGAGTGTTTTAACCCAAAACAGATTGTTGTGTCAACGGTTGTTCCGATGAAAAAAAGAGACAAGTTCTATGTGTACACTCCGATTTCTGTAGAAGGCGCTGCCAAAGATGAGGGAGAATCGGCAGCCGAGCTAATACAAGAGCTTGTCAAGCCAACTCCCGTTGTATCCACGTTACACACTGTGCCAGCAGCTTACCTGAATGATTTGGACGCCGTTCTGAACATCGATGTCTTTATAGCAAGCGATAATGATTCCGCTAGCAACAAGGTTGCCAAACTAATTTGTGAGATACCCAACTTTAGACCGCTTAAGGCAGGTCCATTACAGAATTCACGGCTGATCGAGGCAATTACACCCCTTTTACTGAATGCGGCTATTCTAAATAATCTTAAAGCTCCTTCAATCAGGGTAATTCCGTGGATTCCAACTTCCTACGAAACATGCGAGCACATCACCTCATGAGCGGAGAATGACAAAGTGATTTCAGTCCCTCTCCTTTATCTAACCGCAAGTGCCGCTGTATTTTCCTTTTTATATCATTACCGGAGGAAAGCGAATCTGTAACCTTTATCTAATAGTAACTATGCTTAGCTTCCGAAAAATGATTGGACTGAAGCGGTCATGTATGCCGACAAGATCGAACAGATAATAGACAAGTATGGGAACGAAGAAGGGATTCTGATTCAGCTACTTCTGGATATACAACACGAGTTTAATTGGATACCCAAAGAAGCGCTAAAAAGAATTAGCGAGAGACTCAAAATTCCGTGCAGTCAAATATTTAGGGTTGCCAGCTTTTACACTGCACTAAGCCTCAAGCCCATAGGTCGCCATCTTGTAAGAGTGTGCGTCGGCACTGCTTGTCATGTTCGAGGAGCACCAAGAATTCTGGATTCCGTGGAGAATAAACTGGGAATTAAATCGGGTGAAATAACAAACGACGGCAAGTTTAGCTTAGAGACAGTCAATTGCTTGGGTTGCTGCGCCTTGGGGCCAGTTATCGAAATAGATGGAAAATATTTTGGAAAGCTCGATTCAGCAAAACTTGAGAAGATACTTTCTAGCTGTGATTAACAGAAGTGAAAAGTGATGAAGAAACTTAAATCTCCCTCGAATCTGGAAAAACTCAGAAAAGCTATACGCGCCAAAAAATATCCGACGAGGCTGGTAATTGCGGCGTGCGTGAGTACAGGCTGTCAAGCTCTTGGTGCCCAAGAGGTCCTTGAAGCTTTTGATGAAGAAATCAAAAAACAGGGCTTGGAAGGTTTAGTTGAAATTAAAGAGACAGGTTGCTTGGGTTTCTGCGAAAAGGGTCCAAGAATAGTTATCTATCCTGAGGAGATTTACTATTTTCAAGTGAAGGCAAGTGATGTACCCGAAATCGTGTCGAAGACTTTGATTAAAAACGAGATTGTTGAAAGGTTACTTTACACTGATCCTGTTACTGGCAAAAAAGCACGGAGTCTGTCTGAAGTTCCATTTTACAGGAATCAAAACAGGCTTCTTCTGGAAAGCAACCCTAAAATTGACCCTAAGAAGATAGAGGGTTATTTAGCTATCGGCGGTTACGCAGCATTAGCGAAAGCTCTCTTTCAAATGACTCCTGAGGACGTAATTAAAGAAGTAAAGGACTCCAATCTTCGTGGTCGTGGTGGAGGCGGTTTCCCAACTTACCGAAAGTGGGAATCTACCCGAAATGCGCCAGGAGAACCCAAATACGTTATCGTAAACTGCGACGAAGGCGATCCAGGAACCTTATTGAACCAGGCATTGATGGAAGCAAATCCACACTCCATCCTTGAGGGACTTATTATAGGAGCTTATGCGATAGGCTCGCATGAGGGATTCATCTATGTGCGGCAAGAATACCCGCTTGCAGTAGAGCATATGGGGATAGCCATTAAACAAGCAGAGGAACTGGGGCTCTTGGGTAAAGACATTCTCGGTTCAGGATTCGATTTCAAAGTTAAGATTCACAGAGGAGCAGGTGCTTTTGTGTCCGGCGAGTCCAGCGCTCTGATGAATGCTATCGAAGGAAAAGTAGGCGAGCCGAAGCAAAAATATGTCCACACATCCGAAAAAGGAGTCTGGGATAAGCCAACAACACTGAATAATGTTGAGACATGGGTTAACGTACCGCATATAGTCAATAAAGGTGCTAAATGGTTTGCAGCCATTGGCACCGCAGGCAGCAAAGGCACCAAAATATTTGCGTTAGCAGGCAAAGTGAACAACACTGGTTTAGTTGAGGTTCCCTTCGGAGTACCATTAAGGGACATTATCTACAAAATAGGTGGCGGAATTCGGAACGGAAAAGAATTCAAGGGTGTTCAAATTGGCGGTCCCTCTGGAGGAATCATTCCTAAGCAGCATTTAGATGCTCTCTTTGATTTTGACGAACTCGCAAAGCTAGGTTCGACGATTGGTTCTGGCGGGATGATCGTAATGGACGAAAATAGCTGCATGGTAGAATTAGCCCGCTACTTTGTTAACTTCTTATGCGATGAATCCTGCGGAAAATGTACACCATGTCGGGAAGGTTTGAAGCAAGCCACTATAATATTGAACAAGATTGTTAACGGTAAAGGAACAGAGGAAGATATAGAAAAGCTTGAAAAAATCGCGGAGGTGACCAGTGTTGCGTCTCTTTGCGCTTTAGGACAGACAGCTGCCAATCCCCTGCTTGCCACTCTTCGCTATTTCAGCAACGAATATGACGCGCATATAAAGGAAAAAAGATGCCCCGCATTAGCATGTAAAGAACTGGTATCCTACTATATTGACCCGGAAAAATGTCAAGCGTGCATGATTTGTCACCGGAATTGTCCAGTAGATGCAATAATCGGAGAAAAGATGAAGATTCACATGATTGATCAGTCAAAGTGCATTAACTGCGGAACCTGTTATGAGGTGTGCCCGCCTAGTTTTGGGGCAGTGAAAAAAATTTCTGGTGAACCAGTTCCCCCACCCATTCCAGAAGAAGAGCGGCTGATCAAAAGAGCAAGGAAGGAGAAACGAAGCTAAAGGGGTAACAGAAAATGGAAGGAAGCGAGAGAGAAATTACATTGAAGATAGATGGGTTGGAGGTCAAAGCCAAAGAGGGAACATCCATTTTAGATGTTGCCGAAAAGCTTGGAATTAACATTCCTACCTTGTGTCACCATCCAGCCCTCACTACTTTTGGTGCTTGCCGTGTCTGTTCTGTGGAAATAACTGACAAGCGGGGAAGAAAACAGATTGTGACTTCCTGCAATTACCCTGTTTCCGAGGGACTTGTGGTTGATACGAAATCTGAGAAAGTGTATAGAACCCGTCAGCTGCTGCTTGAGTTGTTGTTGGCTCGATGTCCAAAAGTGAAGAAGATACAGGATTTAGCGCGGGAATATGGAGTTGATAAGCCAAGCTTTTGGGTTGGTGACCCAGAGGAGGACTGTATCCTTTGTGGTTTGTGTGTTCGTGTTTGTGAAGAGTTAATTGGCGTATCTGCCATCAATTTTGCGAACCGAAGTGTGGAACGGGAAGTTACTGCTCCATATCACACAATATCCGATGACTGCGTTGGATGTGGTGCATGCGCTATCGTGTGCCCTACAGACTCTAAGAAGGTTCGGGTGAACACGTATCCAATGCTGGAAGAGGACATAAAGGAGGCAGAGGAACAGTTTCTGAAAGGAACAAGGGATGAGCTGTTAGGTGTTCACACTGAAATTTTTGCGGCAAAAAGCTCTATTGATGGACAGGACGGCGGAGTGGCTACTGCCCTGCTTCTTTCAGGCTTCGAGAGAGGTCTGTTTGATTCTGTTATTGTCGTTAAGCGGACAGACGGCTATAAGGCGGAGGCAGTTATTGCAGAGAGCGCTGAGGAGATACTGAATGCGCGAGGAACAAAATATTCGAGAGTTAAGATGATGTCGAAAGTTGGGGAGCTGGTGGAAAAGGGGAAGAGGAAAATAGGCATTGTTGGGACTCCCTGCGAGGTTCGGACAGCAAGGAAGATTCAGCAGCAGCTATTACCTGAATACCCTGACCTAGAAATTACCATAGTGGGTTTATTTTGCTTTGAAGCCTTTGATTACGACAAGCTGAAAGAGGAGACAGCGAGGTTGCTGGGTGTTGATTTGGACAAGGCTGAGAAGACGCAGATACATAAAGGAAAATTTGTAGTCACGGTTGATGGAAAGGATTACTCAGCGCAGGTAAAGGAGTTCCACGGTGCTATTCAGGGTGGATGTGTTTACTGCAACGATTTTGTGGGCTGGCTTTCTGATGTCTCTGTCGGCTCGGTGGGAAGCGCTGAGGGTTACTCAACGGTGATTGTGCGGTCTGAGAAGGGAAAGAAGCTTCTGGAGAACGTTGATTTTGTTAAAGGCGACGTCAACAAAGATGAAATCATAAAGCTGGCTAGCTTCAAAAAGAATAGGGCAGAAAAGAATTTTGCTCCCATCATAGAAGGCGTAACAAAGTAAAAAAGCAGCACAGATTCTCTTAGGGCGTAATGCCAGTGCCTCGCTGTTTCTATCGTTAAAAATAGACTATTGACTATTCGGCAGACAAATTGAAAGAAAGGAAGTTATATGCAATCACAAGTGGCTGCATAACAGAATCTGTGGCAGTCATTTTTGTTTTTGTGGGGTACGCCTCTTGCAAGTTTTCCATCCAGATCAATTCGGAGGCCTTGCATACAAATTTCACTCTCTCTGAGTTTTATGACCGTTTTCTTTCCATTTTTCAAATCGAGTATACCCATTTCAAGTTCTTGAGTTAACATTTTTTATCCATTCACTTCAATGTTAAGCTAAAGTTTAAAAATCTTTGACATTTTGAATAAATATTTCAGATGCACATTTGGGTCTAAAGGCTAACCCCAGCATCTGTTATGCAGGTATCACAATTAATTTTCTTTTTTAGTCATCTTCTCATCCATTATCGGTTGTCTATGCTGTTGCCGTTTTTGACCGTTTTGAGGTTATAGATGAACGGAATGTGGTTATGTTTATTAACAAAAAAGATGTTATGTCCGTTACTGCAAAAACCGAGGTGGGTAGAGACTTGAGGCGTAAAACGGCTCTGTTGGCGGTAGTAGCCGCCGCAATTGTGCTTTCATCTTCTTTTCTGGTTATTTGGAATTTTCTTCCGCATGGAGACGGTTTGGGGACGGAGTTTTTTGTTGGTGTTCAATTGGGTTATGGTGGGGTCGATGACTATAAAGCCTTGGTTGACAAAGTCAAGAATTACACCAATCTTTTTGTCACAAGTTCATATGATGTAACACAACATGACGCCGAACTTGATGAAGTGTGCGATTACATCTATGATGCGGGATTATCTTTTATCGTCTATTTTCAGTATACATCTGTAAATCACCACTTTGACATCCAGAAATGGACAATACAAGCCAAAAAAACGTATGGCGACAAATACTTGGGAGAATACTTTCTAGATGAGATTGGAGGAAAACAGCTAGACATGGGCTATCCCCACATTGGCTCTAGAGGTAGTTACATGGAGGCTACCAGCGATTTTGTGGAACTCGTACAAAAATATTCAGCGGATTTCAACTCTGGCGGAGAAGACTTCACCTCCGACTATGCTTTATACTGGTTCGATTACAAAGCAGGGTTCGATACAGTTCTTGCAGCGTTCGGATGGAACCAAAGCAGACAACTGCACATTTCACTCTGCAGGGGCGCGGCTAAAGTCCAGAACCGAGATTGGGGCGCCATGCTCACATGGACATACAATCATCCGCCATACTTGGAGTCGGGACCAGAGCTTTACGAGGACCTGCTTCTTGCGTACCATAGTGGAGCAAAATATGCGATAGTCTTCAACCATGACGAAACTGAGCCATACTCTGGCTATGGAATACTTGCAGAGGAGCATTTTGAGGCTCTCGAAAACTTCTGGAACTACAAAAACGGCAACCCAAAGAAACATGGTGCCCTGACTGCTGATGTGGCTTTTGTTCTCCCGCCAGATTACGGTTTTGGGTTTCGCGACCCAGACGATAGGGTGTGGAGATACTGGAAGGAGCCGTTCAGTTCGAAGATGTGGAATGAAGTTAACGACCTTTTAAAGGAGTATGGCAGCCGCTTAGACATCGTTTACGGTGACCCCGAGTTCAACGATAAAATTGAAGACTGCTACAGTACGGTGTTAAGATGGGGGTTTGAAGCTGCAGAAAGTTTTCCAGTTCGGAACCTCAATACCAGTATTGGTTATCCGACGATTCAGGCAGCAATACAGTCTGGTTACACGCTGGATGGTCACGTAATCTATGTTACGACAGGTACCTACTATGAGAACGTGGTTGTCAACAAGTCTGTGGCGCTGATAGGTGAAGACCGAGAAACAACCATAATTGATGGAGGCAACGCCGCGTCAACTGTTTATCTAGAGAGGAGCGCTAATGTCACTGGTTTCACGATACGAAACGGTGATGCTCCAGAGCAAGTTGATACCACCACTATTGTTGGATACATGGTCATTGTTGATTATCCTTCAGATTGGGGGGCAGGAATCCTTGTAGATAGAGCCAACTGTTGCATAGTTGGAAATGACGTAATCGATAACAATTATGGTATCTGCATCAGGTCGTCTGGAAATGTTACGCTCAGCGGCAACAGCATATTCGGCAATGACGTCAACCTTATGATTGATGGCGATTCGCTTTCACACTTCATCAACGACATTGATGCCTTAAACACCGTGGACGGCAAAACGGTGTATTACCTTGTTAACGAAAAAAATCTGAGTATAGATTCTTCGTTTTCGGACATCGGATTCCTTGCCCTAGTAAACTGCACAAACATAACAGTTCAAGACTTGAGCCTTGACAATAATGGGCAAGGCATAGTGTTGGTGAACACCACAGACTCGACGGTGACAGGCAACAGCATAACGAACAATCAAGAAGGAATCAGACTGCTCGGTTCATCAAATAATGTGTTCAGAGACAACAGCATAAACAATAACGTTTACAGTCTTTGGATTCAAAACGGCTTAACAAACGACATTGACACATCAAACACCGTGGATGGCAGACCAATCATTTACTGGGTCAACCAGCAAACCCGAACTGTTCCATCTGATGCTGGTTATGTGGCGCTCATAAACTGCAAAGACATAATGACTAAAAACTTGAACATAAGCGGCAACAGGCAAGGTATACTACTGGCTTCTACAACTGACTCATCAATCATGGAAAGCAACCTGTCAAACAACTACTATGGCGTCCAGCTTGAGAATTGCGCAGACATAGTCATCAGCGGAAACTGCATTGAAAACAACAAAGAAAATGGCATCTATCTCAAACAATCAAGCAACAACATCATCACCAATAATCTTCTCTCGATGAGTAAGGTGGGCATCCAAATAGGCAACCATGAAACAAATTATGCGGACACTAATCATGACAACCAAATAATCGGAAACACCATCAGAGACAACATCGGTGGAATCAGATTTGGCGAAATCGAAAGCATCAGCATGTTCTATCGCAACAGCTTAATCAACAACACGAAAACGATTGATTTCCGTTGGTGGGATTATTCTGCAGATGCGTCTATATTACTGAACTGGGACAATGGCGCTGAAGGAAACTACTGGAGCGATTACGTTGGCAACGACACGAACCATGATGGTATATTAGATGCAGAATACCAAATTTTCTCACGGTCTATAGGTACAATAACGCATGAAACTGGTCCTGCTACACCAGCTTTACTCAACATTACAGACCGTTATCCCCTCAGCGGGATGTTTTTAAGCTTCACGCAGTCAGGACAGACATTCAATGTCGTCTCCAACTCGACAATCAGAAATTTCCAGTACCACCAAGCAGAATGCACCATAACACTGCAAGTGGACACTGAGGGCTTCGGCTTCTGCAGAATCGCCATTCCACACACAGCAATGGATGTAACCAGCATCTCAGTCGTCATCAACGGCGGGCAGGTCTCGGCTCTCAACCCCAACTACCAACTATACGATGACGGAACCCGAAGATGGATATACTTCGCCTACCCCGAAGGCGCCCAACAAATCCAGATAACCACAGAACAACCGTAGTACACTAGTCACACCTGTTCCGTAAACATTAATGATTTAATAGTGACAGTGTAAGTTAATGGGCTATTCGGTGTCTTCGTTGACTGACCAGAACCCTGAAGCAGAAAAAACTGAACCTGGCAGAATCGAGTTTAATTTTCCATTGCTGACTGTCAGGACAAAGATTTTCAGCGGAGTCTTTGATAAACTCGGCTCCCTTCGCGCCTCACGCTTGACTTCTTGGGTTGCCCTTGCTATTGTGCCCGTTGTGGCTGCCATTGGAATGTACATGCTCTGCCGTAGCCTATTCGAGTTGCTGTGGAATCCCGCTGCAGGGGAGGCAGTTAGTCAGTTGGGTCCTGCAGCATATCTGTTGTTGCCCGGAATTAACCCATTTCTTCCTATAGTGTATGGGTGGCTGGCAATAGTTTGTGCAATCGTAGTTCATGAGGGAGCACATGGAATTATAGCAAGAAACCGTGGACTGAAAGTTAAGTCGAGTGGGTTACTTTTCTTTCTGGTTATTCCAATTGGCGCCTTTGTGGATGTTGATGAGGAGCAGCTTGAGAAAGCGAAGCATAGAGATTCTTTGAGAGTTATGGCTGCGGGGGTTGCAGGAAACATTGTCGTAGCCCTAGTGTGCCTTCTGGCTGTTCTGCTTATAGTTAACGGGTTGACCCCAGTCGTTAATGGTGTGTACGTTTCGGAGGTTACTGAGGGAATGCCCGCTCAGGAGGCGGGGCTTTTACCGTCAGATGTGTTTGTTTCCATAGATAATGTACCAATTGCTAGTCTTGAGGAGTTGGCGGCAGTGTTGGAAAACAAGAGTGCAGGCGACTTGGTTCATGTGACGGTAGCTAGAGGAACAGATTGGGAGGAACGGTTTTCCACGTCTGTGACTTTAACTGAATCAACCGAAGAAGACAAGGAAGGAAAAGCGGTGATGGGTGTGCTCGTGGGTGATTTGGTCACCGAAGAGCGGTTAACATTTTATCGGACATTGACCCCAGAAAAACTTTTTCTATACATGTTTCCCCCCTCTCTGTATCCGGGTCTGGTGCCTTTCTCTGATTTCTTGGTTCCCTTCTACACAAGTGTGTTGGGGGCGCAGTGGCATGTTTACGCAAACACATTCTTTTGGTTGTGGTTCGTAAACTTTAACGTTGCATTGTTCAATGCTTTACCCATTTATCCCCTAGATGGTGGACGAATGTTCAACATCACACTGAAGAGCGTTTTTGGTCGAAGAGTAAGCGAGAAGACGATTACCAGAATAACGGCTTTTGTTACAGTTGCCATAATTTGGTTGTTTGTGATGATTATATTAATTCCATTTATTCTGTAACCGCTTTAGCTTGGAAAAACAGTTTTAGGTTCGACCGCCCTCTTTTAGTGTAGCTGAATAGTGGTGAACAAATTGGCTTCTTATGCAAGAAGCGCCTCCGTTTTAGCTGATTTGGCAACTGACTCAAGTGTTGAAGAGTTTCTTGGGCTCGTCGGCAACGTCAGCAGGCGATTAGCTAATGAAAATGGAAGGCTTGGAACCCTGAAGATAACTGGCAGGCTTATTGAAGCTGCACCCGTTGGAGAAGCAATCATTGTAGGCGATTTGCATGGGGACCTGAAAAGCCTCGTACACATCTTAGAAGACAGCAACTTCATAAGCAAGGCAAAAAGTGGCAGCGACGTTCTTCTGATTTTTCTCGGAGATTACGGAGACCGAGGCACTCACTCTCCTGAAGTCTACTATGTAGTCCTGAAGCTCAAAGAAATGTTCCCTGAACACATCATATTGATAAGGGGAAACCATGAAGGACCCCCTGACCTTCTCGCCTCCCCCCACGACATGCCAATTCAAATGAAAACCAGATTCAGAGAAAAAGGCTCAGAAGCTTACCGGAAGCTCCGCGAACTCTTCACTAGACTGTACACTGGCGTAATCATAGAAGACAGGGTTGTTCTGCTTCACGGCGGAGCCCCAAGCCAAGCCACCGCAGCTAACGACATAGCATACGCCCATGAAATGCATCCCCGAGAAAGTCACCTCGAAGAAATCCTTTGGAGCGACCCATGGGAGGATATAAAGGGGACAATCGCTTCGCCTAGAGGCGCTGGCAGACTGTTCGGTGAAGACGTCACAAAACGGCTTCTGGCTATGCTCAACGTCAAAGCTTTGGTTCGGGGACACCAATCCTGTTCAGACGGATACAAAACCGATCACAGCCAAAAAGTGTTAACCCTCTTTTCAAGAAAAGGCGCCCCATACACCAACAGATACGGCGCATACCTGCACCTCGACATCTCACAGAAAATCGAAAAGCCCAAGCAGCTTCTACAGGGAATCCACAAATTCTGAACCTAAACAATCATATTTGTAGTCTAATAGAGGTACATTGTTGAAAACAGTCTTTTTCCTGTTTTTCCAAGCAACACCATGATTTGCTGTCCACAGCCCAAGCATATTAGGAGCCTAATAATAGTTCATTGTTGAAAAATAGCTTTTTCCTGAAAACCAAGCAACAACACAGAATCTTAACATCAAACCCTTGCTGGAACCGCAAAAGATAAAATAGGCGGGACTGCTCTATACGAACCTGCGAGGCAAAAGAAGATGCCGATAGAAATCTTTGATGTTGACAAGTTCATAGAGATTGCGGAGCGGGCACAATACTGCAACATTAAGCGGCTTGAACGAGAAGTCAAACTGAAACTTCGAACCCCAAAACAACTGTTCACCCTAAAGGTTAATCCCACAAAAGCCGAAGAGATAATCAAAAAACTACGCTGCGAAATCCGCGAAATCTAAGCTCACGGACTAAAGTCGCATCTTTTTTGCAACTTCGTTTTTCAAACATCCAATACCAAATTCGCCCATTAGAACACAAAATATCATTACATTATGGCCACGCAGACGCGCGCATACCCAATAAAGAAGACTAAAAAAAGATGAGGGATATGGATTAAAATCCACTGCCGTCTGAAGTGCCGTCGCCTGAATTGGGTGCTGGTCCAGGTCCAGGCGCATCCGGTTGGATGAACTGATTGCCGTCTGGAATTCCATCGCCGTAACCAGGTTTTGGTCCAGGACTAGTTGCAGTTTGAGCTGCCACAATTCCACAGAACATGCTGGCAACAACCAACAGCACTATTGCTACACATATTTGTTTTTTCACATTTTTTCCTCCAGTATGCACACGCACATATCCAGAATATGCACCTAACTTTGATTTAAGGGACAGTGCGAAACGAGCGTTCCAAAACTGAAACACCTAAAAACATAAACAGTCTAGCTTTTCAAATTCTGTTTTACTGTCGAAAAAATAATGGTGGTTGGTTTTGCAACCGCTGAACTTCAGGATGTGTTTAGTTCTGGTTTAGCTGGATTCATTTCCAGTTAATGCGATATCAAAGCTAAAGTTGGTTATTCCGCTGATGCTTGGGGACACCGTTAACCTTAGTGTAACCTGAATTACTTGGTTCGGTGCAATCGCTTGTCCACCATAGTTCCAATTTAACGTCATATAGTTGGCGGCGTTTGTTGGACTCCAATTCGCAGTATCCAAGAACAGATTTAGAGACGCTGTTCCCTCATTTCTTACATAAAGCGTATAGCTGCCTGTAGAACCGGGCGTAAGAATTCCCCATGGAACAGTAGAAACTTTGGTAGTACAACCGGCATCTCGATACACTGCTATTCCCGCTGTTTGAATTTGAATTGATCCATAACTGTACATTTGGGTTCTAGCAGATATTTGTCCACTGATTGTGCTTAGTAAGAACAGATTCAGAACAAGACTCACAACTATAACCAAAAGCAACATCATCTTTTTTCCTTTTTTGGTCACAAAGTTAACAACTCGTAGACCATATGGAACCGTATTTATCATTCTGGTTTTGAGTGCAGACATAGACTGCCAGATTGCCGACAATTTCGGTTTGAAGTCTAACCTTGTTTGCTTGAACATGGCCAGTAGTGCCACTAGAATCTTTTGAACACCCTTCAACTTTGAGACACCGTTTTTGAAGCATTCTAAACTTTTTTTGATTCGTCGTTTCAATTCGTGAGCTCCATTGTTTTCAGTTCAACCTTGTCCTTTAATGTGGCTTTTTTTAAACATTTTTGTGAAATTCGATTTTGCATTTTGCAAATTCTTTTTCGCAACAGAATACAACAAAAAAACGCATCAAAATAACTAATGTCTGGACAAAAAATTTGACTTCAAGAGAGAGCACTCACAATCTTATTACGGTCGTTCCAGAATATTTATCAAAAAATCTAATGAATCGCTTGTCATCTAATCTAAGACCAATCAGCAAGTCAATGGGCAACAAAAAGCATTTACCAAAATTCCTTACCGCCGCAGCGTCATAACTTAGTTTTCTACTCGTAATGCTCACCGCCTTAATCGTAAGCAGATATTTTCCCACGGTTTGACCCGCATAACCTTCAAGAAGCGTTGAATACGACCAAAGCAACACCAGAAACAAAAAGAAGTTTTGATGAAACAGAAACTGCCCAGTAAATAAAACAAACACTTCGGCAATTAAAGTAACTGTGACAAGGATCGTGAAAGTCACTCCTAAATCGACAACAAAAGCCAGTGCTCTCTTAGAGAATTTCGCGACATAACGGCTACTTTTGCTTTCTAAGAAATCAACATCTGTTGAAAGGGCTTCGATGTCTTTGAGGATTCTTAATGCCTTTTGACCAAATTTATTCAGTAGACCTTAGTTTTAATTAGGTTTTTTGGGTGTGAAACGAAGTTTTTATTAGGTTTTAGGTGTAATATTTGGTTTTTGGGCTGTTTGCATGCTGAATTATGACGTATTGTCTAAAAAGCCTTCAGTTTTCAGGTATTTTTCAGGACTGGAACTGCAGGAGTTTGACGCCTT
>OMKS01000460.1_pt1 | contig 38195 bp, 45 predicted proteins | sample 1674721 | NCBI WGS metagenome assembly OMKS01 (sample SAMN06264996, study PRJEB25208) | sediment metagenome | isolation source: hot spring sediment | place: USA: California | collected 2014-09-02 | reverse complement strand
GCATGTTCATGGGGTCCGAGACGCCCACGAACAGGCGGTTGCCGCGCTTGATCAGCGGCAGGGCATGGTGCTTGCGTACCAGTTTCTCGGAAATCAGGTCCTTGGGTACCGCCTCGTGATCGAGGCAGGTGACGTCGAAGGCCGGGATCCCGAATTCCAGCGAACTGGCCGATGCAACCGCTTTGGCGTCCACTTTCTTGCTTTCAACCAGGTAGGCGACCAGCGGGATCCGTTTTTTCTGCGCGTCGTCTTGCGCGGCCAGGGCTCCGGCCTCGTCGAGCAGGCCGTCCTGGACCAGTCGGCGGGAGAGTCCGGAGAGTTTGGGGTTGGCGGAGGTGGTGGCCATCCTGAGAGTGTCCGTTCAATTCTTATATGATTACAGCATGTTAAAGGACGCGGCTGTGTTGTCAATTTCGATATTCAGTATTGGTGATGAAGCCGGCAGTTTGCCGGCTGATTGCGACATCGAGAAGCTCCGATTCCGTGGTGTCGAAGCTTCGTGCCGGACTCGCTTATTCATGGTCATACACGATTCAGTGCTGGGATCTATAGCCATATATAAAGAAAGAGACCGCCGAAGCGGTCTCTTTGATCAAACCGGGAGCCAGGGGCAGATGATGACTTGTCCCCGGTTTTCCCTTCGCTGCCTCGATCTTAGCGGCACTGGGCCGGGCGGTACTTGGGCTTCAAAGTGCCACCGGTGCAATCCCACTCAATGGAGCCGCCCGCGGGGATCGTCGATGCGGCCGCGGTGCCTACCAGGGCGGCGCCGCCGGAGGTCGGGGTAAAGATAATAGTCGCGCCGCCATCGATGGCTGCGGTGGTAGTAACCGTAATCGTACCATCAGTCTGGGTGATTGCGACGCTGGCGATGTTGTCGGTGGCAGCAGGCGCAGTGAAGCCGGCATCGAACGGCTTGCCGTTAGCGGCGTTCTCGGCGACGGTGACCTTGGCGCCACTGGCCAGCACCAGGCCTTCAGAGACCTTGGCGCGGATGGTGTAATCCTGATAAGCCGGCAGCGCGATGGCGGCGAGGATACCGATGATCGCGACCACGATCATGAGTTCGATGAGGGTGAAGCCCTGTTGCTTTTTCATTGGTGTGACTCCCAAAGGTTGTGAAAACATGCCTGTCGGCGGTTGCACGCTAGCACGGCAAGCGTATCGATTATGTGAACCCGTGCCTGCCGCGCCGAAGTTGTCGCAGGTGGTGAGACCTTACTTCCTGCGCAGCTGTCAGTGTGTATTCAGGTTCCGTGCCAACCCTGCCGGATGGACGGGAGTTGGCGGCCGTGGCGGGTTGTCGGCGTGCGGGCCTGCGGGGGCGTCGATCCGGGGTGACGGGTTGTGTCACTTCGTGACGCGGAGTGTCCGCTTCATTCCACACCGAGCTTCTTCAGCCGGTAGCGCAGCTGGCGCAGGGTGAGGCCCAGCAGCTTGGCGGCCTGGGTGCGGTTCCAGCGGGTCTTTTCCAGGGCCTCGATGATGGCTTCCTTCTCGGTGTGGCCGAGGAGCTGGTTGAGGTCGGTGCGATCGCCGGCGGCCGGGTTCGGCGCGGGGGCGTCCGTCGCGCCCGGGGCGTCGTCGAACAGGCCGGTCTCGCCCAGTTGCAGGTCGTCGACGCCGATGGCCGCGCCCTCGCACAGCGTGGCGGCCCGCTCGAGGATGTTCTCCAGTTCGCGCACGTTGCCGGGGAAGGGGTAGGTCATGAGCGCGTCGCGGGCGTGGTCGCTGAGCGACGGGGTGGCGGTGCCCCAGCGTTCGGCCAGGCGGGCGAGGAGGTGCCGGGCGAGCTGGGGCAGATCGTCGATGCGATCGCGCAGGGGCGGCACCGCGACCTGGATGACGTTGAGGCGGTAGTAGAGGTCCTGGCGGAAGCGGCCCTCGCGCACCTCCTCGGCGAGGTCCTTGTGGGTGGCGCTGAGGATGCGCACGTCCACTGGCACCTCGCGGGGGGCGCCCACGGGCTTGACGGCGCGTTCCTGGATGGCGCGCAGCAGCTTGACCTGCATGTGCATGGGCAGCTCGGCGACCTCGTCGAGGAACAGGGTGCCGCCGTCGGCGGCCTGGAACAGGCCGGCCTTGTCGGCGGTGGCGCCGGTGAAGCTGCCCTTGAGGTGGCCGAAGAACTCGCTCTCCATCAGCTCGGCGGGGATGGCGCCGCAGTTGACGGGGACGAAGGGCGCCCGGGCGCGGGGGCCGTGGAGGTGAATCTGGCGGGCGACCAGCTCCTTGCCGCTGCCGGACTCGCCGCGGATGTAGACCGGGGCCTGGCTGCGCGCGAGCTTGCCGATGGTGGCCTTGAGCTGGCGCATGCATTTCGAGTCGCCCAACAGTTCGGTTTCGCCGCTGTCGGCCTGATCCGGTGCGCACTCTCCGGTGTCGGCGGGGGCGTCGGTCCCGCGCGACAGGCGCAGGGCGGCGCTGACAAGGTCGCGCAGCATCTTGAGGTCCACCGGCTTGGAGACGAAGTCGAAGGCGCCGGCCTTGAGGGCCTCGATGGCCGTGTCCATGCTGCCGAAGGCGGTGATCACGGCCACGGGCAGCTCGGGACGGGTGGCCTGGATGTGGCTGACGAGCTCGATGCCGTTGCCGTCGGGCAGGCGCATGTCGGTGAGGCAGAGGTCGAAGTCCTCGGCATCCAGCAGCGCGCGGGCCGCCTTCACGCTGGCGGCCGAGCGGGTGTCGTGGCCCATGCGGCCCAGCGTGATCTCGAGCAGTTCGCGAATGTCCGGCTCGTCGTCGACGATGAGGATGTGCTGGATGGTCATGTTCAGTGACTGGCTCCGTGGTTCGCCCCGAGGCTGGCATCGAACAGGATGCGAAAGCAGCTGCCCCCGGTGGGCACCGGCAGGTATTCGATCCGTGAATGGTTATTTTCGCAGAGTTCGCGCGCGATGTAGAGGCCAAGCCCCGTGCCCTGGGCGCTGGTGGTGAAGAACGGCTCGAAGAGTTGCGCCCGCAGGTCGGCCGGGATGCCCGGACCGTAGTCGACGACTTCGAGGAAGGCGCCGGCTGCGTACGTCGACAGGCCGGCGTTGATGTCCACCCGCGGCTCCTCGCCCGCCGGCGTGCCGTACTTCACCGCGTTGCTGCAGAGGTTCCACAGCAGCTGGTGGAGCTGGCCGCGGTCGAACATCACCTCCGCGTGTACGGGGGTGACGGTGATGCGCAGCTGCCGGCGGTTCAGCCCCTTGCCGGTGGCGAACTCGTCGGCGAAGCCCGCCAGCCAGGGCTCGAGCGCGATGGCCACCGGGCGGGCCGGCTCGCGGCGCGACAGGCGCAGCACGTCCTGGATGATCTCGTTCACCCGCCCGGACTGCTCGTGGATGATGGTCGCCAGGCGCGCGTCGCCCGGGTCCAGCGCCTCGGACTCGTGGAGCAGCTGCGCGGCATGGCTGATCGCCCCCAGGGGGTTGCGGATCTCATGGGCGATATTGGCGGTGAGTCGCCCCAGCGACAGCAGTTTTTCGTCCTGCAGCTGGCGGTTGAGGTCGGCGGCGTTCTCCAGGGCGATCAGCGTGGCCGGCTGGGTGGTGAACTCCAGGCGGGTGAAGCGGGCCTGGAGTTCGCGGCCGCTGACCAGGTCGGGACGCAGGCGCACCGGGCCGGCGCGGCGGGTCTGCAGCCAGTCGTCCCGGGCCGCGAGCAGCTCGGGCGAGAGCTGCCTGAGCTCGTAGGGGTTGCCGTGGGGGGGGCTGCCGAGCAGCTGCCAGGCCGCCTCGTTGATGGAGCGGATGTTGCCGTCATCGTCCACCACCAGGATGCCCGACTGCATACGCTCCAGGATGTGTTCGTTCAGTGCGGTGAGGTCGGCGAGGTCCACGCCGCGGCGGGTGGCCAGCGCCGCGCTTTCCTCGGCGCGCCGCGCCAGGATGATGGCGATGATGGCGGTGACGAACAGGGTGGCGCCGAGGATGCCGGTCTGGGCGTAGCTGAGGGCGTAGTCGGCCTCGAACCACTGCGACAGGCCCTGGTCGGCGAGCAGGGCGATGGAGGCGAGCGCCGCGAACGAGGCAGCGAGGCGGGCAGGCACCAGCAGGCTCGCGGCGGCGATCACCGGGATGAGCAGCATGCCGACCCCGCTGGTAATGCCGCCGCTGGCGTGCATGAGCAACACGATACAGGCGATGTCGAAGACCACCAGTACCACGATCTGGATCAGAAACGGCGGGAAGCGCAGGTGGCCCGTGACGAAGGCCAGCGCGGCCAGGGCGATGTAGAGGATGTCGGTGGTGACGAACAGGCGCGGGTCGAACTGCACCGGGGATTGCGGGTGGATATCCGCCAGCCACAGCCCGAGCAGCAGGGTGGCCACCAGCAGGCGATAGAGGTTGAACAGCCGCAGCGAGCGCCAGCCCTCGCGGTCGGTGTCCAGGCGCAACCAGTCAGTCATGGTCCGGGCGCGTCGCGAACGGCATCCGGGGCGTCAGTCCTCGCCGCCCGGCTGGTCGAGCCGGCGGTGTTCATCGCTGCAGTAGGTCTTGCCGCCGGCGTGCACGGCCGTGTTGGCAGGGATGTGCAGGCCGCAATGGGCGCAGCGCACCATGTCGCGGCCCTGCTGCACACGCGGCGGCTTGTCCTCGCGAGGCGGGCGGGTGGCGAGCAGGCGCCTGACGAGCAGGACGGCCACGGCGATGGCGGCGACGATGAGTAGGGTACGGAACATGCGGTGTGTCTCTGTGTTGCAGTCAGTGGCGGTCGCCGGATTCACTTTGCGCGCGGCCGCGGTTTCATCCAAAATTACCAGCCAACCAAGAATAAAGCACGCGACCATGCATCTCCACGAATATCAGGCCAAGGCGCTGTTTCGCGACCATGGCATCCCCGTACCCGCCGGCGTGACCGCGCACAGCGTCGAGGAGGCCGTGGCGGCGGCCGCCACCCTCGGCGGCGAGGGCTGGGTGGTCAAGGCCCAGGTCCATGCTGGCGGGCGCGGCAAGGCCGGCGGTGTGAAGCTGGTGCGCTCGGTCGACGAGTTGCGCGCGGCCGCCGAGGTCCTGCTCGGCGCGCGGCTCGCCACCCACCAGACCGGCCCCGAGGGCCTGCCCGTCCACGTCCTGCTGGTCGAGCCGCTCACCGACATCGGTCGCGAGCTGTACCTGAGCCTGCTGGTCGACCGCGCGCGTCGCCAGGTCGCCATCATGGCCTCGGCGGCCGGCGGCATGGACATCGAGGAGGTGGCGGCGAAGACGCCGGAGCAGATCGTCACTGCCCACGTGAACCCGGCGGCCGGCTTCCAGCCCTACATCGCCCGCCGGCTGGCCTTCGCCCTCGGGCTCGGGGGCGAGCAGATCCGGGCCTTCGGCCGGCTGCTGGCCGGACTGTATGACCTGTTCGTGGCCAGCGACGCGAGCCTCATCGAGATCAACCCGCTGATCGTCACGGGCGCGGGCGCGCTGATCGCTCTGGATGCCAAGGTGAACCTCGACGACAACGCCCTCTATCGTCACGCCACCCTGGCCGAGCTGCGTGACCCCAGCCAGGAGGATGCGGCCGAGGCCAGCGCGGCCGAGCATGCGCTCAACTACATCCGCCTGGACGGCAACATCGGCTGCATGGTCAACGGCGCGGGCCTGGCCATGGCGACCATGGACCTCATCAAGCTGCACGGCGGCGCGCCGGCCAACTTCCTGGACGTGGGGGGCGGCACCACCGAGGAGCGCGTGGCCGAGGCCTTCAAGCTGATCCTCTCCGACGACAAGGTCGAGGGCGTGCTGGTGAACATCTTCGGCGGCATCGTGCGCTGCGACCTCATCGCCGAGGGTATCATCCGCGCCGTCGAGGAGGTGCACGTGGCCGTACCCGTGGTAGTGCGCCTGGAGGGCACCAATGTCGAGCGCGGGCGGCAGCTGCTTGCCAACAGCGGTCTAAACATCATCAGTGCCGAGGGGCTCACCGATGCCGCGCAGAAGGTCGTGGCGGCCGTGGGAGGTGCGCAATGAGCATCCTCGTCGACCGCAACACCCGTGTGATCTGCCAGGGCTTCACCGGCAAGCAGGGCACCTTCCACTCCGAGCAGGCCATCGCCTATGGCACGCAGATGGTCGGCGGCGTGACGCCGGGCAAGGGCGGACAGACCCACCTCGACCTGCCCGTGTTCGACACCGTGCATGACGCGGTGGCGGCGACCGGGGCGCAGGCCAGCATGATCTATGTGCCCGCGCCCTTCGCCGCCGACGCGATCCTCGAGGCCGCCGATGCCGGCATCCGCGTGATCGTCTGCATCACCGAGGGCATCCCGGTGCTGGACATGCTGCGCGTGAAGGCCGCGCTCGCCGGTTACCCGGATGCCGTGCTCATCGGCCCCAACTGTCCGGGTGTGATCACGCCGGGTGCCTGCAAGATCGGTATCATGCCGGGCGCCATCCACCAGCCGGGCCGCATCGGCATCGTCTCGCGCTCGGGCACGCTCACCTACGAGGCCGTGCACCAGACCACGCTCGCCGGGCTCGGGCAGTCCACCTGCGTGGGCATCGGCGGCGACCCGATCCACGGCATGAACTTCATCGACTGCCTGGCGCGCTTCGAGGAGGATCCGCAGACCGAGGGCATCATCATGGTCGGCGAGATTGGCGGCAGCGCGGAAGAGGATGCGGCGGCTTACATCAAGGCCCACGTCACCAAGCCGGTGGTGGCCTACATCGCGGGCGTCACCGCGCCCGCCGGCAAGCGCATGGGCCATGCCGGCGCCATCATCTCTGGCGGCCAGGGCACGGCCGAGCAGAAGTTCGCCGCGCTGGAGGCCGCCGGTGTGGCCACCGTGCGTTCACCCGCGCAGATGGGCGAGCGCATGCGCGAACTGCTCGGCGACTAGATGGGCCGCCGCCTGCGAATCGCGCTCGCCCAGCTCGACTTCCTGGTGGGCGATGTCGAGGGCAATGCGCGGAAGATCATCGCGGCGGCCGAGCGCGCCCGCGACGAGGACCGGGCGCGCCTGATCCTGTTTCCCGAGCTCGCGCTCACGGGCTATCCACCGGAAGACCTGCTCTACCGTCCCAGCCTGCTCGAGCGGGTGGAAAAGGCGCTGCACCACATCACCGAGACGGTGCGCGGCATCGACGTGCTGCTCGGCGCGCCGGTGGCCGAGGGCATGATGCTCTACAACGCCGCGCTCTACCTGCGCGACGGGCACGTGCTGGCCGAGTACCATAAGCACGTGCTGCCCAACTACGGCGTCTTCGACGAGCGGCGCTACTTTGCGCCGGGCACGCGACCCGCCGTGGTCGAACTCGACGGCATCCGCCTGGGGCTCACCGTCTGCGAGGACGTCTGGCACCCCGACCCCGCGAAGCTGGCCGCCGAGGCCGGGGCCGAGCTCATCCTCAACATCAACGCCTCGCCCTTTCACTGCGGCAAGCGCGACGAGCGCCTGCAGGCGCTGGGCGACCGCATCCGCGATACCGGTCTGCCCATCGTCTACGTGAACCTGGTGGGCGGTCAGGACGAGCTGGTGTTCGACGGCGAGTCCATGGTGCTGGGCGCCGACGGGGAGCCGCGGTTTCGCGCACCGGCCTTCGAGGAGGGCGTATATACCGTCGACGTGCACCTCGATGCCCGCGACCACGACGCCGAGCTCGCGCCGGTGCTTGCCCCCGAGGCGGCGATCTACAAGGCGCTGGTGCTGGGCGTGCGCGACTACGTGACCAAGAACGGCTTCAATGGCGTGGTGCTGGGACTGTCGGGTGGCATCGACTCGGCGCTCACCCTGGCCATTGCCGTGGACGCACTGGGCGCCGAGGCGGTGGAGGCGGTGATGATGCCCTCGCGCTATACCGCCGACATGAGCGTCAGTGATGCAAAGGCCCAGGCCCAGGCGCTGGGCGTGAAGTACCGCAACATCCCCATCGAGCCGGCCTTCACGGCCTTTCTCGGCATGCTGGCAGAGGAGTTTCGCGGCCTGCCGCGCGATACCACCGAGGAGAACATCCAGGCGCGCTGCCGCGGCATCGTACTCATGGCAATCTCCAACAAGACCGGCCGCATGCTGCTCACCACCGGCAACAAGAGCGAGATGGCGGTGGGCTATGCCACGCTCTACGGTGACATGGCCGGCGGCTTCGCCCCGCTCAAGGATGCGGCCAAGACGCTGGTCTATCGCCTGGCGCGCTACCGCAACGGCCTGCCGGGCGGGGCGGTGATCCCGGAGCGCGTGATCGAGCGCCCGCCGTCGGCCGAACTCGCACCGGATCAGGTGGACCAGGATTCGCTGCCGCCCTACGACATCCTCGATGGCATCCTCGAGCGCTTCGTCGAGCGCGACTGGTCGCTGTCGCAGATCGTCGCCGACGGCTACGACGAGGCCACGGTGCGGCGCGTGATGTCGATGGTGCTTAACAACGAATACAAGCGCCGGCAGGCGCCGCCCGGCGTGCGCATCACGCAGCGCGCCTTCGGCAAGGACCGGCGCTACCCGATCACCAGCGGTTACGGCCGCGGGATTTGACGCTAAGCTACAGATTCATCTTTTCGGAGGACGTGGAATGAAAAAGGTCGAGGCCATCATCAAGCCCTTCAAGCTCGAGGACGTGCGCGAGGCGCTCACCGACGCCGGTATCACCGGCCTGACCGCCACCGAGGTCAAGGGCTTTGGCCGGCAGAAGGGACACACCGAGCTCTATCGCGGCGCGGAGTACGTGGTCGATTTCCTGCCCAAGGTGAAGATCGAGCTGGTGGTGGATGACAGCGTGGTCGATACCTGCGTCGAGGCCATCTCCAGCGCCGCGCGCACCGGCAAGATCGGCGACGGCAAGATCTTCGTCACCCCGGTCGAGCGCGTGATCCGCATCCGCACCGGCGAGGAAGGGCCGGAGGCGATCTGAACAGGGTTTGCCACAGAGGATACAGAGGCCACAGAGGATGAGGGCGTTCTAGTTTCCTCTGTGACCTCTGTGGCGCATGGATTCTCGACCCCTCACGCAGAACGCCCCGCAGATGCGGGGCGTCGTTGTTTTTGCCTAGCCCGGATATTTCATGAAATCCACGCGCCCTCGCTAGCCTGTTGACCGCACACAGGTTTTTCTTCCGTCGACCGTATTCCCTGATACGGCGCTCCGTCAGAAAAACCCGTGTGCGATCAACATCCTGCGCGATCATCACGCGGATTCATGAAACATCCGGGCTAGTCGCGTTTTTCCACGATCTCGTCCATGTGTCGTCGCGGCGTCGGTTCGGGCAGCTCATCCGGGTAGCCGATACAGAGCAGGGCGATGGGTTCGAGGTCGTTGTCGAGGTCGAGCGTGCTGCGCAGGGTGGTGGGGTCGAACTGGCCGACCCAGGTGGAGGCCATGCCCGCGGCGACCACGGCGAGCTGAGCGTAGGCGGCGGCGATGGTGGCATCCTGGATGGCGAAGAGGTCGTGGCCGCGCTGGCCGTACTTCTGTTCCGAGCGCCCGGGCTCGGCGCAGAAGACGAGCACTACCGGGGCGGTGGCGATGAAGTCCTGGTTGGCGGCCACGGCGATCTGCTGGCGCAGGTCGGGATGGGTGATGGCGATGATGCGATAGGCCTGTAGGTCGCCGGCCGAGGGGGCGGCGATCGCCGTCTCCAGGATGGCATGCAGCTTGCCTTCTTCCACCGGCATGTCCGGCTGGTAGCGGCGCACCGAGTGACGGAGCCTCACGGTCCGGAAGAAATCCCACATCGGCCTTCCCCTCTCTTGTCTGTTCAGTCTCGCCCTTCCGTGGCGTAGCCCGGGTAGTTCATCTCCAGCACCCGGCGTGTGTCGTGTTCCAGATCCGTCATGCCGAGCTCCGCGTAGGCGCGCGCGAGCAGTGCCAGCGCCCGGGGCGTGACCTCGGCGCCCGGATAGGTCTCCAGTACGTACTGGCTGCGCTTGGCGACGGCGAGCCAGGCGCCGCGACGCACGTAGAAGTCGGCGACCTTGAGTTCGTACTCGGCCAGCTCGTTGCGCAGGAACACGCTGCGCTGGCGGGCGTCCGGGGCGTAGCGGCTGTCCGGGAAGCGCTGCACCAGGGTGGAGAAGTCGTTGAAGGCCTGCATCAGCGGCTGCGGGTCCATGTCGGACGGGTCGCGCTTGACGAAGCGGTCCATGAAGCTGCGGCCGCGACTGAAGTTGACCAGGCCCTTCAGGTAGTAGGCATAGTCCACGTGCGGGTGGCGCGGGTTGAGCTTGATGAAGCGGTCGGCTGCGGCGATGGCCGAGTCGGGCTCGTCGTACTTGTAATACGCATAGGCGATCTCGAGCTGGGCCTGCTGGGCGTAGCGGCCAAAGGGATAGCGCGCCTCCAGGGTCTCGAAGTAGTTGATCGCCTGCTCGTAGTTGCCGCGGTCGAGCTGGTCCTTGGCCTCGCTGTAAAGCCGTGCGGCCGACCAGCCGGCCGTGGGATCGGTCTCCATCGAGGCGCAGGAGGAGAGGAGCAGGGCGATGAGCAGGAAGAAAACGGCGCGCATGACTGTGGTCGGGCTCATGTATCGGCTAAAGTAACGAGCGCGCAGTATAACGCACAGTCGCGCGCCCCGTAACGCCAACCGGATTCCCTCACGTGCCGAATACCGAAACACTTTCCGCCACCATCCCCGACGAACTCGCCGGCGCGCGCCTGGACCAGGCGCTGGCGCAGGTCTTTCCGCAGTACTCGCGCAGCCGGCTCACGCAGTGGATCCGCGAGGGCAAGGTGATGGTGGACGGCCAGGCCATGAAGCCCAAGGAGGCGGTGGCCGGTGGCGAGCGGGTGCGGCTGGTGGCCGAGAGCATGCCGGCGGTGGAGGCGGTGGCGGCCGAGCCGATCCCGCTGGATATCGTCTACGAGGACGACGCGCTGCTGGTGCTCAACAAGCCGGCCGGACTGGTGACGCACCCGGCGGCCGGCAACTGGGCCGGTACGCTGCAGAACGCGCTGCTGCACCACGCCCCGGAGCTGGCCGGGGTGCCGCGCGCCGGCATCGTGCACCGGCTGGACAAGGAGACCAGCGGCCTGCTGGTGGTGGCGCGCACGCTCACTGCGCACAAGTCGCTGGTGGAGCAGCTGCAGGCGCGCACGGTGAGCCGCCAGTACCTGGCGCTGGTGCACGGACCTGTCGTCGCCGGCGGCACGGTGGAGGGCAACATCGGCCGCCACCCGGTGGACCGCAAGCGCATGGCGGTGGTGGCCGGCGGCAAGCCGGCCGTCACCCACTATCGGGTCGAGGCACGCTTTGCCCACCACACGCTGCTGCGCGTGAGCCTGGAGACCGGCCGCACGCACCAGATCCGCGTGCACATGGCCCATATCCAGCATCCCATCGTCGGGGACCCGGTCTATGGCGGGCGCGCGCGCGTGCCGGCCGGGGCCTCGGAGACCCTGCAGGCGGCGCTGCGCGGCTTTCGCCGCCAGGCCCTGCACGCCACGCGCCTGGAACTCGAACACCCGGTGACCGGCGAGCTGGTCGCCTGGGAGGCCCCCATGCCGGCGGATATGCAGGCGCTGGTGGATCTGCTTGCGACGGAGACACCGGCATGAGCGAGCGCTGCGCCATCCCGGCCGATCCCCGCTGGCTGCGGCCGGACTGGCCGGCGCCGGCGACGGTCTGCGCCGTGACCACGACCCGCCGCGGCGGCGTGAGCGCGCGCCCCTTCGACGCCTTCAACCTCGCCACCCACGTGGGCGACGAGCCGCAGGCCGTGGCCGCGAACCGACGCGCGCTGGCCGCGGCGCTGGGCCTGCCGGCCGAGCCCGTCTGGCTCGAACAGGTGCACGGGGCCGGGGTCGTGGATGCGGCCCGAACCCAGGGCATGTCCGCGGCCGACGCCTCGGTGGCCTTGGGCCCGCGGGCCGTCTGCGTGGTGCAGACGGCCGACTGCCTGCCGGTGCTGTTCTGCAGTCGCCGCGGCGACCGGGTCGGTGCGGCCCACGCCGGCTGGCGGGGCCTGGCCGGCGGCGTGCTGGAGGCCACCGTGGCGGCCTTGGACGTGGATCCCGGCGAACTGCTCGCGTGGCTCGGTCCGGCCATCGGCCCCGCGGCCTTCGAGGTCGGTGACGAGGTGCGCGCGGCCTTTCTGGCCGATGATGCAGGGAGCGCCGACTGTTTTTCGGTCAACCCCCGCGGCCGCTGGCAGGCCGACATCTTCGCCCTGGCCCGTCGCCGCCTGGCGCGCCTCGGCCTGCGCGAGGTCCACGGTGGCGGGCTGTGCACCTACACGGATGCCGCACGCTTCTACTCCTATCGCCGTGACCGCGACACCGGGCGCATGGCCAGCCTGATCTGGATCAGCACCCCGGCCTGAGGCCTGCGGCATACTGCCCACATTCACGAGAGGACAGACAGGGAGCCACATGAACGACTGGATCATGCTGACGGTAGTGGGTGCAGACCGCCCGGGCATCGTCGCGGCGCTCACCGAACGCCTGTTCGAGGCCGGCGCGCATCTGGGCGAGGCCTCGATGATGCGTCTGGGCAGCAGCTTTACCATCATGCTCATGGTGAAGAGCGAGGCCCCGCCCGGAACGCTCGCCGGGCTGCTCGAACCGCTGGCGCGGGACATGAACCTGCGTATCCATGTCGATCCGGTCGAGGGCGGTCTGCACCGTCACCTGGAGCCGGACGTGCGCATCACCGTGCACGGCGCCGATCGCGTCGGCATCGTCGCGCGCGTCACCGGCACACTGGCCGAGGCCGGGCTCAACATCCTCGACCTGGAATCCGACGTCGGCGGCAGCGTCGCGCACCCGATCTACATCATGGTCATCGAGGGCCAGGCCCGTCATGGCATCCGCGCGCTGGAACAGGTCGTCGAGCCGCTGCGTCGCGAAGGCATCGAGGTCGTCGTTCATGCCGTCGACACCCTGATCGGCTGACGCATGCCGGTACTCGAGATCCTGGAATACCCGGACGAGCGCCTCAAGCAGGTCTCCACGCCGGTCGAGCACTTCGATGCCGACTTCCAGCGCTTCGTCGACGACCTCGAGGAAACGCGCCTGGCCGGGCCCGGCGCGGTCGGTATCGCCGCCCCGCAGGTCGGCCGCTTCCAGCGCGTGGTCATCGTCGACGTGTCGAAGATGCGCAAGCCCGTGTCCAATCACGGCCATCTCGTGCTCGTGAATCCCGAGATCACCGACTGGGACGGCCACGCGATGGGGCGCGAGGGCTGTCTCTCCGTGCCCGACTACACGGGCAACGTCATCCGTGCCGAGCGCATCCACCTGAGCGCGCAGGATCGACACGGTGCGCCCATCGAGTTCGACATGGAAGGTTTCGAGGCCCGCGCCGTGCAGCACGAGATCGATCACCTGGATGGGCGCCTGTTCCTGGATCGCGTGGTCAGCCGACGCAGCGATGTGTTTCGGCGCAAGGTTTATAAAAAATCGTAGGAGCGCTGCAAGGCGCGATGTCCATGTAGGGAGAAGCGAGCCGCCTCTTGATCGAGGCTTGCTGCGCTCCTACAAGTATCCCCTTCCCTTGAAATGCCCCGATAGCACCCCTATCTGAGGGGTATCCGAAGTTTCGACCCAAGGGGTTTTGTCTCATGCGAATGGATCGTCTGACCAGCAAGTTCCAGCTGGCGCTGCAGGATGCGCAGTCGCTGGCGATTGGCAAGGATCACCCGTTCATCGAGCCGGTGCACCTGATGATCGCCCTGCTCGACCAGGATGGCGGCTCGCTGCGCCCGCTGCTCGCGCAGGCGGACGTGAACGTGAACCTGCTGCGCTCGCAGCTCGGCGAGGCGCTGGAGAAGCTGCCGCAGGTCGAGGGCGCGGCCGGCGAGGTGCACATCTCCAACGACCTCGGTCGCCTGCTTAACCTCACCGACAAGCTGGCCCAGGACCGCAAGGACGCCTACATCTCCTCCGAGCTGTTCGTACTCGCCGCGCTGGAGGACAAGGGTGCGGTCGGCCAGCTGCTGAAGGAGGCCGGTGCCACCAAGGGCGCGCTGGAGCAGGCCATCGACAAGATGCGCGGCGGCCAGAGCGTGGACGATCCCAATGCCGAGGAACAGCGCCAGGCGCTGGAGAAGTACACCATCGACCTCACCGAGCGTGCCGAACAGGGCAAGCTCGACCCGGTGATCGGCCGCGATGAGGAGATCCGCCGCGCCATCCAGGTGCTGCAGCGCCGCACCAAGAACAACCCGGTGCTGATCGGTGAGCCCGGCGTGGGCAAGACCGCCATCGTCGAGGGCCTGGCCCAGCGCATCGTCAACGGCGAGGTACCCGAGGGCCTCAAGCACAAGCGCGTGCTCTCGCTGGACATGGGCGCGCTGCTGGCCGGCGCCAAGTTTCGCGGCGACTTCGAGGAGCGCCTCAAGGCCGTGCTCAATGACATCGCCAAGCAGGAAGGCAACATCATCCTGTTCATCGACGAGATCCACACCATGGTGGGCGCGGGCAAGGCCGAGGGCGCGATGGACGCCGGCAACATGCTCAAGCCCGCGCTCGCGCGCGGCGAGCTGCACTGCCTGGGCGCGACCACGCTGGACGAGTACCGCAAGTACATCGAGAAGGATGCCGCGCTCGAGCGCCGCTTTCAGAAGGTGCTGGTGGACGAGCCGACGGTGGAGGACACCATCGCCATCCTGCGTGGCCTGAAGGAACGCTACGAGGTGCATCACGGCATCGAGATCACCGACCCGGCCATCGTCGCTGCGGCCACGCTCTCGCACCGCTACATCACCGACCGGCAGCTGCCGGACAAGGCCATCGACCTCATCGACGAGGCCGGCTCGCGTATCCGCATGGAGATCGACTCCAAGCCCGAGGAGATGGACCGCATGGACCGCCGTCTCATCCAGCTGAAGATCGAGCGCGAGGCGCTGAAGAAGGAGACCGACGAGGCCTCGAAGAAGCGCCTGCAGCACCTGCAGGACGAGATCGACCAGCTGGAGCGCGAGTACGCCGACCTCGAGGAGGTCTGGCACTCGGAGAAGGCCGCCCTGCAGGGCACCACGCACGTCAAGGAGGAGCTGGAACGCGCGCGCATCGAGCTGGATACCGCCCGGCGTGCGGGCGACCTCGCGCGCATGTCGGAGCTGCAGTACGGGCGTATTCCCGAGCTGGAGAAGCAGCTCGAGGTGGCCGCGCAGGCCGAGACCCAGGAGACGCACCTGCTGCGCAACAAGGTCACGGACGAGGAGGTGGCCGAGGTGGTCTCGCGCTGGACCGGTATCCCCGTGTCCAAGATGCTCGAGGGCGAGAAGGAAAAGCTGCTGCGCATGGAAGAGGCGCTGGGCAACCGCGTGGTCGGGCAGGACGAGGCGGTCAAGGCCGTCGCCAATGCCATCCGCCGCTCGCGCGCGGGCCTGGCCGACCCGAACCGCCCCAACGGTTCGTTCCTGTTCCTCGGTCCCACCGGCGTGGGCAAGACCGAGCTGACCAAGGCGCTGGCGGCGTTCCTGTTCGATACCGAGGAGGCCATGGTGCGCATCGACATGTCGGAGTTCATGGAGAAGCACTCCGTGGCGCGGCTCATCGGCGCACCGCCTGGCTATGTCGGCTATGAAGAGGGCGGCTACCTCACCGAGGCCGTGCGTCGCAAGCCGTACTCGGTGATCCTGCTCGACGAGGTGGAGAAGGCGCACCCGGACGTGTTCAACGTGCTGCTGCAGGTGCTCGACGACGGGCGGTTGACCGACGGCCAGGGCCGCACGGTGGACTTCCGCAATACCGTCATCGTCATGACCTCGAACCTCGGCTCGCAGGTGATCCAGGAGATGGCCGGCGAGGAGAAGTACGCGGCGATGAAGGATGCGGTGATGGAGATCGTTGGCACCCACTTCCGTCCCGAGTTCATCAACCGTGTCGACGAGACGGTGGTGTTCCACCCGCTGGGCCGCGAGCAGATCCGTGCCATCACGGGCATCCAGCTCGACTACCTGCGGGCCCGGCTGGCCGATCGTGACATGGGGCTCGAGATCTCCGACGAGGCCCTGGATCGCCTGGGCGAGGCCGGTTTCGATCCGGTGTACGGCGCGCGCCCGCTCAAGCGCGCCATCCAGCACCAGCTCGAGAACCCGCTGGCCCAGCAGATCCTCTCCGGTGCGTTCGCGCCAGGCGACACCATCGTGGTGTCCGTAGAGGGCGACGCGCTCGTCTTCGGCAAGCGCTGAGGCGGCCCCGCACCAGGTCGTCAGGCAACCGGGCGCGACCGTAACAGGCGCGCCCGGTTTGCATGCAGCAGCCGGTTGGCATAATCCCGCAACGGGATGTGCATACGCCGCCCGAGCGTGAGTGCCGCATTCAGAAAAGCGCGGCTGTCGACGTCCGGCAGGCCGTCGCGAAAGCACAGGGCGATCTGGTTGCCGCCCGGTACCGAGAGCGTGAGGACTGCCCCGTCAAAGCTCGTCTCCAGTACCCGTTGGTGATCCCGCGTTTCTTCGAAGGTGGTATCCCACCGATTGATCACCAGCACGCCGCGCGGCGCGAGTGCCTCATGGCACAGGCTCAGGAACAGTGCGTCCGTCTGCTGTGCGTCCATGCCGCCCTCGTGAAACAGGTCGGTGAAGAGGACGTCTACCGGCCGCTCGCGTGTGGCCAGGTGGTTGAGGGCGTCGTCCACGTGCAGGGTGAGGCGCGGGTCTTCGGGCAGGGCGAACCATGCGCGCGCCACCTCGATCACGGCCGCACGCCGTTCCACCGCCTCGAGCTGGATGGCCTCGCGGTGGGCGAGCAGGGCGTGCACCATGCTGCCGGCCCCGACCCCGAGCAGCAGGGCGTGCGCATCCTCCGGCGCGAATAGGAGGCCCAGCATCATCGCCTGCGTATAGGGAAACAGCAGCCGCGCCGGGTCGTCCAGCCACTGGCTGCTCTGCTCGGTCGCCTCGCCGAAGGCCAGCACACGCCGGTTGCCGTCCTCCAGCACGCGGATCGGACCTTCGTCGTCATGGGTCTCGTAGATGGGGATGCCGAATACGGGCATGGGGCAGGATCGACTGTCGCCAGGGCAAGGGGCGATTCTAAATCAAAAGCGGTTTTGCCACAGGCGCGAGATGCCATTGTGGGCACTGTGCCCGTGACACATGGAATCTTTTTGTCTTCCCGGGCACCAATACCACATGACACCACCCGCGATGGGGTTACACTGGCGTCGGGCGCCTCTGGCGTTTTACACTGGCCCGACCTGAAGCAGATGCAAGGCCCGATAGAACCATGAGTGAAATGCAGCTTTCCCCGAAGATGCTCGAGGACGTGCAGGCGGCCATCAGCGCCCACGATCCCGCCGCCAGTGACGACGTGATCACGGTGCAGTATCTGGCCGCCCTGCAGGGCATGATGCTCGCGCAGATGTCGATGCCGCAGGCGCAGCGCGAGGACATCGCCAGCCAGCTGGCGGACTTCACGCGCCACGTGCTCAGTGAGATGTCCCGCCCACCGGCCCCGCCGCCGCAGCAGGAGGCTTTCGGCATCTGGAAGCCGGGGAAGTCCTGATACAGCCATGATGCACCGTTTCCGCAAACCGCTGTGCTGGGCGCTGATCGTGGCGCTGGTGTGGCTGTTGCCGCCGATGGCGGGGTTTGCGGCGGTGGATCTGGCCGGCGGCACGAACGATGCCGTCGACGCCGACCCGCATGCCAGCCATCACGGCCACCTGGCCGCCGATCCGGCGCTGGCATCCGCGGCAGACCACGCCTGCTGTGACGATGCCGTCGAGACCGTGACGGCCTGCCCCTGCAGTGCCGATGGCTGCGCCGGCTGCTCGATGACCTGCCACCTCTTCGTCTCCCTGCCCGGTCCGTTGCCGGGCATCGATGCCCCCGCCACGGGGGAGCGCGTCCCGGCGCGTCCCGTTTCCGCCTTCGATTTCCACCCCCGCGTCCTCCTGGAACCGCCCAGGACCTGAGCACGCCGGCGGCGTCCGTCCGCCCGTGTCCATGACCTGAAGGCCGTTGTTCAACCAGGGGGAGGCTCCCGTGAAAATGCCGTTCGATACCGTTGTTGCGCGCGCCGCGAGGCCGGCGCTGCTGTTGTTGCTGGGCGTGTTCGTCGCGGCCCTGGCGGGCTGTGACCGGGCCCCCGTGCCCAGCGAGTCACTCGAAGCCACGCTCGATGACACACCGGAAGCGCACGTGACGAAACATCTCGATCCTACTTACGTGTGCCCGATGCACCCGCAGATCGTGCGTGACGAGCCCGGCAACTGCCCGATCTGCGGCATGGCGCTGGTGCGCCAGGAGCCCACGGCGGGCGACGGACCGATGCCGTCGGTGACGGTCGATGCGCGCACCATGCAGAACATGGGATTGCGCACCGCCGAGGTCGAGCGCGACACCCTATGGAAGTACATCGAGACCGTCGGCTATGTCGACTACGACGAGAACCGGGTGACCCACGTGCACCCGCGCGCCACGGGCTGGGTGGAACGACTGCATGTGACGGCCGTGGGCGACCGGGTGAAGAAAGGCGAGGTGCTGCTGGAACTGTACTCGCCGGAGCTGGTTCAGGCCCAGGAGGAACTGCTTATTGCCCTGCGCAGCGACTCGTCCCGGCTCACCGGGCAGCGGCGCGACTCGCTGGTCAACTCGGCGCGTGAGCGCCTGCGTCTGGTGGGGGTACCGGAGTCGGTGGTCGAGCGCGTGATCCGTACCGGGGAGGTGCTGCGTACCGTGCCTCTGGTCGCGCCGCGCACCGGGGTGGTCACGGCCATCGGGCTGCGCGACGGGATGTATATCACGCCCGCCAACGAGCTCTACACCATCGCCGACCTGTCCAGCGTCTGGGTGCAGGTGGACGTGTTCGAGCACCAGCTCGACTGGGTGGCCGCCGGCCGCCCGGCCGACATCCGCGTGGCGGCACTGCCGGGCCGGGAATGGGAAGGTGAGGTGGAGTACATCTACCCGACGCTGGAACCGCGCACCCGCACCCTGCGCGCGCGGCTGCGGTTCGACAACCCCGAGGGCGTGCTCAAACCCAACATGTTCGCCGACGTGGTGATCTACGGCGGGCCCCGGCGCGACGTGGTGGTGATCCCCCGCGAGGCAGTGATCCCGACGGCCGACGGGGCGCGGGTGGTGAAGGTGCTGGAAGACGGCAGCTTCCAGCCCGTCGAAGTCAGCATCGGCATGCTGAGCGGCGAGCGGGTGGAGGTGCTCGAAGGTCTCGAGCCGGGCGAGCGCATCGTCGCCTCGGGGCAGTTCCTCATCGACTCCGAGAGCAACCTGCAGGCGAGCTTCCGGCGCATGAGTGCGCCGGCCGACACGCCGGCGAATCCGCATGCCAACCACTGACGGGAGACGGACATGCTGAACCGTATCATCGTCTGGTCGGTGCAGAATCGCCTGCTGGTGCTCATCCTCACCGGCCTGCTGCTGGTCTGGGGTCTGGTGTCGCTGCGCCAGACGCCGCTGGATGCCATCCCCGATCTTTCGGACACGCAGGTCATCATCAAGACCACCTTTGCCGGGCAGTCGCCTTACGTGGTGGAGGACCAGGTCACCTACCCGATCTCCACCACCATGCTGTCGGTGCCGGGCGCGACCGACGTGCGTGGTTATTCGTTCTTCGGCGATTCCTACGTGTACGTGATCTTCGAGGACGGCACCGACCCCTACTGGGCGCGCTCGCGCGTGCTGGAATACCTCAACCAGGCGGCCTCCCAGTTGCCACCCGGCGTCGAGCCACGGCTCGGGCCGGATGCCTCCGGCGTGGGCTGGGTATACCAGTACGCGCTGGTGGACCGCAGCGGGGGGCACGATCTTGCCCAGCTGCGCTCCCTCCAGGACTGGTTCCTCAAATTCGAGCTGCAGACCGTGCCGGGGGTGGCCGAGGTGGCCACCGTGGGCGGCATGGTGCGCCAGTACCAGGTGGTGGCCGACCCCGACCGGCTGCGCGCCCTGGGGATCCCGCTGGCGCAGGTGCGCCAGGCCATCGCCGCCGGCAACCAGGAGGTCGGTGGCTCGGTGATCGAGCTGGGCGAGGCCGAGTACATGATCCGCGCCAGGGGTTACCTGCGCGGTGTCGCGGACATCGAGATCATCCCGGTGGGCGTGCACCCGGATGGCACGCCCATCCTGGTGCGCGACATCGGCGACGTGCGCATCGGGCCCGAAATGCGTCGCGGCATCGCGGAGCTCGACGGCGAGGGCGAGGTGGTGGGCGGCATCGTGGTGATGCGCCACGGCGAGAACGCGCTCAGGGTGATCGAGGGCGTGAAGCGCAAGCTCGACGAGATCGCCCCCGGCCTGCCGGCGGGCATCGAGGTGGTCACCACCTACGATCGCTCTGCGCTCATCCAGCGCGCGGTGGATAACCTCGCCACCAAGCTCGTCGAGGAGTTCATCGTCGTCGCGCTGGTCTGTGTGGTGTTCCTGTTTCACCTGCGCTCGGCGCTGGTGGCCATCGTCAGCCTGCCGCTCGGGATACTGGCCGCCTTCATCGTCATGAACGCGCAGGGCATCAACGCCAACATCATGTCGCTGGGTGGCATCGCCATCGCCGTGGGGGCGATGGTGGATGCGGCGATCGTCATGATCGAGAACGCGCACAAGCACCTGGAGCGCTGGCATCGCGCCAACGCCGGCAGGCCGAATGCAAACGAGCACTGGGGCATCATTACGCGGGCCTCCACCGAGGTGGGGCCGGCGCTGTTCTTCTCGCTGCTCATCATCACCCTGAGCTTCGTGCCCGTGTTCACGCTGGAGGCGCAGGAAGGACGCCTGTTCTCGCCGCTGGCCTTCACCAAGACCTACGCGATGGCCGCCGCCGCGGGGCTCGCGGTGACCCTGATCCCGGTGCTCATGGGGTATTTCATCCGCGGGCGCATACCCAGCGAGGAACGCAACCCGCTCAACCGCTGGCTGATCCGCCTGTACCGCCCGGCGCTGGCGGCGGTCCTGCGCCGTCCGCTGCTCACCCTGGTGATCGCGGGGCTGCTGATGCTCTCGGTGCTGCTGCCGTTGAGCCGCCTTGGTACCGAGTTCATGCCCGAGCTCGACGAGGGTGACCTGCTGTACATGCCCACCACCTTGCCGGCCGTGTCCATCGGCAAGGCGGGCGAGCTCCTGCAGCAGACCGACCGGCTCATCGCGAGCATCCCGGAGGTGGAGCGCGTGTTCGGCAAGATCGGACGCGCCGATACCGCCACCGATCCCGCACCACTCACCATGATCGAGACCACCATCCTGCTCAAGCCGCGCGACCAGTGGCGTGAGGGCATGACACTGGAAAAGCTGATCGAGGAGCTGGATCGCACCGTGAAGTTCCCAGGGCTCACCAACGCCTGGGTGCAGCCGATCAAGACGCGCATCGACATGCTGGCCACCGGCATCAAGACGCCGGTGGGCATCAAGGTCGCGGGGCCGGATCTCGAGGTGATCGAGGCGGTCGGTCGCGAGATCGAGCGTGTGCTGGCCGAGGTGCCGGGCACGGCGTCGGTGTATTCCGAGCGCGTGGCCGGCGGGCGCTACGTGGAGATCGTGCCGGATCGCGTGGCCGCCGCCCGCTACGGGCTCAACATCGGCGATATCAACACGATTGTCGCCGCCGCGGTCGGTGGCGTGAACGTGACGACCTCGGTGGAGGGGTTGGAACGCTACCCGGTGAACCTGCGCTACCCGCGCGAACTGCGCGACAACCTGGAACGCCTGCAGGAACTGCCCATCGTCACGCCCACGGGCGCGCAGATCCCGCTTTCGCGTGTGGCCGACGTCCTGATCGTCGACGGTGCGCCGATGCTCAAGAGCGAGAACGCGCGTATCAACGGCTGGACCTTCGTCGATATCCGCGACCGGGACCTGGGGCGATACATCGAAGAGGCGCAAGCCGTCGTGCGCGAGCAGGTGCAGCTGCCGCCCGGCTATTCCATTACCTGGTCGGGCCAGTACGAGTACATGCTGCGCGCCAAGGAGAGGCTGATGCTCGTCGTCCCGCTGACGCTGGTCATCATCTTCGTGCTGCTGTACCTGACGTTTCGCAGCGTCGGCACGGCGCTGTTCATGATGCTCACCCTGCCATTCGCGCTCATCGGCGGGTTCTGGCTACTGTGGCTGCTGGGCTACAACCTGTCGATCGCGGTGGGGGTCGGGTTCATCGCCCTGGCCGGCGTGGCCGCCGAGTTCGGCGTGGTGATGCTGCTGTATCTGGAAAACGCGGTGAAGGACCGCGCGCAGCGCGACGGGCTGGGCAACCTGGCCGACTTCGAGGCGGCGATCATGGAGGGCGCGGTGCAGCGCATCCGCCCCAAGGCCATGACCGTGGCTACCATCATGGCCGGACTGCTGCCCATCATGATCGGTACCGGCACCGGGTCCGAGGTCATGCAGCGTATCGCCGCGCCCATGGTGGGCGGCATGATCACAGCGCCGCTGCTGTCATTGTTCGTCATCCCCGCCGTGTATTACCTGTGGCGGGGGAGGCAGTACCGCAAGAGTGAGGCGTCGTGAGCGCCCGTTTTCACGAGGAGGCACGAATCATGCGTTTGATCCGGTTGTTTGGCGTTCTGCTGATGGCGCTGGGAGTCTCTGCCTGTGGCGGGCAGGACGAACCGGGCCGCACCGGCAATGAGCGTGGCGCCACCGTGCAGGCCGAGTCGCGCGTCATCGCCACCCGCTGGTACAGCGAGGACCAGGTGCGTCGTGGAGCGGCCGTGTTCGAACAGAACTGCGCCGTCTGCCATGGGGCCGGTGCCGAGGGCGCGGATAACTGGCAGTACCGCGGCCCGGACGGCAAGTTCCCGCCCCCGCCGCTCAACGGCACGGCCCACGCGTGGCATCACCCGCTGGCGCAATTGTTTCACATGGTGAAGAACGGCACCCAACCAGCCGGCAACATGCCGGCCTGGGGCGGCACACTGAGCGACGAGGAGATGATCGCGGCCATCGCATGGTTCCAGTCGCTGTGGCCCGACGAGGTGTATCAGGCCTGGTTCGAGATGGAGATGCGCGTGCGTGCGCAGGACAACCGAGGAGTGAGCAAGTGATGGAAGTGATACCCAACTGGCACCCGATGTTCGTGCACTTTACCGTCGCCCTGTTCGTTGCGGCGTGGCTGTTCTTCATGCTGTCGACGCTGGTCGCTACCCGCCATGGCGCCCTGCGGACGCAGTGGCATGGTACGGGGCGCTGGACACTGTGGCTGGGCGCCCTGGTGACCCTGGGCACGTTGCTCGCGGGCTGGGATGCCTACAATACGGTTGATCATGACACGCCCTCTCACGAAGCCATGACCGAACACCGCAACTGGGCACTGGTGACGACGGGCGTCTTCGCGCTGCTTGCCGCCTGGGCCGCGTGGCGCGCCTGTGCAGGGCGGAGCGAAGGCCTGGTTTTTCTAGTGACTCTTACCCTCGCCATTGCGTTGCTGACGGCGACGGCCTCGCGCGGTGGCGAACTGGTGTACCGATACGGAATCGGGGTGGTGGCGTTGCCCGATACCGACGCCCATGATCATGCGGGACACGACCATGAGCACGATGGGAATGACGCATCAGCGAATCACCACGATCATGATATGCGTGACGAGATTGCGCCACATGATCATGGCGCGTCTGCTGTCGACGCCCCTGCTCACGACCACGATCACCATGATCACGCGCATTAGGTTTTTGCCTTTTCAGGTCAGGCGCAGGAGGGGCAAGCCTGAGCACCGCCTGATTCGACATTCAACCCAGCAACACTGCTAAAGGAGTGAATTATGTACGGATTCTCAACCACACTGACCGGTTCCTTTAACGAGGCCTGCAACACGGTCGTGGAGAAACTGAAGGACGAAGGCTTTGGTGTGCTGACCGAGATCGACGTTGCGGCTACGCTCAAGGCCAAGCTCAATATCGATACGCGTCCCTACAGGATCCTCGGGGCCTGCAACCCGCCACTGGCTCACCAGGCACTGACCGCCGATCCGGACATCGGCCTGCTGCTGCCCTGCAACGTGGTGGTGCGCGAGGAAGAGAACGGCGAGATCACCGTGGCCTTTATGGACCCCGAAGCGGTGCTCGGCATCGTCAACAAGCCCGAGGTGAGTGAGCTGGGGCGCCAGGTCAGGGCGAAGCTGGAAAATGTCCGCCAGGCCCTGGTCGAGACCCGGGCCGATCAGGGCGGGAATATCGGCTAAACTCAGGAGTCCGGTGGCGGGGCTATCCCTGCCGCCGGACCCCGAGGGAGTGTGACGGCATATCGAGCCAGGGGAGGCCGTATACGGTGAGCAACATCGGTCGACAAGGTGGCGCAGGTGGTGTGCGCGGGCGCGGGCCTGCATGGATCCTGCTGGCCTGGATGCTGGCCGTTGTCCAGCCCTGGCTCATGCTTTGCTGCGAACCGGCGCACGCCGGGCCCGACTCGGCTGCGCCAGCGGTGTCGGCCGTGAAGGAGCATCCCGCGCCCCATGATGAATCGGGCTGCGACCCGGCCGAGACCTGGCTGATCGAGCAGGGTGTCGCCAAGTTCGACAAGTCCGGGTTCCTCGATCTACCCCCGCTGCGTCATTTCGTCGCATACCGGCCTGTGTCGACCGGCGCGCACGTCGGCGCCCGCCCGCTTGCCATCGCGTCGTCCGGGCGCGATCAGTACCTGCGAACACACCGCCTGCGGCTATGAGTTCATCTGCACGGGACCTGTCCGTGCGACTCTCTCTGACACCGTTCTCGTCTCGGGGGTGATCCCCCCTTCAGTGGGGTGCCCTGCGCATTCCACGTCTCACATCGTCAACCTATGGAGGGTGACCTGATGAATAATCGATACGTCTACCTGATCTCTGGCCTCAGGGCCTTGCTCCTGGCGACGCTCCTGTTCCTGCCACTGTCGGCGATCGCGCACGGCCCGATGATGGGTGGCGGCATGATGGGCCTCGACGACGATGCCGACTACGGCATGACTCAGGGTCCATGCCCGGGATTCGGCATGGGTTACGGCCGCGGCATGGGCATGATGGGCGGTATGGGCTATGGCCATGGTCCGGGCATGATGGGCGGCATGGGCTACGGCATGGGGTATGGCCTGCAGCAGCTCGAACTCACCGATGCCCAGCACGAGAAGATCGGCCAGATCCAGCAGCGTATGCGCAAACAGCAGTATGAACGCATGGGCGCCATGATGGAGGCCCGCGAAGCGATGCAGCTGGAGATGCTCAAGGATCAGCCCGATCCAGAGGCGGTGGCGCGCGCCCATGAGAAGGCCAGCGCCATACGCCGCGAGATGCTCAAGTCGCACATCGAGGCGCGCAACGAGATGCGCGGCGTGCTGAGCGAGGAGCAGCGTGAACGCATGCGTGGCATGGGTGGCATGATGTGGTAACGCGTACGGCGGCGCGTCATACGATGCGCCGCCTTTTGTTGGCCTGCGGTCGCGGGCCGGGGAGGTCCTGTGTGGTCTGATGGTGTAATGGGATTCGGGCACGGTCTGTTCGGCCCCTTCATGCTGGTGGTATGGGTGATACTGATCGTCCTGATCGTGGTCGCGCTGCGATTTCTGTTGGGCACGGGCCGTGCCGGCGGGGGCGAGGACATCGGGGAGCGGCGAACGCCGCTGGACGTCCTGCAGGATCGTTATGCGCGGGGCGAGATCGATGACGAGGAGTATGAGCGGCGTCGGCGGAAACTGGCTGGCGAGTGAGGCGGGGATGGATTTGCTGCTATGATTCCGGCCTGTTCAATCGGTTTCGAAAAGGTGCATCATGAAAGTCGACATGGGTGACGAAGGTCTGAATATTCTGGATGTGAGCCGCGACCAGGTGGCCCTGCTGGCCGAGGCGCTGAAGGAATCCCCCAACCAGCAGTTCATGGACGATCCGGACCTGCGCAAGCTCTACAAACTGCTGTCGGTGCTCCAGTCCGACCTGTGGGACGACATGACCAGCGGCAAGTTCGACTTCTCGGCCTACAAGCGGCAATAGCGCGCCTGCGGGTCTGTCCGTCACCGGCCGGGCTCGATAGAAACCTTTCATATTGTGTGCTATTTAATCGATGTCCCTACCGTATCGAGGAAAGCCGCTCATGAGAATGACTACCGCCGGATTCGCATTGCTTGCCGCTGTGGGTGTGTCGTCGGCGCAGGCCGCGGAATGGACGACCCTGCCGTTCAAGGACCCGTCATGGAGCCCGGACTTCACTCTGGCACTGACCGTGGGTTCGATGGATCCCGACGTCGATGGCGTGGACAGCGGTACCGCCACGGGCGCGCAGCTGTCGCTGAACTGCCCCTAGTTCAAGCCGCCCCGGGGCATGATCCGCCAGCAGTTCAACTATAACCGTTTCGACGAGGACGGCCTGGAGATCGCCACGCTGGAGATGAATCCCCGCTATTACATGGGCGAGGGTGACCTGACCTTCGGCGTGGGTCCGGGCATCGGCTACGTCTGGGCCGAGGCCGATGCGGCTGGCGTGGACGAGGGCATGTGGGCGCTGCAACTCGGGGCTGACATCGAATACCGCAGGGGCGCCCTGTATCTCGGAGCGGGCACGCGCTATCAGCTCACGCAGGATGAGGAGCTGGGCAACACCGGCGAGAAGGGCGTGGACAACGGGCTGAGTACGGTCAAGGTCGGCGTGAATTTCTAGATGCTGGCCGGCGGGGTGCACCCGCATCTTCCCCAGCGATCACCACAAACCCACGGGCCGCCATCGCGGCCCGTTTTCCTTTTCAGGCGCCGCTGATCAGGCGGCGGTTTTCTGTTCCCCCTGGGTGAGGCGCAGGAAACCGCCCAGTGCCAGCAGCAGCACGCTGGCGCTGATCACGATGGCAACCGGGTAATAGAGGTTGCCGGCCATCTCGAGCTGGCTGTACTTGATCACCATGATCAGTCCTTCGAGCACCAGCGCGATGCAGACCACGGCGACAAAGCGCGTGATCGAGCGACGCACGGCCTGGAACATGCAGCCTCCGCCGTCGGCCGAGTATTCCTTGCTGATGCCGATGCCGAGCTCGAAGGTGGCCAGGGAGATCACGGCGGTGTTGATGGATTTGACCAGCCCGGAGATCAGTGCGCCTTCGCTGCCGAAGGCCTGGGTGAACTGAACGATGGCGACTACCGCCAGTGACACGGACAGGGTCAGGAACAGCGTCGAGAACATGATGGCAATGAGGCTGCGGAGCATGCCCAGGTGGTGGGATACACCACGGGTACGTTCCGGTTCGGATGTCAGGTCGAGTGGATTGGTCAGCATGATGGTCACTCCTTGCAGTTCTTGTCGTAATTGGGCAGGTGTCCTGTCGAGGTAAGAACGCCGGTGTGCCGGTCGGTTCGGTACCCCCGTGTGACGCCCCTCACAGGCAGCGATGTCGGCGTGGGGATTTGTGAGCGTGGCCACAGGTCGCTAGCCGATGGGGGGCTAAAAGAGGTCTGGCGGTATCGGAATGTCCCGACGCTGACGCCGTGAGGGATGGGTGACAGACCGGGCACTTCGGTCAACGCACTGGCATCAAGCCTTCATACCCCTGTCACCTGGTCCCCGGACAATCACCTTCCCACGCAGCGAGCAAATCGGAGGGATTATGTTTCAGCAGACGCAGACTACCCTGCCGGCCAGTCACCCGGCCCGCGAGGCACGGACGGCCGGGCTGGCCGCCAAGGCCATGTGGATGTCCCATCGCGAGATTCGCCTGGTGCAGGCGGCGCTGGGCGAGGAACCCTGTTGCGGCACGGACCAGCGCCTGGCCTGCGAAAAGGCCGACTGTCCCTGGGAACGGCGCTGCAAGGGCAGCCTTGCCGAGTGGCTGCGCTAGTGTCCTGTCACGCGTCTTAATGACGCGTGACAGGACACCCGTTACTGATTCTCCGATTTCGATATCCGCGCGAGCAGCGCGTCCAGCGTCCGCGTGGAGAGCAGCCGGCGCAGGGTGCCGAAGAGGTAGGTGGGGAAGGTGACGTAGTAGCGCGCCCGGGGACGGCGGTGCTCCAGGGCGTGAACGACCTTTTTCAGCACTGCCTCCGGCGGCAGTGTGAACGGTGCCGCCGGCCCCTCCTTGGTCAGGCGCCGGATCGCGCCCTGGTATTTCTCCCGCCAGACACTGCGCTCGGTGTCGATGTTGGCCTTGAGCTTTTCGAAGGCATTTGCGCGAAAACGGCTCTCGATGGGGCCAGGCTCGATCAGGCTGACATGGATACCGGAGCCGCGCAGCTCCAGGCGCAGGGTGTCGGAGAGCCCCTCGATGGCGAACTTGCTGGCGTTGTAGGCCCCGCGAAACGGCAGGGCGACCAGGCCCAGCACCGAGCTGTTCATGACGATGCGGCCGTGGCCCTGCCGGCGCATCACCGGAATCACCCGGTTGGTGAGCTCCAGCCAGCCGAGCACGTTGGTCTCGAACTGCTCGCGCAGCACCTCCCGACGCAGGTCCTCTACCGCACCCGGCTGCCCGTAGGCGCCATTGTTGAATAGGGCATCCAGTTGACCGTCGGTGCGGGCCAGCACCTCGTTGACGGCCAGGGCGATGGAGTCGCTGTCGGCCAGGTCGAGCTGCAGCGCCTCGAAGCCCTCCGCGCCGAGCCGCACGACGTCCTCGGCCCGGCGGGCGGTGGCGAACACGCGCCAGCCGCGAGCCCTGAGGCCGCGGGCCACGCACAGGCCGATGCCGGAGGAGCAGCCGGTGATGAGGATGCTGCGGTCGACCACCGGGGCAGGCTCAGTAGGTCAGCGTCAGCACGCCGTCCTCGGCGGCCTCGCTGATGAAGGCGGCGCCGCCGCGCGGGCCGTCGAGTTCGGGGATGGCATTGGTCTCGTTCAGCTCGTTCTCGTCCATTGCACCCGCGCAGACATAGAACTTTGCCCCCGCCTCGTGGGCGTCCTGCATGAAGGAGTAGAGGGACTTCTCGCCCGCCGTGCCGGGGTACAGGGCGTCGGCGAAGCCCCTGACCAGGAACTTGGCGCTGGGCCCGGCGAAGTAGATCTCCACCTCCATGTCCATGGCGGCGGCCACCGTGGCCTGGAAGAACGGTGCACCGAGTGTGCCCGGGCGTTCCGGATTGACGTTCAGCAGCATGATGATGAGCTTTTCGGCCATGGATCCCCCTTAGATGTTGCGAGCGAGGGGGCAGAAACCATTGGAAAAGTGCAACGCCGCCCTCATATAATTGGGCGCTAATATTGGCGTATTTTCGGAGAAATGGGAAATGCCGATCTACGAATATCAGTGCGAAGCCTGTGACGAGCAGATGGAAGCCATGCAGAAGATGAGCGACCCGGCGCTGACGGATTGCCCGAAGTGCGGCAAGCCGGCGCTCAGGAAGCTGATCTCCGCGGCCGGATTCCGCCTGAGCGGCGGCGGCTGGTACGAGACCGACTTCAAGACCGGCAGCAAGAAGAACGTGGCCGAGAGCAGCTCGTCCGGCGACTCCGGCGGTGGTCATGCCTGCGGTTCCGGCGGGTGCGGCAGCTGCGCATGATGCCAGTGCCGGTTGAGGCTGGCACGTGCTGAAGCGCTACCTCATCGCCGGGCTGCTGGTCTGGGTGCCCCTGGGGATCACCTTCCTGGTGATCCGGGCCCTGGTCGGGGTCATGGACCGCACCCTGTTGCTGTTGCCGCCGGACTGGCGTCCCGAGGCCCTGCTGGGCTTCCCGGTCCCGGGGCTCGGGATCGTCCTTTCCGTGCTGGTGGTGCTGATCACCGGCATGGTGGTGGCGAACCTGCTTGGACGCAAGCTGGTAGAGGGCTGGGAGTCGCTGCTCAACCGCATCCCGCTGGTGCGCAGTATCTACTCGGCGGTCAAACAGATCCTCGAGACGCTGTTCGTCGCGGGCGGAAATTCCTTTCGCAAGGTGCTGATGGTCGAGTACCCGCGGCGCGGGCTCTGGACCCTGGCCTTCCAGACCGGCAGTGGCACCGACGAGGCGCACGACAAGGCGGGCCACCGGCTGGTGACCGTGTTCGTGCCCACCACGCCAAACCCCACCTCGGGCTTCATCATCCTGGTGCCGGAGGAGGACATCATCGAGCTCGACATGAGCGTCGAGGACGGGCTCAAGCTCATCATGTCGCTGGGGGTCGTGATCCCGCCCCCGCGCGCCAAAGTTGCGCCCGGCAAGACCAATTCGTAAGATTCCCGCCTTCCCGCGTCGATTGTCGAGCCAACGCGGCAACCAATTTCTCCCGTGGCGCCCCGGGGCGGTCACGGTCTTTCTGTTTTTGGGGTAGGCCTATCATGCGCACTCATTACTGTGGTCTCGTCGACGAGACCCTTACCGACCAGGAAGTGACCCTTTGTGGCTGGGTGAACCGTCGCCGGGACCACGGGGGCGTGATCTTCGTCGATCTGCGTGACCGCGAGGGCCTGGTGCAGGTGGTGTTCGATCCGGACCGCGCCGAGGTGTTCAGCACCGCCGAGCGTATCCGCAACGAGTACGTACTGCGCGTGCGCGGCCGGGTGCGCACGCGCCCCGAGGGGACCGTGAACACCGACCTGAAGAGCGGTCAGATCGAGGTGCTGGGCCTGGAGCTTGAGGTGCTGAACGCCGCCGAGACCCCGCCGTTCCAGCTCGACGACGACGACGTCAACGAGGAGTCCCGCCTCAAGTACCGCTACGTGGATCTGCGCCGCCCGGCCATGCAGCAGCGCATGCAGATGCGCGCCCGGGTGAGCCGCACCCTGCGCCGCTTCCTGGAAGAGAATGGCTTTCTCGACATCGAGACGCCGATGCTCACCAAGGCCACCCCCGAGGGCGCGCGCGACTACCTGGTGCCCAGCCGCACCCATCCGGGCGAATTCTTCGCCCTGCCGCAGTCACCGCAGATCTTCAAGCAGCTGCTGATGATGGGCGGCATGGACCGCTACTACCAGATCGTGCGCTGCTTCCGCGACGAGGACCTGCGCGCCGACCGCCAGCCCGAGTTCACCCAGCTCGACATCGAGACCACCTTCATGGACGAGGAGGGGATCATGGGGCTGATGGAGGAGATGGTCCGCGAGTTGTTCGCCCAGGTACTGGAAGTGCCACTGCCCACTACCTTCCCGCGCATGACCTATGCCGAGGCCATGCAGCGCTACGGTTCGGACAAGCCGGACCTGCGCATCCCGCTGGAGCTCACCGAACTCACCGACATCATGAAGGCGGTGGACTTCAAGGTGTTTTCCGGCCCGGCCAACGACCCGCAGGGCCGTATCGCCGCGCTGCACGTGCCCAGGGGCGGGGAGCTGTCGCGCAAGGAGATCGACGACTACACCGGCTTCGTCGGCCGCTACGGCGCCAAGGGCCTGGCCTGGATCAAGGTCAACGACAAGGCCGCCGGCCGCGAGGGTCTGCAGTCGCCGATCGTGAAGTTCTTCCCGGACGAGGTGATCGACGAGATCCTGCGCCGCACCGGTGCCGAGGACGGCGACATCATCTTCTTCGGCGCCGACAGGGCCCGCGTGGTCAACGAGGCGCTGGGTGCGCTGCGCGTCCGGGTCGGCCACGACCTGGGCCTGGTCGAGCACGGCTGGCGGCCGCTGTGGGTGATCGACTTCCCCATGTTCGAGTACGACGAGAAGGACGGTCGCTGGGTGGCCCTGCATCACCCCTTCACCGCCCCGAGTGTGGACGATCCGGCCGCCCTGCACGACAACCCGGGCCAGGTGCTCTCCCGCGCCTACGACATGGTGCTCAACGGCACCGAGGTCGGCGGCGGCTCGGTGCGTATCCACCGCCCGGAGATGCAGCGCGAGGTGTTCAAGCTGCTGGGCATCTCCGACGAGGACGCTGAGCTCAAGTTCGGCTTCCTCATCAACGCCCTCAAGTTCGGCTGCCCGCCGCATGGCGGCATCGCCTTCGGCCTGGACCGTCTGGTGATGCTCATGACCGGCAGCTCGTCCATTCGCGACGTGATGGCCTTCCCCAAGACTCAGACCGCTGCCTGTCCGCTCACTGACGCCCCGGCCGGCGTGAGCGAGCAGCAGCTGCGAGAACTCAACCTGCGTATTCGCCGCCAGGGCTGAGCCCCGGCCACGCCGAAGCCATGACGAGGGCCGCCATGAGCGGCCCTCGTCGCATCCGATGGCCAGGACCTGATAAGCTGGGGGCAAATCCCGTGTTCCCGCGCCCGTGACCGAGCCTGCCACCCACAAGCGCCCCGAATCTGTCCTCGTGGTCGTCTACAACGACCGCGGCGAGGTCCTGTTGCTGCGCCGCGTGCAGCCGGCGGGGTTCTGGCAGTCGGTGACGGGAAGTCTGGAATGGGGCGAGGCGGCCGGGGCCGCTGCGCGCCGCGAGCTGTTCGAGGAGACGGGGTTGGACCTCCGGGTCGAGCCCTGCGGGCGAACCAACCGCTTTGCCATCCGCCCCGAATGGCGGGCACGCTACGCGCCGGAGGCGGACGAAAACACCGAGACCGTGTTTCGCGTCGCGGTGAGCGGGTATCCAGCGATCCGGCTCAATCCTGCCGAGCACGACGCCTGTGAATGGCTGCCTCGCCAGGCCGCCGCCGCACGCGTGTTCTCCTGGACCAACCGGGAGGCCATACTCGCCTTCGTCCCGCCCGGCAGCGACGAGGGCGCATCGCAAACACCATGAAGGCCAGCGCATGAAGGAAGTCGTCGTCTTCATCCACGGGATCTGGGTCAACGGGCTGGAGCAGGCCCTGCTGCGCCACCGGGTGCGCGCCTGCGGCTACGACTGCCGCCAGTTCAGCTACCACAGCCTGCTGCGCACGCCGCAGCAGAACGCCGCACGCCTGCAGGCCTTCCTCGAGCGGCTCGAGGCCGACGTGGTGCACCTGGTGGCCCATAGCCTGGGCGGCATCGTGCTCATGCACCTGTTCGACCGCTATCCCGACCAGCGTCCCGGGCGGGTGCTGCTGCTGGGTACGCCGCTGAACGGCTCCTCCCTGGCGCGCAAGATCCACCGCTTCGCCCCCGCGCGCCCCCTGCTGGGCCGCGCGGTGCAGCGGGGGCTTTTGGGCGACATGCCGCGCTGGAAGGGTGCGCGACCGCTGGGCATGATCGCCGGCAACCGCGGCATCGGATTCGGCCTGCTGGTGTTCAACCGTCTGGAGCGCCCCCACGACGGCACGGTCTGCGTGCGCGAGACGCTCTCCCCGGCGGTCGGGCACCATCTGGAGGTACCGTACAGCCACACCCAGATGCTGTTCGTCCGCCCGGTGGCGGAGGCGGTGTGTACCTATCTCGATCGCGGCCGTTTCTGAAGCCGGGGGCGGCTAAGCCCCGGCACCCTATGTTAAAATCGCGCAAGTTTGTCTGATCGAGAGTGAGTTATGGCTGGACACAGTAAATGGGCCAACATCAAGCACAAGAAGGCGGCCAACGACAAGAAGCGCGGCAAGATCTGGACCAAGCTGATCCGCGAGATCACCGTGGCCGCGCGCGAGGGCAAGACCTCCGACCCCAACGCCCATCCGCGGCTGCGGCTGGCCTGGGACCGTGCGCTGGGCGCCAACATGCCCAAGGACACCATCGAGAAGGCCGCCAAGCGCGGCTCGGGTGAGCTCGACGAGGACATCATCTACGAAGAGGTCCGCTACGAGGGCTACGGCCCCTCCGGCGTGGCCGTGATGGTCGACTGCCTCACCGACAACCGCAACCGCACCGTCTCCGAGGTGCGCCACGCCTTCACCAAGGCCGGCGGCAATCTCGGCACCGACGGCTCGGTGGCCTACATGTTCAACAAGACCGGCATCATCAGCTTCGCTCCCGGTGCCGATGAGGACCGCATCATGGAGGTCGCGCTGGAGGCGGGCGCCGAGGACATCGTCAACAACGACGACGGCTCCATCGACGTGCTCACGACTCCCGAGACCTATGCCGAGGTGAAGGCCGCCATCGAGGCGGCGGGCCTCGCACCGGACAACGCCGAGGTCACCATGCGCGCCGACACGCTCTCGCCCATGGACCTGGAGACCGCCGAGAAGGTGATGCGCATGATCGACGTGCTGGAAGACCTGGACGACGTGCAGGAGGTCTACACCAACGCCGACTTCCCGGACGAGGTCTTCGACGAGGCGGCCAACGGCTAGTCCCGTCGGGGCAGCAGCCGTGCGGCGATGACATGATCCGCATACTGGGCATCGATCCGGGCTCGCGCATCACGGGCTACGGCATCATCGACAGCAACGGGCGTCGCAGCCGGCATGTCGCCAGCGGCTGTATCCGCGTCACCGGGGACACGCTGCCCGAGCGGCTGGGGATGATCTTCCACGAGGTGGGGGCGGTGCTCGGCGAACACATGACGGGCGAGGGCGCCATGGAGATGGCCATCGAGAACGTGTTCGTGTCCAAGAACGCCAGTTCCGCCCTCAAGCTGGGCCAGGCGCGTGGTGCGGCCATTTGCGCCGGCGTCAGCCACGCACTCACGGTGGCCGAGTACACGCCCACCGAGGTCAAGCTCGCCATCGTCGGCACCGGCGGGGCGGACAAGGCCCAGGTTCAGCACATGGTGCGCATGCTGCTGGGGCTCAAGGGCCCGCTGCAGGCCGACACCGCCGATGCCCTGGCCGTGGCCCTGTGCCATGCCCACACCGGCTCCACGCTGGCCCGCGTGCCGGCCCTTTCGGGGAGAAGACGATGATCGGACGCCTGCGCGGCGAGATAGTCTACAAGCGCCCGCCGCAGCTCCTGCTCGACGTCAACGGCGTCGGCTACGAGCTGGAGGCGCCCATGTCCACCTTCTACGGCCTGCCCGAGACGGGCAGCGCCACCACGCTCTTCACCCACCTGCTGGTACGCGAGGACGCGCACATCCTCTATGCCTTCGCCAGTGAGGGCGAGCGCGAGATGTTCCGAGCCCTGCTCAAGGTCAACGGCGTGGGGGCGAAGATGGCGCTGGCCATCCTCTCGGGCATGAACGCCGCCGAGTTCCGCCGCTGCGTGATGATGAACGACGCCGCCGCACTCACGCGCCTGCCCGGCATCGGCAAGAAGACCGCCGAGCGCCTGATCGTGGAGATGCGCGACCGGGTGGAGAAGTCGGTGGATGCCGGCGAAGGTCTGCCACCGGTCACCGGCGGCGCGGCGCCTGCCGCGGTCCTGCCGGCCGATGCCGTGGAGGAGGCCGTGCAGGCGCTGATTGCGCTCGGCTACAAGCCACAGGAGGCCAGCCGTATGGTCAGCCGTGTCGAGCACGGCGACCGTTGCTGCGAGGACATCATCCGTGATGCCCTGAAGGCCAGTGTGAAATGACCCCCGGTATGGAAGACAGCGACCGCCTCATCGGCGCCGGCGAGCTGCCCGAGGAACGGGCTGCCGACGAGTCCATCCGCCCGCAGACGCTCGCCGACTATGTCGGCCAGCCGGCGGTCAAGGAGCAGATGGAGATCTTTATCTCCGCGGCCCGCGCCCGCCGCGAGGCGCTGGATCACGTGCTGATCTTCGGGCCGCCGGGCCTGGGCAAGACCACGCTCTCGCACATCATCGCCAACGAGCTGGGCGTGGCCATGCGCCACACCTCGGGCCCGGTGCTGGAGAAGCCGGGCGACCTGGCCGCGCTGCTCACCAACCTCGAGCCCCACGACGTGCTGTTCGTCGACGAGATCCACCGCCTGAGCCCGGTAGTGGAGGAGGTGCTGTACCCGGCGATGGAAGACTTCCAGCTCGACATCATGATCGGCGAGGGGCCGGCGGCGCGCTCCATCAAGCTCGACCTGCCGCCCTTTACGCTGGTGGGCGCGACCACGCGCGCGGGCCTGCTGACGTCGCCGCTGCGCGACCGCTTCGGCATTGTGCAACGTCTGGAGTTCTATTCGGCCGCGGATCTCACCAGTATCGTCACGCGTTCGGCGAGCATCCTCGGCGCACAGATCGAGGCGGGTGGGGCAGAGGAGATCGCCAAGCGCTCACGCGGCACGCCGCGCATCGCCAACCGCCTGCTGCGCCGCGTGCGCGACTACGCGCAGGTGAAGGGCGACGGCCACATCTCCCGCGAGATGGCCGATCGGGCGCTGGACCTGCTGAACGTGGACGATTACGGTTTCGATTCCCAGGACCGTCGCCTGCTGCTGGCGGTGATCGAGAAATTCGACGGTGGTCCTGTCGGCGTCGACAGCCTGTCGGCGGCCATCGGCGAGGAGCGCGGTACCATCGAGGACGTGCTCGAACCCTATCTCATCCAGCAGGGCTTTCTCATGCGTACCACCCGCGGGCGCGTGGCCACGGCGAATGCCTACCGGCATTTCGGGTTGCAACCGAAAAATGTGACGGTGTCGGACACGACGCCCGATCTCTTTGACGCGGACAGTTAACGTGTTCTCATTCGGTGGGAAACTTTTACCTTAATCTTGGCTCCCATTAAGGACACCTCGTGCAGACATTCGACTGGCCAGTACGCGTTTACTACGAGGACACGGATTCGGGGGGCGTCGTCTACTACGCCAATTATCTGAAATTCATGGAGCGCGCGCGCACCGAATGGCTGCGCGCGCTCGGTTTCGAGCAGGATGCACTGATCCGTGATGCCGGCGTGATCTTCGCGGTGCGATCGGCCACGGTGGATTATCGGCAGCCGGCCCGCTTCAATGACGGCCTGATCGTGCGCTCGACGCTGCAGTCCGCGGGACGCGCGAGTGTGGTGTTCGATCAGCAGGTATTACGTGGAGATGGCGCAGAACTTTTGACCCGCGGCACGATCAAGATTGCGTCGCTGGACGCGACCACGTTCCGTCCCAAACCCATGCCGCAGGCATTGCTGGAGGCCCTGTCACGTGACGACTGAAATGTCGGTGTTTGGATTGATCGGCGACGCCAGTCTGGTGGTGCAGCTGGTGATGCTGGTGCTGGCGCTCGCCTCCGTCCTCTCCTGGACGGTGATCGTCATCAAGTGGCGCGTGCTGCGTGCGGCGCGCGAGTCGGCCGAGACCTTCGAAGATCGCTTCTGGTCGGGTATCGATCTCGGTCAGCTCTTCGAGCAGACGAAAAAGAAGGACGATGCCTCGGCGATCGAGCAGATCTTTGTCTCCGGCTTTCGCGAGTACGCCCGGCTGCACAAGCAGCAGCGCCTGACCCCCATGGCGATCTCGGACAACGTCCACCGCTCCATGCGCGTCGCCATGTCGCGCGAGGTCGATGCGCTGGAGACCTACCTCTCGTTTCTCGCCACCGTCGGTTCCACCAGCCCCTACGTCGGGCTGTTCGGCACCGTGTGGGGCATCATGAACTCCTTCATGGCGCTGTCCGGCGCCACCCAGGCCACGCTCTCCGCGGTCGCGCCGGGTATCGCGGAGGCGCTGATCGCCACCGCCATCGGTCTGGTGGCGGCGATCCCGGCCGTGGTCGCCTACAACCGCTATGCCGACGACGTGGAACGCCTTGTGAACCGCTACGACAACTTCCTGGAGGAATTCACCACGCTGCTGCAGCGCCAGGCGCACGCGCACCAGCCGGACAGCCCGGCGGCAACGGTCTGAGTCATCGCCATGGCCCGTCCCAACCGCCGCCGCCCGATGTCCCAGATCAACGTCGTGCCCTACATCGACGTGATGCTGGTACTGCTGGTGATCTTCATGGTCACCGCTCCGCTGCTGCAGACCGGCGTGGACGTCGACCTGCCGCAGGCGGCGGCCAGGGCGATGGCCGCTGACTCCGAGCTGCCCGAGGCGTTGGTGGTCGTGGTGGATCGCAACGGGCAGTTTTTCGTTGAGGGCGGCAGGCGCCTGGCGCCGGACGAGCTTGCCGAGACGGTGCAGGCGCGGCTGGCGCAGAACCCGCAGACGCCCGCCTACGTGCGCGGCGATCGCCACGTGGAATACCAGCGCGTGGTCGAGGCCATGGTGATCATGCAGCAGGCGGGGCTCGACAAGGTCGGGTTGATCACCGACCCGCCGCCCGACGATGCGCGGTAGGGGCGCGATGTGGCAGGATATTCGCAATCAACCCTCGGCGCTGGCCATCGCTATCTCGCTGCATGTGATGGGGGTTGCGCTGCTGCTGGTCGCCTTCGATTTCAAGACGCCGACGGTGGGTCGACCCACGCCGGCCCAGCCGCAGATCGTCGAGGCGGTGGCCATCAGCGGCGCCGAATACGACGCCGCCCTGGAGCGCATCGAGACGGCGAAGCGGCGTGAGGCCGCGGCCGTCGAGGAACGGCGGCGCCAGGAGGCCGAGGCGCAGCAACGCCGCGCGGCCGAGGCCAAACGGGCCGCCGAGGAGCAGGCGCGTCAGGAACAGGCCCGGCGAGAGGCCCAGGCGAAGCGCGAAGCCGAGGCCAAACGGGCGGCGGAAGCCCAGCGCGCGGCGGAAGAAAAGGCCCGTCAGGAGAAGGCGCGGGCAGAGGCCGAGGCCAAGCGCCAGGCCGAGCTGAAACGCCAGCAGGAGCTGGAGGCGCAGCGTCGCGCCGAGGCCGAGCGCAAGGCCGAGCAGGAACGCATGGCGGCGGCGCTGGCGGCCGAGGAGGCCGCCCTGCAGGAGGCGGCGCGTCGGCGC